>JFJP01037641.1_pt1 | contig 27579 bp, 16 predicted proteins | sample 431651 | NCBI WGS metagenome assembly JFJP01 (sample SAMN02602958, study PRJNA72255) | Microbial mat metagenome, whole genome shotgun sequencing project. | biome: fresh water; feature: sink hole; material: water; isolation source: purple microbial (photo- and chemosynthetic) mats found in... | reverse complement strand
ACTCGACATTAAATCGGGTGTAGTGCGAAACACATCAAGGTATTTGATTGTTTTTTAAGGGAATAGACTTCTAAGGTGTCAAACTCAAGAGATTGTGCTCGAAAAGATTGCTTTGTAAAGCGATTGCCTTTAGTTTTTGAAGGTGGAAAAGTAGATCGATTCTATGTTTTAGAAGTAGTTTAAAGTTGAGGGCATCTCTAATAACTCATTTTAAACACATTTCGACTCCGCTCAATGTGACAGAACATGGTCATACTGAGCGGAGTCGAATTATGGTTCTTTTAAAAGCAATCAAAAATTCGAGTTTTTAGAGATGCCCTTGAGATACTTTCGTTCTGAAAATTAATTTCGCTATATCCCTCTTCCTTTTAAAATGGTAGAAATAGTTTTAAGCAATATCTGTAAATCTACGTAAAGCGACATATTTTCGATATATACCAAATCGAAGCGCATTCTTTTAATCATTTCGTCTACATTCTCGGCATAGCCATATTTAACTTGTCCCCAGGAGGTAATACCGGGTTTTACAAGATGAAGTTTGGCATATTGCGGTGCCTTTTGGATAATCTGTTTAATAAAAAAACTTCGTTCAGGCCTGGGGCCAACAAGCGACATTTCCCCTTTAAGTACATTAATAAAATTTGGAATTTCATCTAAACGTCTCTTGCGCATAAAACGACCAACACGAGTGACCCGTTTGTCGTCTTTGGAGGCAAGTTGGGGCCCATTCGATTCTGCGCCAACCTCCATAGAACGGAATTTTATTATTTTGAAAAGTTTGCCATTCTTGCCAATACGCTCGTGGCTGTATAATATTGGCCCCTTCGAACTTGCTTTAATAGCAATCGCTAAAAGAAGAATTAAAGGGGAAAGGATAATTAATGCGATCGCCGAAAATACAATATCGATAAAAACTTTTATACTTTTATGCCATGCCGGTAAAATGCTGTTCGATAAAAGCAACAATGGCGATTGAAAGATTCCCGATCGCTGTATTGGAACTTTAACATATGGGAAAAGTTCGGGTACAATTCGGATGAGCACATTTGAGCCAAAAAGTTTCAGTTGCAGCATCTCAAAAATATCCTTTTCAGCCGGCTCCATCAATATTATTACTTCTTCTATCTCCTTTTCTTTGATAAAATCGTTAACGTTATCGAGACTCGTAGTTAGCGCCTTATCTTCCTGGTATGCAGCATTCATGTAAAGATAACCGGACGGTACAATTCCCGATTGCTTTATCCATGCATTGTTTTCAGTTAAAAACTGCACTATTTTAGTGTCCTCTCCAATTAGTAGTGTCCTATAAAAGTCCTTTTGCTTCCTGAAAAGGGAATCCTTCATGAATAGAATAATAGATCGGGGAATCCATGAAATGAAGAATTGCAGGGCGAACAAAACCAGAATGGACTGGTAGTAATTTACATACGAAATTACAATGTCATCGAGCAGTACAAAAAAGAAAATTATGAAGGAGCCAATTAAGGTGTTTATTAGTAATTGGAGAAAATTTTGGAATTGAGATTTTCGGCGTATGTCACTATATGCTCCGGAAGAGTAATGAATCAGGAGCCAGAAGATGGGAATTACAAAGAGCCCAAGGTAGAATTTTGTACTGGGGAGGAAAGGAACTTCTACCCCGAATTTTATGGTTTCGATATATATTTTACGGTATAAAAAAAACAGATACCAAGCCAGAGCCGAAGCTATGTAGTCGAAAATAATAAACCAGAACCGGTAAGAGTTTTTAGTCATTAACACCCAATCAATTGTTTTTCGAAAAACTGTATTTTGAGCCGAATATTGTTTAAACCTGGATGTTAGATGTGAAAAAACGTACTGCCTTTTCTTTTATACTATGCACAAGTTCTAACGCCTGAAAAACGGTTTCGTTTTGGTATTGAGCTAAATTAGGGGCTTCAATAGAGGCATCAAAGTGCTTCAGCTCGGCTTCGATAGCATTTTTAGTAAGTGTCCCCGCGTCATGTATGTTGGTATCAAGATAATATTTTGAAACGCCGTTTTTATGATATGCTGAAAGTGAAAAACTATTGACATCTTCCACCTGGCTTAACAGAATATTGGCAGTGTGACCGTTGTCTAACTCCAGCCGGGCCGACATCAGATCGGGGTTATTGCCTTTCATATCCCAGGCTGCTGTAGAAATTTTCTTAGGGGCTCCTTTTAATAGGAACAACAATAAAGAAATGTCGTATAGCAAAAATTCCATGAATTTAAATCCGGTACATATATTACTTCCTTCTTTAAAGGTATGTCGAAGGTCGGCAAAAAATGAGGCGTCAATGGATTGAGAAGCGAGTAAAGACTGATAATGAAAGTTTCCGGCAATTTGGAATATTACCCGTGATTCCTCTGATAATTTTCTCAGATATCCTATTTCTTCAATTCCGGCCAGAAATGGATTGGTGATTAAAATGTGTTTAAAATTTTTCAACGATTTTTCTGAAGAAGAAATAAAATCGGGCGAAAAATCAGTGATAATAAGTGCATCCGTGTATTTAAATAATGCTTCAACGGTAGGGTAGGCGACCAATTCAAATTGTGCTGCAAATGCTTTGGTTTTTGAGTAGTCGGGTGAACAACAACCGGTTAATTCATACTTGTCCGATTTTTTGAGTATTTCAGCAAACTGCTGAGCTGTTTCGGAGGTGCCAAGGATGCCAGTTTTTATCATTTTTATCATAAGCAAGTGTTTAAGCCATACAAACATACTTTTTTTTAAAGCATCTGTTGGTAAAATGTTGAAATACTTATTAACTGGTATTGTTCATAAAGTTAAATTTGCAATGCAAAATCAAACGGAATTATAATGTTTATTTGCCATAAAATTCGATTTTGCTTTTCATATGGGGATGAATGATACATACCGGCATAAAGGACTTCGGCTCAAGTTAGTGCAGGAACTTGCACACAAAGGGATTACGGATGAAAATGTACTAAATGCTATAAGTAAAGTTCCCCGCCATTTATTTATGGAAAGTAGCTTTGTAACATTTGCATATCGCGACCAGGCATTCCCAATTGGATCGGGTCAAACTATTTCGCAACCTTATACCGTAGCATTTCAAACACAATTACTTCATATTCAGAAACTCGATAAAGTGCTTGAAATTGGAACCGGTTCAGGATTCCAATGCGCTGTACTGCTCGAAATGGGAGCCTCTGTTTATACAATCGAACGGCATCGCGAATTGCATCTAAAGGCTCAGCAATTGCTTTCTTCGTTAAATTATAAAGCGCATTTCTTTTTTGGTGACGGGTACGAAGGACAACCCTCGTATAGCCCATTCGATAAAATTATTGTTACCGCTGCGGCTCCCGAGGTTCCACAGAAGTTATTGCAACAGCTTAAACCCGGGGGAAGGCTGGTAATGCCTGTGGGCGGTTCGGATTCGCAACGGATGATTCTAGTGGAGAAAACCGGTGAGGATAGTTATAAACAAACTGAACATGGAGCATTCGTTTTTGTTCCCATGTTAAAAGGGAAAAACTTCTAAAATGATAACTTTAAAAACCATGGTATTTAACCCTTTTCAGGAAAATACCTACATCTTATACGACGAAACCAAGGAATGCATTATTGTAGATGCTGGTTGCAATGGAGCTGCAGAAATCGATGCATTGGTTAACTTTATCGACAGCAAAGGACTCAAGCCTGTAAAACTGGTTAATACGCATTGTCATGTCGATCATGTGCTGGGAATCTCTGCCTTGGTGAAAAAATATAATATTCCTTTCGAAGCACACGAAAAAGAAATTCCTTATCTGGAAATAGCCGTTACCAACGGAAAAGTTTATGGTTTTGTGGTGGAGCAACCTCCTATGCCAACCAAAACTATAAAAGATGGGGATGTTGTGAAATTTGGAAACTCGGAGCTGAAAGTTTTTGATGTGCCCGGCCATTCTTTTGGAAGTGTAGCTTTATATAGCGAACCAGATAATTTCGTAATTGTAGGCGATGTGCTTTTTAAAGGTAGCATTGGTCGCACCGATTTACTTGGCGGGGATTACGACCAGCTCATGAAAAGTATTTTTGGCAAGCTAATGGTACTCGATGGAGGAACAATTGTATTTCCGGGTCATGGCCCCGAAACAAACATTGGATCTGAGCTGGTTTCCAATCCTTTTTTAACATAAATTACTTGGTTTTACTGATTATTACCCGGGAATAAAGTGGCATGCTAAAAAACAGAACAGAGCTTAGAATCAGTCTGATCGCTTAAGATTTGTTAATTGTCAAGTTGAGCGGAGTCGAAATACAGCAATTAGCTGGTTTTTTTACTCAGGCCCAAGTAATATTTATCTTTGAAATAGTAAGTATCCAACTCGAAATTTTATTGAAATTTCGAAGGATGAATTATATCATATAAAATACCTAAGGATTTCCAAAACTTTGTAATCGATTTTAAAATATATAATATTCAGAATTTCAGATAAATAATTTATGCAAACCGAAGAATTTTTGTATCGCCACATTGGCCCAAGGAATCCAGAGATCGCTGAAATGGTTAAAACAATTGGTGTTGGTTCGCTCGACGAGCTCATCGATAATGTTGTTCCAAACGACATTAGGCTGAAAAAGCCCTTAAACCTTCCTTCGGCTGTTTCGGAATATGAATATCTAAGAAATTTAAAAACGGTTGCCCTCAAGAATAAAATCTTTCGAACCTATATTGGGTTGGGATATTATAATACAATTTTTCCATCGGTTATAAAGCGAAATATTCTGGAAAACCCAAGTTGGTATACTTCCTATACTCCTTACCAGGCCGAAATTTCACAAGGTCGTTTGGAGGCGCTGCTGAATTTTCAAACCCTGGTAACCGAATTAACGGCTATGCCCCTGGCAAATGCATCATTACTCGATGAAGCCACTTCTGCCTCTGAAGCAATGATTATGCTTTTTAACGATCGCCCCAGGGAATTGGTAAAAAGCAACGCCAATACATTTGTAGCCGATAGTAACCTCTTTCCTCAAACCATCGATGTTTTAAAGACCCGTTCGACGCCACTGGGCATAAATCTGATTGTTTGCGATGTGGTAAATTCAACCCTTCCCGTTGATGCCTTTGGTGTTATGGTGCAATATCCTACACTTCAGGGGGAAATTAACGACTACTCCAAATTGGTGGCTGACTGTCATTCAAATAAAATTAAGGTTGCAGTAGCAGCCGATTTATTGAGTTTGGTATTGTTAACCCCTCCGGGTGAGTGGGGCGCCGATGTAGTTATTGGCACTACCCAGCGTTTTGGAATTCCTATGGGCTTTGGTGGTCCACATGCTGCCTTTTTTGCTACCCGCGAAGAATTCAAAAGGAGTATGCCCGGTCGAATTATTGGGGTCTCCATTGATGTTGAAGGAAAACGTGCATTGCGGATGGCTTTGCAAACCCGCGAGCAACATATTAAACGCGAACGTGCCACTTCCAATATATGCACTGCGCAGGCATTGCTGGCAACCATGGCTGGAATGTATGCCGTTTATCACGGTTCCGAAGGATTGACAAAAATTGCAACTACTATTCATCAATTAACAGCTTTGTTGTCCCACGAACTTGGAATCCTTGGTTTTAAGCAATTCAATAAAAATTTCTTCGACACTGTTTTAATAGAGTTACCATCAGCGGGTACTTGCGAAAAAGTTAAGGAACTTGCATTGGCAAAGGAGATGAACTTCCGCTATGTGGATGCAACTCACATAAGCATTAGCCTGGACGAAACAACAAACCTTTCGGATATATCCGATATACTGGAAATTTTTGCCAAAGCCACTGGAAAATCGTTTGAAAAAAAACTTTCAGTGGAGGGCATTGCAATTGACGATAAGTTTCTTCGCAAATCGACATGTCTCACGCAGGAGGTATTTAATAAATACCATTGCGAATCGGAAATGATGCGGTATATCAAGAAACTGGAACGAAAGGATATTTCACTGACCCATTCGATGATTTCGCTTGGATCGTGCACCATGAAGCTGAATGCTGCTTCCGAAATGCTTCCGTTAAGCTGGCCGGAACTCGCCGATATACACCCATTTGTTCCGAAAAATCAAGCCGAAGGATATTACCAGTTGTTTGGCGAGCTTGAGAATTATTTGAAGGTGATAACCGGTTTTGAGGCTGTTTCTTTTCAGCCAAATTCGGGTGCAGCAGGTGAATATGCCGGACTTCTTGTTATTCGCGAATATCATATTAAGAACAATCAGGCTCAGCGGAATATAGTTCTTATTCCTTCGTCGGCGCATGGAACAAATCCTGCAAGTGCCGCTATGGTTGGTATGAAAATACATGTGGTGGATTGCGATGAGCGTGGAAACATTAAAATTGACCGGTTAAAAGAATTGGCGGAACAACATGCCGAAAACCTTGCCGGGTTTATGGTTACATATCCTTCGACCCATGGTGTTTTCGAAGGCGAGATTCGGGAGATGGCCGAAATTATTCATAAAAATGGCGGATTGGTATATATGGATGGTGCCAATATGAATGCCCAGGTTGGATTAACGAATCCTGCGACCATTGGAGCCGATGTTTGCCATTTAAACCTGCATAAAACATTTGCTATTCCTCATGGTGGCGGTGGTCCCGGAGTTGGCCCTATTGCTGTGAATAAGAAATTAGCGGCATTCCTGCCTTCCCATTCGGTAATAAAAACAGGAGGGGACAAAGGGATATCTGCTGTTTCCGCAGCTCCTTTCGGAAGTGCAAGCGTATTGGTAATTTCTCATGCATACTGTAGTCTTTTAGGCAGCGCGGGACTTACTATGTCTACCAAAATGGCTATTTTAAATGCAAACTATTTAGCCGCTAAATTAGATAAGTTCTTTCCAGTGCTTTATAAGGGAACTTCGAATTTTGTAGCCCATGAAATGATTTTGGATTGCCGTCCTATTAAAGCAATCTCCGAGATTAGTGAATCCGACATCGCCAAACGGTTGATGGACTATGGTTTTCATGCGCCAACACTTTCTTTCCCCGTGCATGGAACGCTTATGATTGAACCTACCGAAAGTGAATCGCTTCAGGAACTCGATCGTTTTGTGGAAGCGATGACCTCGATTTATAACGAAATTCAAATGATCGTTAGAGGGGAAAGTGATAAAACGGATAATCCTCTGAAAAATGCTCCGCATACGCAGGACGCAGTTATCGCCGATAAATGGAATCATTCGTATGGTCGCGAGCAGGCTGCATTCCCGCTTAGTTGGATTCGTTCAAATAAATTCTGGCCTACGGTTAGTCGGATAGACGATGCTTACGGCGACAGAAACTTAATGTGTACCTGTGAACCAGTAGAAAGCTACAGGAACTAAAATTTTCTTAAAGGAATTAGTTCACAATTGAGCTGGAGGCTGAGTAGAAAATTGAATAAAGCTTCAATTTCACTAAGCCTGACCGTTGAAAGTCAGTTAATTGTCACATAGAGCGGAGGCGAAATGCGATAATTAACTGACTTTTTATATAACTTCTTTTTTTCCATGTCATATGTTGTAAACGCACACTAACGTTTAGGAGACTCAATTCCTTTGAGATATATCTGTGTGAAAATCATAATTCTACTCATATAAATGTATTTATTATCACTTAATAAATCTGTTGTTTTAGAAAGTACGTATCTTTAGCCAAATATTTAAAACGAAAACATGTTTTGTAACATAAAAGTCGAATGATGACTTTATGGTGTATAAAGCGATTAATGCATGAAGATAAAGCGATATAGCGACGAAGATATTTTTAATGCGATTCTGACGAATGATAAGGATGTTCTTTTCTTTTTGTATAAGCATAATTTCGATAAACTGCTTCAACTGATTAAACTTGGAGGGGGGAATGAGAAAGACGCCGAAGATGCCTTTCATGATGCATTGCTGATAGTGTTTTTAAAAATCAGGGCCAAATCGCTTATCCTTACCTGCTCCATACATACCTACATTTTGGCAGTGGCTAAGTTGTGCTGGAAAAAACAAATTAACAGGAACAGTATAAATTTTTCGAACCTGGGCGAAAATGTTGATTTTATGTCGGAAGAGTTGAAGTACGACGAAGACCATTTTAAAATAGAGCGCCGTAATTTGTACCTAAAACATTTGGAGGAGTTGCCAGCCGATTGTAAACGACTGATTAAATTTATAATAGAAGGTTTTTCGCTGGAGGAAATTACCAAATTGATGCCGTTCAATTCCATAGAATTTACAAAAACAAAGCGATTCAGGTGTAAAGTGATGTTAATTAAAAAGATTCAAAACGATCCCCAATATAACGAACTTAAAAATGAGAGATCTGGAGCAACTGATTCGCTCCCTCGATGGTGAACTCACCGAGGAGCAAAAGAATCAACTGAATGAAGAATTGAAAAATAACCCTTCATTGGTTGATAATCTTGAACTTATAAAGGATGTTGATAGTCTTATGGGAGATAAGCATCTGAATTCGTTCGAAAGTACCTTAAAGGAAGTGGAACATGTAGTTTTTAAACAAGGAAATCTGAAAAAAGAAGAAGTTAAAATTAACCGGTTTACTTTTACCAGATTAGTTGCGGCCTCTGTTATTGCAATTGTTTCCCTTGGCATTTTGTTCTATTTCATGGCTTCTAACCAAAAGCAAAGTAGCGAATATTTATTCGCTCACTATTATCAGAAACTCGAAGCTGATTTTTTAACCCGATCGGCAACTGTTGCTCAAGACGATTTTATAAAGGCTGTTGAATTCTATTCGCAAGGGAAATACGAAAGTGCCATTGGGTTGTTTAATTCAATCATAAAGAAAGATCCTTCGAATAATGCAGCTAAGTTATTTCTAGGGATAAGTTACACAGAAACTCAACGTTTCACAAATGCCATAAAAGTATTTCAGGACCTTATTAAACAAGACGATATTATGTTTGGAGAGCACGCTTCATGGTATTTATCGTTATGTTATATAAAGCTCAACGAAGTTTCCAAAGCAAAACCACTGCTGAAACATTTGGTAGCCACTAAATCTTTTTATGTTCAAAAAGCCTCTGATTTGTTAAATGATTTAGGCTAAGGTTTTGGTGAGGCATTCTCAATCAGGTATTTTTAGGTTGTATAATTCAAAAATTCGCATAATCACCTCTCCCCCTCCCGATAGCTATCGTGGATAGGGTGAGGTAATTTAAAGTTTATGAATAATGCAGGTTAGCTTCTTTTTCGAATATATAGCCAACCCATAATTCCCAAAAGAGCAATTAGCCCCGTTAAGGTAAAGAGCAAAAACCAGTTATTCGCAATTCTGAGCGTTACCGAAGCATCTCCATAAATAGCGTAACCGGTCCAGAAATAAGGATGGCTGTGCAAATTATCGGTTGCATTTATATAATCAATTTTCGATTCTGTTAAGGCTGTATATAAAGGTTTCCCTTCTTTCATATGCTTGTAAAACCCTTGTATTAATTGCGACGACGACATGTCGTTTACCGACCATAACGTCATCATTACCGATCGGCTTCCCGACGACAAAAACCCCCGGGCTAAGCTGATCATTCCTTCGCCGCCATAATTTTTTCCAACGCCGGTATTACAGGCACTCAGTATAACCAGCTGCGACGATTGCTGTAAATTGTATATTTCGTAAGTGTGCAAAAATCCATCGTCGGGTTGTTCCTTTGAATCGGCAAATAACAATTTCGATTGCAACGGGGACACATTATTGACCAATCCATGCGTGGCAAGATGTAATATATCGAAATTCTGTGCAATGCTTTTAAACGCTGTTTCGTTGGCCTTTTTGTCCATGAGTAATTTCCCCCCCGCCATTTTATGAGCAAATTTTATTTCTTTTTTAGCATTCGGTAAAGCGCTCAGCAAGGAAGTGTCCGATCGCATAGCCAGCAAGGATCTTGAAATTGTGTCGTTTAATTTCAAACTGGAATAGATGGGTGCGATGGCTAATAATTTGGCTTTTCGGTCTATTTGCGGGCGTTTTCTTAATTCACCCAGGAAAGCAAAGGAGGGGGCATACGAAACGGCATTCTTTTTTAATAAATAAGGGAGGTTTTTGTAGGAGTTTGGATTCTTAGGTTTTTCCGTTATAAGCGCTTCAAAAGGAAGCTGGTTTAAGACGTTATCTCCTATGATAATGATTTTCTTCCCATTAATTTCCTTTTCAAAAGGTTTTATAAGGATAGTATACAAGGCATATGCGTCCTTTGCAAATTGCTTTATGCTATCGGGTTTATAGTTTTCGATATGAAAAGACTGAACCCGTTGGTAAAAACTTTCGGCCAATTCCGCAAGGTTGACCTTCTTTAAGGTGTCGGTTTTAATGATAAACTTTTGTTTATCAAAATAGTACAAAATCAAAAAATTCTTAGTCAAAAGGTATTCTAACACACATTCGTCTTTTTTCAAATTCTTCTGTGCTTCCTGTGGGGAGATAATAAAAGGGGAATTTTTTAATTGAAAATAGGAAGGATATTTTTTCTGATACATATCTTCCAGAGTTTGGCGTTTGCGAGCAATCCGGCCAATTTGAAAGTTCAGGGCCAACTTAACTGAATCGGTTATTTGCCCGGTGAGCACGTGGTTTATTAAATTAAGCTCGTAATTCAGCGAATCTTCGGTTAATTTATAGGCTTTGGGGATTAACCCAATTTTGCTGCCATCGTTACTGCGTAACATACTGAGTAAAACTGCCGCTTTACTTTGCTCGGCGTATTTAAAAGCCAGGTTATTATACAGGGTGTCGCGGGTTTTATTCAGTAATTCCAGGCAAACTTTAATAAGGTTAGGATATTGGGAAGCATATAAATTGGAGTAAATATATTTCTGTTCTTCAGCAGTCTGGCTCATTTTATTTGCATGTATAAAATCAATTGAGAGTGCCAGGTTTTTATAGCATGCTTTCAGGTCGCGGATTTCTTCCTCTTTTACTTTCCGGGTTTTCGATAATTGGTAAAAAGCCTCCCCTTTGTTTTTAAAAGCGGATACTATGTGACGTGGCGATAGGCAGCCGGTTGTATTAATATCGGCATAGTAATTGGTGGTCTGCTCCTCGGGCAATAATGCTACTAAAGCTTTGTGATAATATTCCAGTGCCTTTTGATAATCAGCATTTTTGAACCAGCACGCGTTTCCATTATATATGTATTCATTAGATAAATCGATGCTTTTAGGCTGTTCTTTTTCTAATTGGCTTAGAAAAGAGTGTCGGGAAGTATTTAATTGCTCTACTTGATTTGTATTATTATAATAATAATTGGCCCATTCAAATTCAAATGATGAAATTTTCTTGCGGGACAGCATTTTTTTAATTATTCTATCGTAATAATTATTTATGGATGAATGATTAATCTTATAAAAGCTTAATCCAATTCCACTATAGCTTTGCAGTTCGAATCCGGGGAATTTCGATAGTTCTTTAAAACAGGCAATAGCGGTGGAAACTTTGTCTAGAACTTGGGAGACAGTAGCTTTAAATAAAAGATAATATGGATCGATGTAATTACGGTATTTTATAGCTTCACAGATATAGATATAACTTTGTTCTTTATTATTTGCCATATAGGTGTAATCGGCACGTTTGTAATAAATAGTTGATAGCGCTATACTATCGTTAAACAAATGGGCATCCTTTTCAACGCTGTCAATAAATGCATACGCCGCTTGGTCCTGATTTACCGGTAAACAAATTAGCAGGTCCACATTGTTTTCTAAATTTAGCCTGCAATGGGTTAAGCCCAATTGCGATAAGATTTTATTTGACTCCCTGAGCTTTTGAATGGCCACAGTATAATTATACGATTTAATAAAAGCATTTGCCTCTGCCGATACTATTTTGCTATAGCGAAAGGAGGCAGGAGGCGTCGATTTTCGGAGGGTTTCGAAATAGCTATTTACCGGCTGATTTTTAGTTTTATAATTTAACGAATCGGATTTTATGAGGTGAAATTGAATTTGCCATTGCAACATGTTTTCCAACACAGCGGCGCTTGTCGGTTCGGTCAACAGGCTGTTTTTTTGCTGTCGGCCGCACTTTTGCGGATCGTTATTGACTATTGCTTCGCAGATATGCTGATAAACGGAGAGTTTTTTATCGAAAATTAAGTTGGAAGTATACAGTTTTCCCAATTTTAATGCTGCTTTTGCCAGGGATTCCTTTTTATTTTCACTTTCGATAAGCGCTATGTTAAGCCAAGCCAATGCTTTTGTCGCGGAGTCGCTCCCTGCCAGGTGGGCAACAATCCGAAAGCAATAACTGGCGCTGTCGGGTTTCCCTGCATCGTAATAACCAATGGCTTTCCGTTCGTATGCCCTTAGCCAGTTCTTTGGAGTATGGGCCTTGCCAGTATAAGCGCTTTCTATAACAAGTAAGGTTAAAATGCTTATAAAGAGAAAACTGCGCATACGAGTCTTGTTAGAAGATGCAAAAATAGCGATTTCTAGCTATTGATTTGTCTGTTTGTATGATATAAATTTATCTATCACCTTAACACCATTTCTTATGGAACAAAACCAGTTTAACTCAAGGATGGATAACGGTTTTAGGCATTGTCCTGATCCGCCTGATCCACCACCAGATCCACCAAAACCACCAAATCCTCCAGGAGGCGGATGATTAAATTTTATGATTACATAGTTAATATTTCTTAAACGATTACAAAGAAGTTCGGGAATTGCTCCTGAACTTTTTTAATGTATTTTTGTAAGGTAAGTAAGGAAAAAGCATTTATGGACGAGAACGACAGGAATTATAGCAATGGTGAAATTACCGTTTTTTGGAAACCTAAAAAGTGTATTCATGCAACCATTTGCTATACACAGCTAAACGAGGTTTTTAATCCCCGAAAGCGACCATGGGTAGATATGAGTGGCGCAACTACCGATAAAATTATCGATATGGTAAACCGGTGCCCTACCGATGCGCTCACCTATAGGTACAACAAGGATCTCGAAGGGCAAATTAGCGAGGGTATCAAAGATTTGCCCAAGGTTGAGGAAAAACCTGTGGAGATTCAGATTATGAAAGACGGTCCCATTGTCGTTACCGGAAAAATTAAACTGACCGATAAAGAAGGCAAAGAATATAAGACCTACTCGATTAGTTCTTTTTGCAGATGCGGAGCATCTAATAATATGCCTTTTTGCGATGGAACGCATCGGAAAATAGGGTTTCTGGGATAATAAATCAATGTCGTTTAGTTTAGGAATTTAATAATCAATACACACTTCGACTCCGCTCAGTGTGACAATATTACCAGTTTGTCAGGCTGAGCGGAGTCGAAGCCTACTTCTTAACTAAACTGCATTGGATAATAAATAGTAATTCATTAATAAGCAATTTGTGGAAAATACACCAAAAGAACCGCTTGCAGAGTTTACATTCAAGCCAGGAGCCTCCCTCCGTATAAAAGGGAAATTTATTTTGAAGGACTCTGACGGGAACATTATTGAAACACCCGACGAAATAAAGCTTTGCCGCTGCGGAAAATCGGAAACTCAACCATTTTGCGATCACTCGCATCGAAAAATTTAAGGACATGTCAACACAGGTTCAAATTAACGTAGCATCCGAAATTGGGGAACTTACAGATGTAATTTTACATTCCCCGGGTCCTGAAGTCGAAAACATGACCCCTGAAACTGCCCAGCGGGCGTTGTACAGCGACATTTTAAATCTGGCGGTTGCCTCGCGCGAATACAGCCAGCTTTACGGTGTGCTTAAAAAAGTAGCCAATACCTATCAGGTAAAGAATTTACTTACCGATATCCTCCAAAACGAAAAGGACAAGGACACTTTTATAAATAAAATTTGTAGTAACGAATCCGATCGCGAGTTTCGTGAGTTGCTGCTATCTCAAAATGCTGGTCAGTTGTCGCGCATGGTTATTGAAGGAGTTCCTATGAAAAAGGATACCCTTACCAAATTCTTGTCGAAAGAGCGTTATGCGCTGCCTCCCTTGCATAATTTTTTCTTTACCCGCGATTCGGCCATAGCGATCAATAATCGGATGCTGATTTCGCGCATGGCAAATAAAGTTAGGGAGCGCGAAACCATTATTATGGAGTCGATATTTGATTCGCACCCTTTGTTTTCGACCCGAACTATCAACCCGCTTAACCATACTTATTGCGATCTGAGGGCATTTATTGAAGGGGGAGACCTCCTGGTAGCGCGTCATGATGTATTATTGATCGGGATGGGAAGCAGGACAAATTCACAAGGCATCGATTTCCTTATCGACCGTTTTAAAGAAAGAAAAGAAACACGCCATATTATTGTTCAAGAGCTGCCGTCGAAACCTGAATCGTTCATTCACCTCGACATGGTTTTTACTTTTTTGAGCGAAAACGAATGTATGGTATATGAACCCCTTATCCTTGATCCATCCAGATATACTACCGTGCATATTTTTATCGATAAGGGTGAGGTCAAAAAAATAATGTATGTGGATAATATTCTGGAAGCATTGAAATCGCTGGGGTTCGATTTAAAGCCGCTCGTTTGCGGAGGTCGTCGCGATATTGTTTTTCAGGACAGAGAGCAATGGCACAGCGGGGCAAACTTTTTTGCTTTTGCCCCCGGAAAAGTATTGGGGTATGAACGTAATTTATATACCATTGAGGAACTCAATAATAATGGCTTTGAAGTGATTAGGGCAGTAGATGTTATTGATAATAAAACAGACCTTAAAAAGGTTGCCAAATGCGTGGTAACGATTGAAGGATCGGAGTTACCACGAGGTGGAGGCGGAGCTCGTTGTATGACTATGCCTTTGCGCAGGAAGGAAGTTTTATTATAAGATGGCCCCAGGAATCCGGAAAAATTGAGCTTAGTGCAGATCCCGATTGGTGATAGCTATGGGAACTATCTTAGATATGCTCAGCTTGACCGATTATAGTCAGTTAATTGTTACATTGAGTGTTATGCTGAGTGAGTCGAAGTGCAATAATTAAAATAAACGATCAATACGATGTCATCGATCGAAAAATGTCTTGACTTGCATCCTGGGACATTAAAGGCGGATATGCAATAGAATAAATCACCACTTCAGTATTATGCGATGTTATAGGATGCAATCGGTTAGTTTTTTTGTCAAGAGTTGATACCCTCAAAAACATAGTGGAGGCTGACCTCACCTGCATGCAAAACGAACAAGCCCTTGAAGGAAGTTTGTTTATCAACTATATTGCCCTTCATTAGCATTACCAAATATATCAGCCAATGCGAAAAAACATCTTCAACGGAAAATACTCACCATTGGATTTAGTCAAATTCCAGGCCGAAGTCAGTGATCTCAAAATCAATGAAATATGACATAATGCTGAGATAATCAAGAAAATTGAGTACCTGTTTTGTAGCCTTGAAAAGCATATTAAATAAAAAAGAAATGTTATGGATTAAAACTATCTATGCTTAACAACGGAAATCTTGACGTATCTGGTATAAAGGGCAAAGGTTTGGTGTTCTCCTTTTCTCTTCCTCAGTAAAAACAATAACTGCACTCTTTTTTTGTTACAAGTGCTGTCATTGTTTTTTTCTGATTTGGGTTATTCCCGGAGATTTAAAATTATTGTAAGGTATTCATTAATCAATTCTTCTCCATTTCCAGAAGTTTAAAAACCGGGTTTGGGGTATGATTTTGATCAATTATAGCAACCAGTTCTTTCACCATATCAGGGTGTTGCGATGCAAGATCCGTTTTTTCCTGCGGGTCGTCGTGGATGTTGTAAAGTTCCACTGTCATTTTATCGGTTTTACTCACATTTAGGCGGATACATTTCCAGTCGCCCCTTATCACAGCCTGCTTGCCACCCTGTTCGTGAAATTCAAAATACAGGTGATCATGCTTTTTCTGCGATTTGCCAAGCAATTCAGACAGGTACGAGATACCATCGAAAGGTCGCTCAGGCTTAACACCGGCAATTTCGCAAGCGGTTGGAAGAAAATCCCAGAAAGCTGAAGGATGGTCGCTCACACGTCCGGGTGCAATGGTTCCATTCCAATAAGCAATGTTTGGAACACGGATGCCGCCTTCGTATAAGTCACGTTTTTCACCCCGGTAAGGATAATTGCTTTCAGTTTTAAAACCATCGGGAGAATTGCCGCCGTTGTCGCTGGTGAAAATCACGAGCGTATTTTTATCAATGCCAAGCTCTTTCAACTTGTCCATTAGCTTCCCGATTTCGGTATCGAGGTAGGTGATCATAGCCGCATAGCCCTTTTCGCTTTCAGTCCATGGTTCGTTTTCATATGGAGCAAAGGAAAGAATGTCAGAATACCTCTTTCCTTCGGGAGCCTCCCCGTTATCATGCGGAATAACTACGGAATAATACAGGAAGAAAGGGTTCGCCTTGTTTGTCTCAATAAAGTTGAGCGCCTTTTCGGTGAACACCTCCTGCGAATGTTTTTTCTTTTCGATAGGATAGCTGCCCAGACCTTTGCTCCAATGTGAAGTATCCATGTACTGCACTTTATTGCCGAGGGAAATTTTCTTGCCGTTCTCAATCAGATATTCTGGCGCATGGTTATGGGCCAGTACCTGGCAGAGGTAGCCGCAATAATAATCAAAACCATGGTTGGAAGGTTCGCCTTCGGTACCTTCGACACCCATGCCCCACTTCCCAACAAGCGCAGTGGCATAACCCGCTTTCTTGAGACAAGAAGCGATGGTCTGCGTACCCGTTTTCAACGAAACTTGACCGTAAGGTTTTGCCTGCAGGTTGCCCCGCACCTGGGTATGACCCGTATGGAGACCAGTCATTAGCGAACACCGCGAAGGTGCGCTTACTGAGGTTCCGGCATAATGCTGCGTAAACCGGATTCCCTGTGATGCCATGCGGTCGAGATTGGGGGTTTTGATGCGTTTGGAACCGTAGCAGCCCAGATCGGCATAACCCATATCATCGGCAAGGATATAGATGATGTTAGGGTGTTTGGGTTGTTCTTTTTTGGGAGCGCAGGAAACCAGGGTGGCCATGGCTGCTCCGACTGTTAATAATAGGTTATTGTTCATTTTATAATATAGGACAAATATTGTATGGTACAAAATGTGTATTATTCGAAATTTGCCCGGGGTGATGCCCCGGGCTTTTGATATCTAAGGTTTTCAGCTTTAAAATGGCTGTTTCTCATTACTTGGTACTAGACTAGTTATTTGGTACTTGCATTTTTCGGCAGAAAGCTTTTCGTCACTTCATCATTGTCCTTCATTACCGCACGGATGGAGTCGAGCTTCTGATGAAGCGTTTGTCTGATTTCAGCATATCCGGGCTCATTGTACACATTCTTCATTTCTTTCGGATCGGTTTTGATATCGTAAAGTTCCCACTCGTCGATATCGAAATAATAATGAATAAGCTTGTACTGACTGGTGCTGATGCCGTAATGCCGTTTCACACTGTGAACTCCCGGATACTCATAATAATGATAGTAATGTTCTTTTCTCCAGTTTTGGGGTGTTTCGCCTTTTAAAACAGGTTTCAGGCTGGACCCCTGCATATCGGCCGGTATGGCAACACCAGCTGCATCGAGAAAAGTTTCGGCAAAATCGAGGTTTGAAACAAGATCCTTATTCACGCTTCCGGGTTTGGTAACATCAGGCCACGAAACAAGCAATGGGGTGCGATACGATTCGTCGTGCATAAACCGCTTGTCGAACCAGCCATGCTCGCCCAGGTAAAAGCCCTGATCGGCGGTATACACTACAATGGTATTTTTATCGAGATTGTTTTCCTTCAGATAATCGAGTACCCGGCCTACGCTTTCATCAACGCTCTGGATACAGGCCAGATAATCGTTCATGTAGCGGTTGTATTTCCATTTGATCAATTCTTCGCCTTGTGGATTTTTAGCCAGGAAATCTTTTTTGATGGAATCATAAACTGCATTCCAGGCGGCACGTTGCTGCGCATTCATGCGACCAAAGGTGTTTTTCCAGGGACCAGAAGTTGTATCGTTCCACATTTTCAGGTCGGCTTCAATTCGCATGGTTTTATCGATGGTCATGTCCTGTGTTCTGGCAGCAGTGCCCCTTCCGCTGTAATCGTCAAACAGGGTTTCGGGTAATGGGAATTCCACGCCTTTAAAACGGTTCAGGTATTTCAGATTGGGTTCCCATTCGCGGTGTGGTGCTTTGTGATGCAGCATCAACATAAACGGTTTTCCGTTTTTTGCAGCATCTTTGAGCCATGCCAGCGATTTATCGGTGATGATATCGGTTACATAGCCCTGTTCGCGGTAACGGCCTTGTTCATTGATAAAGTCGGGATTATAGTAATGCCCCTGGCCTGGCAGGATGTCCCAATGATCGAACCCCGTTGGATTGGAACCAAGGTGCCACTTGCCAATTACAGCAGTTTGGTAGCCCGACTGTTGAAGTAGTTTGGGGAATGTTTGCTGGTCGCCGCTGAAATCCGATCGTTCATTGGATACAAAACCATTCAAATGACTGTACTTCCCCGTCAGAATGGTTGCCCGGGAAGGTCCGCTTATCGAGTTTGTTACCAGGCAGCGATCGAAGCGCATACCAGCTTGTGCTATTCTGTCAATGTTGGGGGTGGGTGCCACATCTTTGAGACGGTCGCCATAGGCACTGATAGCCTGATAGGCATGGTCATCAGACATGATGAAGATGATGTTTGGCTTTTGTGCCTGCTTTTTCTGGGCACACGAGACTGATAACATTCCACTTCCGGCAACGGAAGCGAGTAACAGGTTGGTAGTTAAAGAAATTCGCATAATACTAATTTTATGGTTTCAAGACGGTGTTGTGATTTAAATTTAAAAGTCTCAGGGAAAACAAATGTTAACTTTTCTCTCTGTGTGTGACCCCTATTTTACTTTCCAGTATCCATTTTTAAATTCGATTTCGTCCAGGGTAAGAGCTGCAGGGTGATTATAAATGGCTTTCACATCGGTGCTGTCATTGTATTTATCCACAAAGTATCCCCAGGTCATAAACCAGCTCCAATCAGGCTGAGCATTCAAGTGATCAACCGTTGGCACCTGCCCAATTTCACCAAGTGCAATCAGTTTTCCGTTGGCAAGTTTCATCAGGTCATCGTGATGACTTTGCTTGTAATCGCGGCGGTACACATCAGCAGCCAGGATATCAACATATTCACCACCCGGATAAAACTGATCGTAAGGCCAGGCTTCATCGCCGGGAATGTCGCGTGGGGCATTGGTATTCCATACCCAGATTAGGTTGTTAAGTTTGTGGACATCGGTAAAATAATGATACATCATCTTCCACAACCGCGGAAATCCATTTTCACCTTTCTGGTTACACCACCAGAACCAAACACCGTTCATCTCATGGTAAGGTCGCCATAGAACAGGTACTTTTGCATCCTGTAGCTGTTTCAGGTATTCCGCAATGCCATCGGCCTGCTTCTTCCAAAGGGTATTCATCTTGGTTCCTTCGGTCACCAGAGAGTCCCACTCGGCAGGCGTAGGGCGGTTTTCCATAGCCCAAACCTTGCTGCCATCACAGCTGTCGCCAAATTGTGGCGGACAGTGGTGCCACATCAAGGTGATGATATGGCCTCGGGCATATAAATTTTTGGCTTCATCGATCATCCGGGAACGGATTTCACCGGGACTGATACCATGGAAATAAAAAGAGTCGAGCGGATTGCTCAGATTCAGCGGGCCACAGTGATGGAAGTTGCGTGCGCTGTCGCCCATCACGTTGAAACTGAAATCGCAACCCCAAATAACAGGATATTTGCCTGTGATCCTGTAGGCTATTTCATTGTATTTGCTTCCCGATGAAGGAAAGTTGTGCTGCCCGGTAAGCGTATACCTGCCTTTCACTGAATATAAAAAATCGAGCAGGTTCCGCGCTTCTGCCGTTGCATTTTGATTTACTGGCTGTATGGTATCTTTTTTCGGAGTACATCCAAAAATAGCAATCACAACCAGCATTAGAACTGTTAATTTATTCATTTTTTTAAATTTGTTTATTTTTTATCCAGTTTTTCTTTCGAAACCACTCCAATACGGGTTGCATGTTGTTCATACAATAAAATCAAACGCTCCGCAATGGCCGATTCCTTTTCAAATAAATTGTCCAGCTCCGAGCGGTCCGATTTCATGTTGTATAGTTCCCATTGCATGAATTGCTTTTTCGAATAATCGTATTGCGAAACTAACTTCCAGTTACCCAGTCGTACGGCCCGGTTTCCCTCGTGTTCCCAGAACAACGGATTTTTTCGCTTTAAAGGTTTTCCTTCAATTACTGGGCGGAGAGAAATGCCTTCCATTCCAAGTGTTTTGTTCCCCTTGAAGGTAGCTGGATAACGGCCTTTTGCGTAGTCGAGCAATGTTGGCATTATGTCGATGATATGACCCGATTCATTTATTAAACCTCCTCCTTTTATACTTCCCGGATAGTGGATGATAAAAGGCGTTGAAATCCCTCCTTCGTGCACCCAGTGCTTGTGCATCCTGAAGGGCGTGTTGCTGGCATTTGCCCATGGGTATTCATAGGCATCGAACGAATCGGAATTGCCGGTTTCGCCGGAGGTACGGATGAAATTGCCTTTGTTTTTGGTACCCTCGTGACAGCCTCCGTTATCCGACAAAAAGATGATCATGGTGTTATCCAGCTCTCCCATTTCTTCCAGTTTCTCCAACACCCGGCCAATGTTTTGATCCAGGCGGTCGACCATGGCTGCATAAACCGCCATTCGCAGATCCCACATCTTTTTGTCTTCCACGTTCAGCGTTTCCCAGGCTGGTACCCGTTCGTCGCGTGGCGTTAACTGAACGGATGCATCGATAATTCCCAGCTCCTTCATCCGGGCAAACCGTTTGCTACGGAGATCGTCCCAACCATTTATGTAATTGCCCCTGTATTTTTCGATATCACGTGGAAGTGCATGCAGCGGCCAGTGGGGAGCTGTATATGCCAGATACATAAAGAATGGTTCCTTTTTCGGCGTTTCTTCATCCAGAAAAGTAAGGGCATAATCGGTGATGGCATTGGTCATGTAAAAACCCTCTTCAGGAAAATAGGGCGCATCGTCGAGCATCATTTTTGGTGGCTGCTGGTTATTCCGGTAAGGTATAAGCTGGAAATAACTGCTGGCACCGTCGATCAACCCAAAATACCTGTCGAAACCCCGCTTCCGTGGAAGGGTTTGGGGTTTGTCGCCTACATGCCATTTTCCCGACATGTAGGTGTTGTACCCATTTGTTTTCATGGCTTCGCCCAGAGTAACACACTGGGTATTGAGATAACCCTGATAAGCAGGAATACCTTTATCGTCGACCATATCGCCCACACCTGCCTGATGCTGATAAAGGCCCGTCAGCAGCGACGCCCGGGTGGGGCAACTTCGTGAGGCATTATAAAACTGGGTGAAACGGATGCCGTTTTTTGCAAGCTTATCGAGGTTGGGAGTTGAAATTTCGGACCCAAAGCAACCGATATCGGAATATCCCATATCGTCGGCAAGTATGACCAATAAATTAGGTCGTTTTGCATTGCCCCCCTGAGCTGTTACATCAAAATTATGGAGGCACAAACTTGCCAGGCATACTCCTGCGAGGTTAGTAAAAATTTTTATTCCCATTTTTAAATAGATAGAAAGTTATAGTTTCCGCTTTGTACCCTGAAAATTTCAAACCCGTTTTCTTCTTTCACAAATTCAATGTATTTTGAAGAACGTGCCGCTTTTCCGCTTTCGATTACTTTTCCCTTTTTCCCAGCCGGGATATAAATGGTAGCTGTACTTCCGACCGGCACGGTTACCTGCATAAAGAACCGGTCAGGGTCCTTTTTCCAGAAGATACCTGCTTCGCCATTAACAGTATTGTTGAAGTATTTTACATGTGTGAGATCGCCCACAGGCTGTGGGCGGAGAATAATGTGCTTATATCCGGGGTTATCGGTATCGACGTTCATTCCGGCCAGCTTGCGGTAATACCATGCCAGTCCGCCGCCAAACATGGGGTGGTTGTGCGATCCTTCCTTGCTCCACTGTTCGCGCGAAGTGGTAGATCCCAATTCGAGCCAGTGACCGTACGAAGGTTCGTCGCGTTTGTTCATAGCTTCGTAAGCCAGTTCTTGCAAGCCGTTTTCGGTAAGGACTTCAAAAAAGAACTGGGTACCAAAAATGCCAGTATCGAGGTGACCATTATTCTCTGCAATATCTTTTTTCAGGGCAGCAATTACCCGATGGTACTGATTTGCAGGAACTCCCATACGGAGAGCGAAAATGTTGCCACCAGCTTTGCCATAGGATCCGGAAGCTTCGTCGTAAAATTTTTTGTAGAAAGCCTGCTTTGTTTTCTCGGCCAGAGCCGCATATTGCCCGGCTTCGTCAGTTTTGCCAAGCGCTTTTGCCGTTTGAGCGGTAATATCGACGCAACGCCAGAAATAAAACGTATGTACCATCTCATCGGGTGGCAGATTTCCGGGAGTTATCCATTCGCCGAGATTGAACCATTTCAGCACCTTGCCATCGTTGCCTGTGCGCTTCGAAAACATGATGCCATCGTTGTCGATCCAGGTTTGCATGTAGCGGATATACCCTTTCATCCCTTCGAAGTTATCTTGGAGCATGTCCTTTGAACCATAATGCTGGTAAAATTCCCAAGGCATAATGCAGATAGCTGCACCCCAGGCCACACCGCCTCCGCAGCCTGGTTGCCATGGAGCTCCGTTGGGAACATACCCGGTGGTTGCGTCGGAAGCTTCGAGCATATCGGCAATCCATTTCTGGTAAAAAGCCCTTGCATCGAAGTTGTGCATCACAGTAACACAGGCAACCTGACCATCGCCGGTGTAGCCATTGCGCTCACGGTGCGGACAGTCGCTGGCGATAGCGCCATGCATGTTATCCTGCTGACTGGTTCTCCATATTTCGTTGATGTGGTTGAACATGGGGTTGGAAGTCTCAAATACCGACGTCACCGGCACTTCGGTGTACACCGATTCGGCAATAATATTTTCGGGTTTCAGCTCGCCGTACCAGTTTTTAATTTCTACACCGCTGAACACAAACCAGTTGAAGCGTGGAGCGTAGTTCTCAGGACCTTCTCCCTTGAAAATATAGGTATTATCGCCCGAATAGAGGTTTGCGTTAAAAGAGATATCAATTTTATGTCCGGCAGGAGCCGAAACGTTCACCAGGCGCACCCAGCCGGAAATTTCTTTGCCAAAATCGACAAAATAATTGCCGTTATCTCGTTTTTCGATTTTTACAGGATTAAGTTGCTCCATTACTTTGTCCGATGGCGAAGTATGCGCTGTTAATCTTCCATAGGGAGCTTTGCGGATAGCTACTTTTTCCCACGGTGTATCGTCAAATGAAGCATTGCACCAGTTGGGCTGCTCCAGACGCGCATCGTAGGTTTCGCCATAGTATACCATGTTTTTCAGGATGGGACTTTTGGCAGCTTTCCAGCTTTCGTCGCTTGCAATCACCTCTTCGGAGCCATCAGTGTAAGTGATGTGAAGCTGTCCCAAAAAGCGGGTAGTTCCGTACCCTTCGCACCAAAACATACGCGGATTGTAAAAGCCGTTCCCCAGAACCGCGCCTATGGTATTTTCGCCAATCGAAAGCATGGAAGTAACATCGTAAGCGAGGTACATCACTTTGTATCCTTTAAAATTATCCTCGACATTGATTAGCATTTCGCCAAGCTTCGGCCTTTTAGAGTAGTTGGTGATATTGGGAATCAGCACATCATCACCTGCTTTCCGGCCATTGACATAAAATTCGAAATAACCCAGTCCGGTTACAAAAGCCACCGCCTTTTTGACTTGCTTCTCCACTTTGAACTTTTTGCGCAACATGGGAGCGGCAGGTCCAAAGTCGTCGAATTTTTGTCCGGGAAAATCGGGGCGTTTGAAATGTTCCTCTCCTTCCCATGGAGCGCCAATCCATTGTGCTTTCCACTCTGCCGGATCCAATATGCCCATGCGCCAGTAAGCAGGTTTGCTCCATGCAGAGACCTTTCCTTTGCTGTCCCACACGCGTACCTGCCACCAGCAGTCCATCCGTGAGGTTAAAGGTTTTCCGCGGTATAACACCCTGTTATTCTGGTCGCCGGTTACCTGCTGGCTATCCCACAAATCAGGATTTTCAAGACCAGCTTCGGTCGAGGCTACCCGGATTTGCCAGGCAGTCTGGAACTGTCCGCGTTCGTCTGTATCGGCAATATTTATCCAGGCTAGTCGGGGCTGTTTAACATCGACCACTGCAGGATTCTGTAAATACTCACAGGTGAGTTGTGTAGGGGTGATTCCGGCGAAGGCAACCCAACCCGAAAACACCAGTAACATGGTAATTAATAATCGTTTCAATAACATAATTCTATATTTTGGTTAAGCGAATTGCTTTGATTAAACCGGCGTCACCGGATTTCTTTTCTGCTAATTTAAGCACAAGGGTTTCCCCTCCTTTACCAAGAGAAACGTTTCCTGCATCCATCCAGCTCCAAGTGCGTTCCACCGATTCGGAACGTACGACATAATCGCGGTCGGGCAGCACAACGGAGTCAAAAACCTTGTCCATTTTAAACTGAAGGGAAGTTAACGATGACCTGAACAGGAACCGACTTCCGATATCGGCAGCAGCACATCCATATTGTATCTGAAGTTTATAATTTCCAGGCTGCTGCATATCAAGCTTCCAGAAAATGGAGTCACCATTGCGGATCCAGTTTTCCGTATGCGATTGGTTGGGATGAATGCTGGAATATTTTACCGCACCCGATAAAATGGCATCCTGAACCGGAAGAGTTATCGCTTTCTCCTCAGCGAAGCCGGCTTCAATAGTTGTTTGCGGCCTATAAACCGCAAGCATCTCCTTTTCCCACTTTAAATATTCCCCTACAAGCCTTGATTTAACAGCGGGCTGATTTGCTATATTGACTTTTTGGGATGGATCGTTTTCAAGGTCGAACAGCAGGGTGTCCTTTGCGGAAACAACCAGACGGTAACGATTGTCTCTCACCGATCCGGAAGCTTTATTGAGCGGATAATGTCCCTGCCTGGAAAAAATATACCGGTTCTGAGGCTTCGATTTTTTCATAATGATGCCGCTTAAATCCATTCCATCAACAGGTAAGGAGTGCTTTTCGCTGATGGAACATAATTTTACCAGGGTAGGCAGCAAGTCGATGTCCTGGGCAAGCTGATCGTTAACGCCAGGCTGAATTACTCCCGGCCAGGAGATATAAAAGGGTACGCGTATTCCTCCCTCATCCACCGACCCTTTTTTGCCTTTCATGTTTCCATTGTAACGCACCGTATTGGGTCCGTTATCGGAAAGAAAGATAACAATGGTGTTCTTTCTCAGATTAAGCTGCTCCAGCTTCGTTAATACCAAACCGATATTCGTATCCATATTTTCGACCATGCCATAAACGGAAGCCAGCTCATTATCAAGTCCTTTCGATTTATATTTGTTGAAATACTTTTCAGGAACCTGGAAAGGCGAATGAGGCACATTGTAGGGAATATAGCAGAAAAATGGTTTCGCTTTGTTTTGCTCAATAAATCCGATAGCCGTTTGGGTGAAGAAATCGGTTGAATATCCTTTTGTAGCGACATCCTCATCATTATGTCTGTAAATGGCATCGTAATAATAACCCAGATGCCCCATCAAAAATCCGAAGAATTCGTCGAAGCCCTGCCGGTTAGGATGATTTCTGAAGTAAGCACCATTGTGCCATTTTCCGAAACAACCAGTAGCATAGCCATGATTTTTTAATATTTCGGCAATGGTTGTTTCATTGGGATCCAAATTTTCGTACCCTTGGGTAACCGACGACACCCCAGTTCTCAGAAAGTACCTGCCTGTAAGCATTTCTGCCCTGGTTGGCGCTGAAAGCGGACAGGCATAAAATTGCCGGAGCTCCATACTTTGCTTTGCCAGCTGGTTCAGCACCGGAGTTTCGATCACAGGATTAACGTTGGCATTGATATCGCCCCAACCCATATCATCGGCAAGGATAAGCACAATGTTGGGCTGATCCTTTTGCGCCTGAGCATAAGAGAAAAGCGGCAAAAGTGCCAATGCACAACCAACCTTTTTTATTTTGAATGACATCCTCATCAGAAATGACCTTTTATAAACTCCTTGATTAGCTAATCTCAATAATAAATTCTATTTCAACCCATTCATATCAGTTAATAGCATTCTTAGCAAGATATAAATTATTTCAGGTCGTTTAAGCGTTTCATGATAAATTCAAAGGTTTTTAAGTTATTGCCGATCTTTAAATACTCTCTGTTTGATTATATCACAAAAAAATCCAGTGTTTTCCATTGGTTATTCTTCCTTCTTAGGATTAACACGCTGATTCCATTTAGCAGGATCAAATTCGGGATTAATTCCTGGGATGGTGGCTCCGCATGACAAAATCCAGTTTTTCAGGTCGGCAGTCATTTTATCCCGGAGTGCAGGTTTTGAAGCAGCAAGGTCTTTTTTCTCGCCAATATCCGTCTTAAGGTTAAACAGCTCGATTCTTCCTTCGGGGATGTACTTTCCATTCTGATCAAGATCGACATAATCGCCGAAGAACCAGATAAGCTTATAATCGCCCTGCACCATGGACGCACATGGAACAGCGCCCCATTGGATGTCGTAAAGTGGTTGATAAAAGAAGATCGGCCGGTTTACAAATTTCTTCTGATCTTTCAGTTTTGCGGTAAATATGGGCATCAGGCTCTCGCCATCCAGTATGTGATCTTTCAGTTTTGAAACACCTGCAACTTCGAGCAGGGTTGGATAAATATCCACTATATGAACAGGTAAGGCACTCTTTGTTCCGGATTTTATTTTCGATGGCCATTGCACCATAAACGGCACACGGATACCTCCTTCGTATGCTGACCCTTTCCCGTAGCGCAATGGTGCATTGTCGAACTGGGTGTCTATTCCTCCATTATCGGTTACAAAAAAGATGACCGTATTTTTTTCCATTCCGAGTTCGTTTACTTTATCCAGCAAACGGCCTACCGAATTATCGAGGTGCTCAATGGAAGCCAGGTATTCGGCAAAATGAAGGCCTTTTTCGGGGTAACCGGCATCGCGATACTTTTTCACCAGATCTTTCGGTGCCAGCACCGGGTTATGCACCGTGTGGTGCGACAGGTAAACAAAGAAAGGTTTGTTCCTGTTCTTCTCCATAAAGGCAATAGCTTCACCAGTGAGAAAATCAACTCCTTTATCGCCATAACTCTGGTATTCGGAGGGATCAGTCCGCGGGTTTACATAGTCGAAACCATAATAATGGGCCTTATCGGGATAAAGATACGTGTAATATCCGTCGTTATCATAATGGCTAAGGTGCCACTTACCAATACAGGCAGTGGTATATCCGGCAGTTTTTAGGGCTTCGGCAATGGTGAACTGTTCACGAGGCAACTCCTCAAGATATTCAGGTTCCTGAACTCTGGCATAGGGAAAGCCATAACCCGGAATTACATGCCACATTTTATTGCGTGCGGTGTACTGACCGGTTAACAGGCTGGCCCGGGAAGGGGTTGACTGCGGAGTTACATAACCCTGCGTGAAGCTGATACCGTTCCAGGCGATGCGGTCGATGTGTGGCGTTTTTCCCAGTTGGTTGCCGT
>JFJP01037472.1_pt1 | contig 27586 bp, 20 predicted proteins | sample 431651 | NCBI WGS metagenome assembly JFJP01 (sample SAMN02602958, study PRJNA72255) | Microbial mat metagenome, whole genome shotgun sequencing project. | biome: fresh water; feature: sink hole; material: water; isolation source: purple microbial (photo- and chemosynthetic) mats found in... | reverse complement strand
ATCGTATTTGGAAGTAAAATACGAAAAGGAGTTTAACTTATTCAAAGCCTCCGCTTTTGCCGGAATGACAACCGGAAAAGGATTTTATGCCGATAAAGCAGCCCTGGTGAATGTTGGACTGGGTTTAACAAAGAATATACCTGCCGGGAAATCGCATGAAATTCCTATCAGGGTAGAATTTTTAGTGAATCCGGAACTTCAGAATACATACATCAATGCTATTATTACCCTAAAATGATCAAGTTATGAAACTCAAAAAAATTCTCTGCAGCAGCATTCTAAGTGTAATAGCGGTCCAGGCTTTTACTCAAACCGGAAAACCTGTTACTACAAACGAAAAGTTATTGTATCATCCTATTCAGGTTGATGCAGCCTCAAAATCCATTATTCCCTGGTATGCGCAAGATTTAGGAAAGTCGTACGATTTTGTGATTAATGCTACCTGGAACTTTTGGAATACCATGCGAAAGGATAAAAATGGTTTACCGTATTACATGAACCATCAGGTTTGGCGAAGCGATTTTAACGACCGCCGTGGAGTTGGTGGTGACCAGTTTGCCATGGCATTGTCATCGTTTAACCTGCTTTACGGTTACTCGGGTGATGAAGCAGTGAAAGAAGAAATGAAATTTATAGCCGACTATTACCTCAGTCATTCCCTTTCCCCCACATCTGCCATCTGGCCAAACATTCCGTATCCTTATAACACGTTGATTTATTCGGGATTTTATGATGGCGATATGGTGATTGGCCCAAATTTTACTCAACCCGACAAAGCCGGATCGTTCGGACTGGAGCTGGTGAAATTGTACAAAATAACCAATACCATTACCTACCCAAACATTACCGATAAACGTTACCTCGATGCCGCCATAAAAATTGCCAATACGTTGGCAATGCATATAAAACCAGGCGACAACGATAATTCACCCTTGCCTTTTAAAGTTAATGCCAATACCAGCGAAATCGGCAAACTGAAACACAACTCCGGCTCCGGCCAGGACGATCAATTAAGCGGTTATACCAGTAACTGGTCCGGAACCATGGAGTTATTCCTACAGCTGATCGAATTAAAAACGGGCGACACCGATCAATATCAAAAAGCGTTTGACTTACTGCTAAACTGGATGAAAATATATCCCCTGAAAACCAATAAGTGGGGCCCCTTTTTTGAAGATATCCCCGGTTGGAGCGACACACAAATCAACGCCATCACTTTTGCCCAGTTTATGATGAACCATATTGAATATTTCCCAAATTGGAAAACAGAAGTGAAAGGGATTTTTAATTGGGTATATGAAAAACTGGGGAACAAAGAATGGGAGAAATATGGGGTTATAGTGGTAAACGAACAAACAGCTTACCAAACCCCTGGAAACAGTCACAGTTCACGCCAGGCATCGGCCGAATTACAATATGCAGCCCTTACAGGTGATCAATCAACTGTCAAAAATGCCATCCGGCAGCTAAACTGGGCTACCTATATGGTGGACAACGATGGGAAAAATTGTTATCCCCGCGACGAAATCTGGATGACCGATGGATATGGAGATTACGTTCGCCATTATTTGCGGGCTATGGCTTTTTGTCCCGAATTAGCTCCCACTGAACAGAATCATTTACTAAGCTCAACATCGGTGATTCAATTGATGGAATATCCACCTTCAATAAACAAGTTTCTGGTGCCTGAGGTTCCGGTCGATAAAGTGAAAAATACCCTGATTCATTACCGGACATTCGATGAAAAATCGACTGAAGTTATCCGAATGACAACGAAACCATCTTTAGTACTGATTAATCAAAAGCAAATTCCCGAAACAGATATATTGGAGCTGGAAGGCTGGAACTGGAAACCACTGGAAAAAGGTGGAATTCTAACAATTAAGCACCTAAACGGAAACCGTGTTGCTGTATTGGTAAATTGAAACTTAAAGCTGTTCGCAAAGAAAAAAACTATTTATCTAATTAATTATGAAATTTACATATCCACTATTAGTTTCTTATTTGTTGCTCTTATCCGTAATTACATCCTTTGCTCAGGAAGTGCCAAAAGTATATCCGGGAGCAGATCAAAACACTCCTTCACGATCGCAATATTTTTCATGGATCAATAACACCAACGAAGGAACCACTACCAAGCAATCCCTGATTAATCTTGAATTTTTCAAATGGCTGAACGAAAAGTACGGAATGAAATTAGATATTTATGCTTTTGATGCTGGAGCTATTGATGGCAGGGGTTTCTATGGAAATTTAAACTCGGACCGGTTCAAACGTCAATTTCCGGGAGGATTTGGCCCGATAGCAGATAAAGCTTCCTCGATAGGAACCCGGCTTGGAATTTGGGGTGGCCCCGATGGCTTTGGGAATACACCTGAAGAAGAGAAGCTGCGAACAGAAACCATGGTTAGCCTGTGCCGCGATTTTCACTTTGAGCTTTTCAAAATGGATGCCGTATGCGGTCAGCTTCGTCCTGAAAAATATGAGGCATTCGATCGTATGATGACCGATTGCAGGAAATATTCACCAAATCTGGTCTTGTTAAACCATCGGCTTAACCTGGGCAGCAAAGGAACAGCGCATTCTACCACTTTCTTATTGGGCGGAGCCGAAACCTATATCGATGTCCACATGGCAAATGCTGTCACTGCTCCTCATCATCGGGTAGAAGCACTGGCACGGGAAATCCCTCCGAAACTTACCCGACTTACCGAAGACCATGGAGTTTGTCTCTCCTCTTGTTTGGATTATTGGGAAGACGACTTAATCCTTCAGGCATTTAACCGAAATCTGATTCTTGCACCGGAAATTTATGGAAATCCATGGTTGCTAAGAGATGATGAATGTCCAAAACTCGCCCGGATATTTAATCTTCATCGTCAATATCGCAATATCCTGGTTTCGGGAATTATCCTTCCCGAAAAAACATACGGATTAAATGCTGTTTCGCGGGGCGACGATCGTACCCGGTTTATTACATTGCGAAACCTGAGCTGGAATCCGGTTAACTATACGGTGAAATTAGATGAATCTGTTGGCCTCAGGAATACGGCAAACATCCAGGTAAAATCGTACCATCCAACTGAAAAAATACATGGCAATTTCTCCTACGGTTCATCTGTCAACATAGAGGTATTGCCCTTTCGCTCCTGCCTCATTAAACTTTCGGATCCCAAACTCGAAAAGGAAATTGGAATTGAAGGAATTGACTACGAAGTAGTGACTGATATTACCGGCAAACCTATGGAAATTCAGCTTTTGGGATTGCCCGGATCGGATAAAAAGATCAAACTAACGGGTGATGTTTCAAAGTTCAAATCAGCGACCCTCGATGGCGCAAAAATTCCTGAATTGCTAAGAGGAAAAGCTGTTTCGATTCATTTTGAAGGCGAAAAACTAAAAAATTTTTTCCACCGGAAAATTGGAGAGATGGCTGTATGCAATGTTCCGGGCGATGCGGAAACCATCTATGAATCGACCTGTTTTGCAGCCAATAACAATGCCCTGGAAGTGCGGGAACTTAAACGATCGGGTGAAACCGCTATACCTCAGGTACAAGCTGCCCGAGACGCTTTTTTTAATCAGGATATGTTTGTAAAACGCGAGTTATGGGACAAAAACCTGTTTGATGGCGATTTTAACACTGCATTCTCAGTGAATATGCGCTGGGGGGGATTTGATCCCGAGAAAGCTGCTTTCCGTCTTGATTTTGGAAAATCCCAGGAGCTCGATTCCCTTATTATTACAACAATTGATGAGTTTTCACTTCAACCGTTAAAATCGGAAGAAGGGGAATATGCCTTAGTATCCAACGACCTTAAAACATGGAAGGAAGTGTTGTTTTATGCAGGAAAATCCATGAATATAAATTTAACCTCTTCCGGATCAGTTCATTTTGTAAAACTGCAACCGGCACCTTTAAGGATAACCGAAGTAATTGGCTATAAAAACGGGAAACAGGTGGATCGGTCGGCATGGAGGGCCTCCAATCTTTTCAGACCTTATATAGTGAACCATTGGAAAAACGATTTGGTATTTTCCGCGCAAAAAGCATGGTCTCTAAAGTTTATCCTCGACGAAATCCCAGAAGGAAGTTACCTGTGTATTGCTGTTAATGGAGAGCATGGCATTGAAGGAGCTTTTGCCGGCGCCAAATTTGAGGCTCAATATATAGGTTGCCCCGACAGGGCCCCGTCTTTTAAAAGTAATACCTGGGAAGTGGGAGTTCGCGCATCGGGTAAGAATTACACCTATTATCTCCCGTTGAGCAAAGAAATGGTCGGAAAAGAGATGGAAGCTTTTGTGCTTGGGTTAAATAAAGCCCAGCTCGATTTACATCCGGAGGCATATATCACCGCTTACCCGATTCCTTTCCGAAAGAAAGTTCTGGTATTGCAATAGGGTAGAAACTGATCTGAAAAAACACCTAACTAATTTGAATGATGAACCTTTTAAATAAACTACTTTTTCTCCTGATATTTCTTTTCTGGGTAGCTTCCGCCTTTGCGCAGGAAGTAAAATGGACCGCCCAGTGGATCATGCATCCAACTGCCGAACCCCAAGCGCATGCAGTAATTCTTTTCCGAAAGAATTTTGATCTTGGGTCAAAGCCTCCGAAATTTATCGTCCATGTTTCAGCCGACAATCACTACCGATTGTTTGTAAACGGCCGTTACATACTTCGTGGACCGGCCAGGGGCGATATTTCCCATTGGTTTTACGAAACCATCGACCTTGCTCCATTCCTTAATTCAGGCAAAAACACCATCGCGGCAGAAGTCGTAAACTGGGGCCCCAAACGCTCCTTTACATACTTTTCGCAAATGACATCCTTTATTATGCAGGGGGACTCGGAAGCCGAAAAGCTTATTAATACAGCGGGTGGAAGCTGGAAATGTATTCACAATGAAGCATACAGTCCTAAAATTGTAGAATGGATGACCGATCGGAGTACTATCGATTTCGGGTTATATGTTGGTAATCCTACAGATAGCATCCGGGCTGAGACGTATCCCTGGGGATGGGAAAAGACAGAATTTAACGACTCCGCATGGCTTCCTGCCAAATTGTGCGACATTGCCGGAGGGCGCGACCAGCAATTTGCCGGAGGCATTTTGTATGGTGGTGGAAAACTTTTAATTCCCAGAAGAACAGGATTACTAAAAGAAACGAAAGTTCCCTTTACCGAAATTAGAAAAATGACCGGTATTGAAAAAAATGATGCCTTCCTGAAAGAAAAGGGAAGTCTGCAAATCCCTGCCTATAAAAAAGTAACAATACTGATCGACCAATCCTATGAAACAATGGGCTATCCCGAAATGCTGGTCAGCGATGGCAAAAATGCCCGGATTCAGGTTATGTACGCCGAGAATATGATTGTTGCCAATCATTCTCCCAAAGGAAACCGAAACGATATTGAGGGTAAGCATCTGGTAGGAATTAAGGATGTTTTTATTCCCGATGGGGGTAAGAACAGGTTGTTTAAACCAACTTACATCCGTCCCTTCCGCTTTATTCAACTCGACATTGAGACCAGGGAAGAACCGCTCACCATAGAAAAATACTACCATGTTGCCTGCAACGCTCCTGTTTCGTTAAAAGCCAAATTCGAAACCAATGACCCTAACACAGCGTGGATGATGGAGGCCGGTTGGCGCACTATCAGCATCTGTGCACAGGATATGCTGCTTTCAGATGCTGCTTATGAGCAAATGCAATATACTGGCGATTCGCGGGTACATAACCTTTCGATGCTAACACTTTCGGGTGATGACCGCCTTACCCGGAATGCCCTGATACAGTTCGATCAGTCGCGCATTCCCGAAGGACTAACGTATGCATGTTACCCCAACCCGTTCCACCTCATCATTCCTTCGTATTCGCTTATCTGGATCGATCAGGTTCACGATTATATGCTTTGGTATGATGATAAAGCGTTTATTGCACAATTCGAACTGGGAATTTATAGTGTAATCGACTGGTTCGAAAAACGCCGGCAACCCAATGGTTTGCTGGGTAAAATTGACTGGTGGGGAGCGCTGGCATGGCCCCGCCATTATAAAAACGGAGAACCACCTGCTATTTACGAAGGAAATAATACGCTTTATTCGTTACATTATGCCTACACATTGAGACATGCTGCCGATATCTATGACTATCTGGGAAAAACAAACCTAGCGGCAGAATTTCGTTCCAGGGCAGACCAAATATGCAAAGCAATCAATCAGCTTTGTAAAAATCAGGATGGTTTTTATACCGAATCGCCCGATAACAATCAAGTAAGTCAAATTACAAACCTCCTGGCAATTCTGGCCGAAGCAACTACCGAAAGTGAAGCCAGACAATTAATGCAGAAGTTACTTGAGCCTAAAGACTGGTTTGGCCAGGTTGATTTATTTTTGCATTTATATCTTTTCGAAGCAATGAATAAAACTGGTTTTCAGGATCGGTTTATGTCCGAAATTTCGGAGTGGAGCCTGATGAAAAATCGCGGAATGACAACTTTTGCCGAAGTTCCGCTCGAATGGGGCGAAGAGAACCAACGCTCCGAGTGCCATCCCTGGAGCAGCACCCCAAACTACTTCTTTTTCCGGACTGTTTGCGGAATTAAGCCAACTTCAGCAGGGCACAAAACAGTCGAAATTGCCCCTTCCTTTGGCGAACTTACTGAGCTCAGGGCCTCCTATCCGCATCACCTGGGAAAAATTGAACTTAATCTGAAGCGCAGTAATTTAAAATTAGAAGGTGAAATCTCCGTACCAGAAGGTATAGCTGCCAGTTTTATCTGGGGAAACCAAATACTAAAGCTCAAACCCGGTAACCAATTTGTCAAATTTTAATACAAAAAAAATGAAAAACCTAACCCTTTATATCCTGCTTACCCTGCTTTCTGCTAGCTTATTTTCCCAAACCTATCCCGATAAAATCGGTATTGGATTAGGAGGTATTGGTGGCTTTGGCATGGAATTTACCGATGCCGGCAAAACCATGCGTTCGTTCGATCAAACATCGGTAGATGCAAATGGATATCCCGAACATAATTTTACTGTAATCGTTTACGATATGCGTCCCTGCTGCCCCTGGGTAGGTTCGGTGGACGACCCCTACAAATTTGTTCCGGCATTGATGTCGGGAACCTATAAGCTTTCCTTTAAAGGAAAAGCTGCGGTTACCAGTACCGGAGATCCTGTGTTGCTTCAGAACCAGGTGTATGACGAAGTTTCCAATACTACGACCCTCGATTTGGTTGTTCAACGCGACAAATGGCTGGTAAACCTCTCCTTCTCCAATACACGACGTACGGCAGCAAGTGCATTAAATACAGGTGTTACCGATATCAAACTTCTCAGGCCCGGGTACCATAACCGCCCAAACGATGTTTACCGGCAGGAATATATTAACGCTGTTTCGCATTTCCCAGCCATACGCTTTATGGATTTCACCGGCACGAACAATAGTAACCCGACATTTCCTGAAAAGACAGAGTGGAACAGCCGAAGACTGCCGTCTCAGCCTCTGTTTAAAGATGTGGCACCTTGGGAATATGTAATTGAGTTGGCCAACATTACCGGAAAAGATGTTTGGATTAACATTCCGGTGGCAGCCAGCAACGATTATATTACTCAACTCGCCAAATTATTTAAAGACAGCCTAACCAACCCTTCCTGCAAAATTTATATTGAATACAGCAACGAAGTTTGGAACGGAGGATTTAAACAATACGAATACAATCGCAAAGCAGCTATTGATGAAGTGAAAACTGAAAAAAACAGCGGGGTTCAAACCCTGTTAAACGACGAGGCAGGCGAATGCGATAAAAATGATACCAGCCTTTGGTGCGGCCGCAGTTATGTGAAGCGATTGAAAGAAATTGGCGATATTTTTGTTGAAACCTTTAGCCCCGGCAACCGCTCGTCGTTCGAAACACGCGTGAGACCGGTATTTGCCTGGCAAATTGGGGGTTGGGTTCCCTATTACAGCTGTATCCTTAAATGGTTTGAGTATGCATACGGTCCAGCAAAAAACTGCTTTTATGGGTTAGCAGGAGCTGCCTATGTGAATGCCGAGGGCGCCTCCTATAATGCTACCGTGGAAGGGATTCTTTCGAAAATGAAGGACAACAGCAATGCGGGTATTGGTAGTAAACGCGACAATCCAACTGCCTGGACAACAGGTTCAGGGAAAAAAGGCCTGAAAGAAATTGCAGACATCTATAAGATCAGAATGCTGCAATACGAAACGGGTCCCGATAATGGTGGCGGTGATCCGTCCAATATCGCTAACCGGATTGCCGCTAACCGCAATGCAGGCATGAAAAGTGTCCTGATGCGCGATTTAAAAGATAACTGGTTTGCAAATCCTGATATAGCTGGCGATTTATCCATGTATTTTGTATTATGCAGTAGTTTTACCCGTTATGGAAGTTGGGGAGCAACCGAGGAAGTGGAAAACATGCATACCCCAAAATTACAGGCAATCTATGAAATCACTGGCATAATAGAAGATATGTCTGGTCCGTCTTCTCCCGGAAACATACAGAAATCGATGGTTGGCAATGACGCCGTTATCACCTGGGAAGCAGCTACCGATAATGTTGCCGTTACCCATTACCGTATATCGGACAATTCCGGCGCGCTGGCTACCGTTTTAGCGAACGAACCGCTCTCTGTAACCCTCAAAAACTACAATCCGGCAAACCTCAACAATATAACAGTTATCGCAGTGGATGCCTTCAACAATGTTTCCGGGTTCAAGCTTGGGAATGATAATAACAAGGGGGTAAAAGAACATAGTCTTGTTTTCCCAAATCCTTCAAAAAGTGGTAACTTGACTGTTTATTTAGCTAAAAATGCTATAGGCGGCAATTTAACACTTCTCAATGCTCAAGGGGAAACAAGGATTAGGCTGAATGGTAATGGTGCCACAATTGCCCATATGAACTTAGATTCAGTTGCTCCAGGATTATACCTTTTAAAAATTGAGAAAGATGCGTGGTTTGAAATAATTAAAGTAATTATACAATGATCTAAATCTACTAACATAAAACGCTTATTTATGGAAACGAACCGCAGAACATTTGTTAAACAAACAACATTGGCTTCAGCCGGAATTGGTCTGGCAAGCATGCTCCCTTCACAAGCATGGGCAAGGGTTGTAGCCCCAGGAGATAAGGTGAATGTTGCATTAATCGGTTGTAACAGCATGGGTTTTGGCATCCTCAAGCACCACCTGGGATTCCCCGATGCAATTTGTGTAGCCATGTGCGATATCGATGAAAAAGTATTAAACGAGCGTGCTGCCGAAATTCAAAAAACCTTTAACCAAACACCCAAACTTTATAAGGATTTCAGAAAATTGCTGGAACAAAAGGATATTGATGCAGTCATTATCGGAACTCCCGACCATTGGCACTGCCTTATTACCGTATATGCATTACAGGCCGGAAAGCATGTTTATGTCGAAAAACCCATGGCCAACACCATTGCCGAATGCAATATCATGGTAAAAGCAGCTAATTATTACAAAAAGGTTGTTCAGGTAGGACAACAACAGCGCTCCGGTTTTATTTTTCAGAAATCGATGGAACTAATTAAAACCGGCAAAATTGGCAAACTACGCAAAATTAATATTTGGGCAAATTTCAATTATGGCGTTGGACCAGATGCAGTTCCCGATGGAGAAATACCAGCAGGAGTAGATTACGATATGTGGCTGGGGCCAGCTCCAAAACGACCTTTTAATGCGAACCGGTTTCATGGATGGTGGCGACTATATTGGGATTATGGTGGAGGATTGATGTCCGACTGGGGCGTTCATTTGCTTGATATGGCGCTTTGGACAAAAGACATTGTTAAAGCTCCGGAAAAAGTACTAGTATACGGCGCAAATACTTATCACGAAAAGAAAGCAAGAGAAACCTTCGATTCCATGTCTGTTACCTTTCCAAAAGATGACTTTGTAATTAACTGGGACATGACTGCCGGCGTGCAACGTGGTCCTTATGATATGATGTATGGCCTTGCTTTTGTGGGTGATGATGCTACCATCGTAGCCAACCGGTCGAAAATTAATGTCTTTCCTGAATGGGATGATGACAATAAGAAGAATAAAGCAGAGGAATTTAAATTCCTCGATGGTAAAGAATCGCACAACGAACATGTTCGTAACTTCCTTGATTGTATCAAATCGGGACAAAAAAATGCCTGTCCCCCTGAAATAGGCCGTGCTGCCGCATTGCATGTGCACATAGCCAATATCGCTGCCCGTGTGGGAGAGCCATTTCTATTGTGGGACGACGAGAAAAACCAATTCACCAACAGCGCAGCAGCAAACAAACTTATCACTCCCGAATACCGGGCACCATGGACCTTACCTAAATTTTAAAAATTTAACATTATGATCGACAGACGAAAATTTATAGCAACCAGTTCCCTCGCTGCTGCTTCATTAATGACAATGGAGTCAGGTATTTTTGCAGCTTCAGGAAGTCAAAAGCTTAAAAAAATAGGATTTATAGAAGGTCTCATCCACAAGGAATTGAAAGGAGATTGGAAAGCTGCCCTAAAAAAAGCAGTAGACTTTGGCTTTACTGAAATTGAAGTCGGCAGTTATCTGGGCGATTCTGCTCAAGACTTCCTTTCATACTGCAAAGGCATCGGGCTTAAGCCTTTTGCCGGATTTATAAATTTCACCGACAAGACGGATGAATTAAAGAAAAATCTCGACAGTCTTGCTGAATTGCAGGTGGAGTATGCGATTAATTATTGGCCCTGGCTAACAGGCGGCCCATTTACCCTCGAGAATTGCAAACAAAGTGCCGCGATGCTGAACAAAATAGGCGAAATGGTGAAGAAATACGGGCTTACTTTTTGTTGGCACAACCACAACAAAGAGTTTATCGCAATGGAAGATGGCCTTCCCTTTGATTATTTAATGAAAAATACCGACAAAGACCTCGTAAAATGTGAATTGGATATTTATTGGGTAGTAAAAGGCGATGCCGATCCTTTAGGGGTTCTAAAAAAACATTCCGGGCGGATTAAAATTCTTCACGTGAAAGATATGGCTCAGGGACCAGCTCAGGATTTTGAATGCCCCGGAAGCGGCATTATCGATTTCCCAACTATTTTCAGGGAAGCTGCGAATCAGGGTATTGAGCACTATATTGTAGAACGCGATAACTGTCCCGACGGTATGGCTTGTCTGAAATCAAGCGGTGCCTATCTCAAGAACTTGACGTTCTAACATTACGAAGTTGGCTTAAAGAGCATAGAATTATTATCCTGGCAGGCTTACATATCTTGCAGTTCGGCGTTGTTTGAAACTACGCCGAACTGCAAAGTATAAAAAATTCAAACAACGAAACATGTATCCACTCCGAAAAGTCAAAATTCAATGATTTTCATCTGTTTTACCCATCAGCCCTCCTGGGAGCCATCTGAAAATCATTGAATTTAAAGTCACCCAAATGGGGGATTAAGGGTATAAAACTTTTCGGAGAAGACTCTAACATCCATCATTAAAAAAATAAGATATGATTAAAAAAATAATGTTACAATTAGTTCTCCTGATATGGCTAACCGGTTTTTATCAACCGCTTACCTCTCAAAGTTTTAAAAATCCGGTTAATAAAAACGCCTCGCCGGAGGCAAAGGCGCTGTTAAAATATCTTTATACCCTTCAGGGCAAAAGCATTTTATCGGGACAGCATAACTATCCGGGTGAATATACCCGATCATCCGACAGTATCCGATCGATGACCGGCAAGTATCCAGCCATCTGGGGAACAGATATTTCAGAACTAAGTGATGAATTGGTGCAGGAAGCTATCAAACAGTATAAAAATGGATCGATTATTACGTTGATGTATCACCAGGTAAAGCCCTTTGATCACGATAGTTTAGGCTATGCTGGCAGTGTAAAAGGGATGGTTACCGATGAACAATGGGAAAAAATAATTACCCCACAAAGCGAATATTATAATCAGTTGCTTTACAAGATTGACCAGCGGGCTGAACTTCTGAAAAAGCTCCGCGATGCGAATATTCCGGTGCTTTGGCGTCCTTATCACGAAATGAACGGCATGTGGTTCTGGTATGGTAACCGCCCGGGTAGCGAAGGCATTCAAAAGCTCTGGAAAATGATGTTCGACCGCTATGTCAATTATCACCAGTTGAATAATTTAATTTGGGTATGGAATACCAATGCTCCGCGCGACTTGAAAAACGATGAGGCTTATGCCTATGAGCTATTTTATCCGGGCGATACCTATGTCGATATTCTTGCAGCCGATGTTTATAATAACGATTATAAACAATCGCATCACGACCAATTGGTCAAACTTGGTAAAGGAAAACTGATTTCCTTAGGCGAAGTAGGAAATGTCCCCACACCCGAAATTTTGAAGCAGCAACCGCAATGGGCATGGTTTATGGTATGGGCCCATTTTCCCTGGACCCATAATACTGCGGATATTATACGTACTCTTTATAACGACCCGAAGGTGATCACCAAAGATGAAATAAAAAATTAATCATCCTCCAAAAATAATTAACCGCCTACAACTCATAAAAACAGCAGGGGCTGCATCCATCGCAGTCCTTGCTCCTGCTATTGAGCTTCTGTCTCAGTATGCTGCAATGGGGAACTTCCGGTTCTGCCTCAACACAAGAAACATAAGTGGTCAGAAACCCAGTCTTAAAACGTCTATCGCAATTGCCACGCAGGCTAGAGGTATATGTATGCAATAATTTTAAATACTCCCCTAGAGGAGGGGAATTAACCCATCGTGATTAAAAACTCTGCGAATCTGAGAAAACGACTTATCCATCCCTTGCCAACGAATTGAATATTTGCTGCATGTAATTTTTTATGGAATAGTGAGGAGGTAACAATGTTATTGGGATTTTATTAAAGAAGCTTGATTTTCTATTTGAGAAGCATATACAGAATTCAGGTGCAAGTTACTTATGAAACGGAAGCCACTTTATATTTAAATATGGAATTATTGGGAGAAGGGAAACTGACTTTATTGCACCAGTTATGCTGCCATCCTCAAGGCTATCAATTTTACCATAATAGTAATAGGGATTTTTTCGGTTATAAACATTATATGCTCCAAATTCTATGCTCCCTCTGAAGAATTTAAATTTGACATTCCTCCTGAAACCAATGTCTAAATGATGTATCGCCTTCATTCTATCACCATTTCTTTTACCATACATATATACCAGAGTTGGTTCGTCCCATTGAAAGTTATGATTATCAATTAAACTGACGTTATCTATTAGATATAAACTTTTTGGCAACGTTATTGGCTGACCAGATAAAAATTGCCAGTTAACATTCATTTTCCACTTTTTCCCTAATGGAATTGAACCGTTAACATTAATCGTATGTCTTCGGTCGAAAGGGGACCAGAATTCCTGACCATTGTTCATTTCGGGGAATTTATTAACTGAACTTGAAAGAGTATAACTAAGCCAACCGGTATACCTCCCTGAAGTTTTTTCAAGAAAAAATTCTACTCCTTTTGATGTTGCTTTTCCTTGTTCAACTGACTGTTCCCAAAGTTGGTCTCTTTGAGAATAACTTTTAATTATGTCATTAGAGCCATGACCGTCTTTATAGGTAACAACATTGTCCATCTTTTTATAAAAGCCCTCAACAGTAAATGTTATGTTTGTAAAGCCGGCATAAAAACCTAAAGTATATTGATCCGCCTTTTGTGGCAGGATGTTTCCACGTAAAGGCAGCCAAATATCAAAGGGTATACCCAGACCTGTATTTGTTAACAATACTGTAGGCTGCACACTCTGTGTATATGAACTCTTTATGTATTGTCCCTTCTTAATCCGATATTGGGCGGATACTCTTACTTGAGGATTGTTAAAGGTCTTATTAGGAGTTCTGTAATAATCGTACCTGATTCCCGGACGAATAGTTATTCTCCATGGAGTCTTAATTTCAGCGTCGATAAAAACTCCAGATTCATGAATGCCTGTTTCTGGAATATATCTGTATAAAAAAGCTGAATCGGCATCGGCACCTTTGAGGTACGCCGGATCGAATTCAGTATAGGAGTAATTTCCTCCAAATGAAAGAGTGATACTATCGCTTAGCTTAACTTGGATTCTATCCGTTAAGCCTATTGAAAAAATATTAGAATTTACCGATCCTGAAAAATTGGAAGATGCTGTCGGACCTTTATATTCCTCTTCGGAAGATAATTTATAGCTTGTATAAAAGAGTTGCACTTTGTTGTCTGTATTATGCCTCACTTTTAGATTATGAGAAAGGTTTACCATTGATGTACCCCAAGCTAATCTGGAAAACGATGATACACCATTTGTACCCTTTCCTTTTAACTTATCCTTTAACCTGTCGGATGATAAGAAATATTCCAATTCCAGGTATTGGTTTTCTCTTTTAAACATGAGCTTCCCTCCATAGTCAGAAAATGCGTAAGGCACTATGTTATATCTGGATCCAAAGTGGGACAGTAAATCGATAAATGTTCTTCTGGCAGATAATATAATGCTTCCGTTAAATGGTAAAGGAGAAGAGAAATTGGCTGACCCAGATATAATTCCTAGTTCTATATTTGCGTCCAAGCGAGGTGCTATGTAATCTTTGGTTTTCACGTCCATGACGGAAGAAATAAACCCACCATAGTTGGCTGGGAACCCTCCACGATAAAACTCTATACTTTTAACTAAGGATGGGTTATACGAAGATAACAACCCCATGGCATGATTAGTATTGTAAATCTTAACATTATCCAATAAGTAAAGGTTCTGGTCGGGTGTTCCGCCCCGAACTATAATATTGGCAGAACCTTCAAATGATTGTTGCACCCCCGGAAGAGTCTGAAGGCTTTTTACAATATCTTTTTCTCCACCCAACGATGCCAGGCTTTGTACATCTATTTGGGAAATACGGGTGAGACCCGGTTCAATCTTTTCAACCTCTACCTTCCTGTTGGCAACAACCACTACTTGTTTAAGAATGGTTTGCTTCACGATAGATTCAATTTCCACAAAAAAAGTTGTATCGTTATAAACCTTTATAGCTAAAGAATCAAGATAATAACCCTCTTTTTCAAATGAAATGTTATACAATCCCTCGCGCAAGGCAAATTTAAACTGACCTCTTTCATTCGATTTAAATGTTTTACCTAATTCGAAAATACGAATAGTAACTTCTTTTACTTCCAGCGAATTGTCTTTATCTAAAATTTTGCCCGAAATAATATAAAAATCGTATTGACTATTAGCTGGTGTCATTATTGCACAAAAAATAACAAATGCTATCGAATGAAGATAATTGGACATATCACTTGATTCTTATCATTAAATTATTGTAATTGGCGGTTTTCAGGCAAATTATAACGTAGCATGTCTGATTGGGGGCTATTTTCTTATCAAGAATATTCAGGTCTGAAATGTTCCGGTACAAGGCCCCATTAGCTTTGTATGCCTTGTATGTGTTATAAAAGCCGCTATAAAAAGGAATATTGTAAATATTATACCAAGCAACTAAAATGCTAAAGGTTCCACCAGATAAAATCAGAGCCGCCGACCCGGCCAGTCCAGATTCTAATAAATACAAGCCTGGGTTTTGGCGTATTTTTTTATAGAAACCATCCTTTTCAAGAATATCAACGGGTTCAAAATCATTAAATACTTCAAAACTCCGATTTTCAAAATAGAATGTGTCAATGCCAAGGTTACAAACATGCATGGGCACAAAAACCAGCTTCTTTTTGTGAGCTTTTTTTGCAATACGTTTATTCCCACTTTCAAGAAAAATATCCACAGTAGAAGTTGAAATCTGAAGATCTTTATTATTGTTTATTACAGTATCTAAGTAAGACAGGTGTTCCATTCTAATTGGTCTGTATTTGACCGCACATGAAGGTAACAGACAGATAATTGAAATAATGATTAGTAAAAAACGCATAGTTATTTTTTAGGGTTAAATACCGTTATTGTATCGGTTAGGTATGACCCAAATACGCCATAACAGTTATCAAAATTTGAATATTGCGGTATTATACCGTTAAACATATCTACCACGCTGTTGGCATCAAGGTTGACTCCCAAATTATAGAAAAGGATGTAGCTTTTCAGGTATTTATCAAATTTTTCATCTATTGTATATAGTGTATAAATTGTATATCGCCAGTATATAACTGACGAAAAAGAGGTAAACTCAAATTTGTTATCGCCGAGTACATTAAATTCATCTCCATAGTCTACAGTATTATATGAAGATTCTTTTCCATTAACATAAACTTTATGCCCAATAAGGTTGTCAGTCTTAGCCTTGTTTTCCCAAAATACTTTTGTAAGGTACCATATACCGTCCTCATCCTCTTGGGTGCCGATAATTTCTGCCGATTTTATAGTATCGGCTAACTTTGGAACAGTTGTATATGCAAAACTCCTAAAGCCCTTATCCGTAATAGTCTCCAAACGATATTTATTACCAGATTTGATTGGAAATAGACTTTGTGACGCTGAAAAAAAATTTGGCTTTTCGGCATAACGGACTAAATCAATACCTCTTCCGGTTGTATCGTATATGGAGATTTTACCGTCAAATACTTTGTTTATTGCCTCACCAAAAGCTCCGGTGTTTGTGGCGAAAGCATATATACTATCACCTGGGCCAATAAAGCAAAGCACCACCGGTTTGGTGCAAACGGCACAAACCGGTGGTTTAATACTTTCTTCCCTGTAACAGGAAATAAGTATCATTAAAGATCCTAAAAGCAAAAGGTATAACCTATTCCCAAATGCCATTGTACGAGTATACCGGGTGACTGTCGTTTTGCTTAAAATCAAAATCGCCGTATATATAACGGGTATAGATGGTTCCAACACCCCATTTTAAGGTGCATTGTTCCTTGTAGCAATTAGTATCAGTATCTTGATCATAAACCTGAAACTCTTCCCCATTTACATAACCTGCCGTTTGTCCACCTACAGTTATATAGTTACAAGGACTATCTTTCCAATATTTCTGACCCCAAATATTTTTTGCCCTTACATAAGACCATAGACCAATACCATTAGAACAGTATGCGGTATATGTGGTACTCCAAACATACGCTTTAACTTTACGGTGCAGACCATCAGTTGTAGAAGGCAAATCAAATCCATTTGTATCAAAATAAAACCATTTGTCTGCCCAACTTTTAAGCTTAGAAGTACTAAGATCTTCTTTAACAATCTCAAAGACTCTTACCTCAGAAGAGGAGCTTTTAAGTCCTGAAACTGAGAAAGTAGATCCTATAGGATAAATATATTCATTGTCTTTAGTTATTAAATGCATTGAGTCACCAATGGCGAACTTGCCATCACTGCTTATTACTGCCGCAAACCGCATGTCAACAACTAACGTATTTTCAAGGTTAACTGTATCATAACTTTGAACAGCCCTTAACGAGTTGGTTATTTGATTTTTACTTTCCCACTGGGATAAATCGGATATTGACATAGAATTTAATACTTTCATTGTGCTGTTAAAGCTTTCAACATCTCTAAAACGAACATATCCATTTTCTATTGTAAACAGGGCATCAGATATTTGAGTTACTTCCTTTGGCTGAGTCTCTTCCTTGCTACAACCCAAAAACATTGCGCTTAAACCTATAACAGAAAAAAATATCCCTGTTTTAACAGTATTTATAAAACTATTTCTTAACATTTGCACTTGATTTGTGTGGTGTAAACCACGATTTTCAATTTTGGGCAACACGTTTAGTTTAGCCGCTTGCGTGTTGCTTTTTTTTGTTAACGGATACATCCTTAAATAAGCAATTAAGCTTTTTTGGTTATGGCCTAACCTGGCAGATGCTAACCAAATTAAGCTAATAGCGCCTGTTTTTATTCGGTATTGGTAAAAGTGGTGAATGAAAAATTGCAGGGTGTTGGTCATTGTCGCAATAGCATAGTTAAAGGGTTAATAAAACCATCCTTCTTCCCTTGCCTGGGAAACTCTGCCTAAGTACAAGTATTTAAATAATCAACTGCACCAATCCGGTCACTTCATCAATTTACTAATAAGGCATTGAAGTTTGGATGGCAGTAAATGTAGTGAATGGAATTGAAACTGCAAGTACCCCCCCCCGTTATTTATATTTAGTACAAATTGCAACCATTTTGGGTGATAACTGCTTTTTTTCTTTAATAATTTGAATTACGATACCTGAGAATAGTTTACTTGTTTCCCAGTTCAGAATAAAACGATTCCTCCATCCCATCCAACAAATTAAATATTTGCTGCATGTAATTTTTTATGAAATAATTAACCGATAATTTCATTCGCGTATTAAAACTTTATTACTTTTGCATCGAATTTAAATGAATGAACATTCACTCATATTAAAATGGCACGAGTAATAGACGAAACAAAAATTGAACGCATAAAAGAAGCTACCCTGCATATGGTAGTGCAAAAGGGCTATGGAGGGGCTTCAATATCCGAAATTGCATCGCTAGCAGGCGTTGCCGAAGGGTATTTATACAGGCATTATAAAGGGAAAGCCGATCTGGTGCACGATCTCTTATATTCTAACCTGAACGAACTCATCAACCAACTCGAACAACTCCTGGACAATCACCACACTGTTCTCGAAATATTCGAGCAGCTTACCCGAACTTTATTTGGAATTGCAAACGTCCAGCCCGAGCGGATTAAATTCCTATATGTGCTTATGCACGACTATAATTTCAAAATTGAGGAATCACAACGGGAGCGTATTTTAAATTTATGCACCCGGGTTAAGGTTGAAGGAATTAAATCAGGTGAAATAGCTGCCGATATTGACGAAGAAGAGATCTATCTGATCGGAGTGGCATACCCCATTCAGTTTATTAACCTGCACCTGAAAAATTTCTTTAACCAATCCGAGTTGGGGGAAGGTGAGATTAAGAAAGTTTTAAAAATCGGAAAAGAATTAATAAAAAAGTAAAAAATGAAATGTTATAATCGTTTACTGATGCTGACATCCGGCATATTTTGGCTGTCCATTTTTACAGCAACGGCACAAGATTCGATACCGGTCTACCGGTTGAGTTTCGACCAAGCCATAGAACTGATGCAGCAAAACAGTCATATAATTAAGCAGGCACAATATTTAAAAGATGAAAAGCTACAATCGGCAAAAGCTGCTAAAGGGCTTTATATGCCACATATTGGCGTAACGGCAAGTTACATGGTACTTCCCGAAGACCTAACCTTAGACCTGACTCCTGTTCGTGATGCAATTACCCCATTATACAGTGCCCTGGGCAATTATGGCAACTTTTCGGGTGTTCCGAATCCCGATCCTGCCACTAACCAGCTTATGCCTGTTTTACCCGATAATTTATCGACTCAGGCTGTACGAGGCAAATTACAGGAAGGACTTACCACTGTTCAAAATGGGGAATGGGATAAGATGATCCAGAAGAAACAATTTGGTTCGGTGGCAGCAACCCTGCAATGGCCATTGTATGCGGGCGGGAAAATTCAGGCAGCAAATAAAGTCGCTAATATCGAAAAAACAGAAGCCGACGAGGTAATGCGTCAAAAAGTGGGGGAACAAACCAGCGAACTGGTGGAACGGTATTTTGGACTTTGTTTGGCTAACCAGGCCTTAAATGTTCGTCAGGATGTTTATAACGGCATGCAGCGCCACCTTTCGGATGCCGAAAAAATGCAAAAGGATGGTTTTATTGCAAATGCCGAAGTACTTCAAGCCAAACTATACCATGCACAAGCGGACAGGGAACTTAAAAAAGCCCGCCGAACAGCCGAAATTTTAAATGAAGCGCTATTGAATACTCTGGCGCTTGAAAGCGATACCGTTATTGAGCCTGTTACGTCACTTTTTTTCCTGGATAGTATTGAAGCTCCGGAATATTTTTTAGCATTAGCATTACAAAAAAATCCTCAGCTTTTGCAGGTCGAAGGCAAAAAAAAGCTGGCAGCGCAAAACTACAAAGTTCAACAGGCTGATTATTTTCCAACGGTTGCCGTGCAAGGGATGTACGATATTGCCAATAAAGACCTTTCCCCTTATGCACCGGAATGGATGGTGGGAGTTGGCATGAAATGGACGCTTTTTGACGGGGCATCGCGCTCCCGAAAAGTAAAAGCAGCATCGTTCAAGGAAGACCAGGTGAACGAAATTCAGGAGAAAGCTCAAACCGATATCGAAACCCAACTTTTCAAGCTTCATCATGAATTAAATATTTATGTGGAGCAATTGGAAGCTTTAAATTCCGCGCTGACTTTCGCGAACGAATATCTCCGGATACGCGAAAAAGCATTTCACGAAGAAATGTCGAATGCTACCGAAGTTGTGGATGCCCGTATGGCATTGGCACAGGTGAGAATTGAACGATTACAGGCCATGTATGGATATGATCTTACCCTGGCTCGCTTACTTCAATATGCAGGTATTCCTGAGGAATTTCAATCGTACCGCCAACGCCCAAATGCTGTGATGGAATGCTATCAGCCAATCGTTAAATAATTGAATAGACAACATAATATAATTAAATAATAAGAATCGTTATGAACAAAAATGGGAATGTACTTGCAGCAATAGGGATTGCAGCGCTAATAATTTTCCTGATTTACTCCACCTGGACAATTAGTCGGCCAAAACCCCTCGAAGTACAAGGCGAAGTGGAAGCATCACAAATAAAGGTCGCATCGAAACTGGTTGGGCGTATTGATAGTCTCGCAGTGCACAAAGGCGATTTTGTGAAGAAAGGACAATTGTTGTTTACCTTATCGAGCCCTGAGATTGAGGCTAAACTGGCTCAGGCAAATGCCGCATTAAAGGGAGCCAGGGCGCAAAATTCCAAAGCTATTGCAGGGGCAGATTTGGAAGATATTCAGGCAGCACATGATAATTATATGAAAGCCCAGGCCGCCTTTGAACTGGCCGAAAAAACATTTAAGCGGGTATCGAATTTGTATAAAGAAGGAGTATTGCCAGCCCAAAAACACGATGAGGCCGAAATGCAGTTAAAAGCTGCTAAGGAAACTGCCAATGCAGCAAAATCAATTTGGGAAAAAGCTAAAAAAGGGACCCGTATCGAAGATAAAACGGCTGCCAGTTCTATGGTCGACCGGGCACAGGGAGCTATTCAGGAAGTAGAATCGTATTTAACCGAAACCAGGGTGTATTCTCCCATAGATGGGGAAGTATCCAATATTATTGCCGAGCAGGGAGAATTGATCGCCGCAGGCTACCCGGTTGTTACACTGGTAAAATTGAACGATAACTGGATAACGTTTAACCTACGGGAAGATTTACTGGCCTCCATAGAAAAAGGAAGTACGTTTAATGCCAAATTTCCAGCCTTAGGAAATAAAGAAATCGCACTAAAAGTAACATATATAAACGTTCTGGGAAATTTTGCCACCTGGAATGCCACAAAAACCTCCGGCGATTTTGATATGAAAACCTTTGAAGTACATGCTATCCCGGTTGAAAAAACGGAAGGACTCCGACCAGGTATGAGTGCCTTGGTTGATTGGAAAAAAGTAAAGGCTTCAAAAAAATAAGGTTTTATAAAATAAGTAATTTCAATCCAATGGCGCTTAGTTAAGACATATGCTTCGACTCACTCAGCCTTGCGAACTGGTGCTAATGTCACACTGAGCGGAGTCGAAGTGTATAATAATTATTCAATACCTAAACTAAACGACATTGAATTTGAATCTTCCTTTAGATGACCTTTCCCGATTTCAAATAAATTTTTATACAATGTATCAGCAAGCAGTTCAAGGAGAAAAAAATATAAAGCATAATTTTTAAAATGGATGAAAATATTAAAAGTCCTTTTCGTAAGGTAGTTTCAAGGGAATGGCGCCGGATAACACGACGATGGTCATTACTGTTTGCTACTTTTATTGGACCGCTCTTTTCGTTTTTTCTGATTACCTGGATATTCTCGGCCAACGTACCCCGGGAATTACCAGTAGCAATAGTCGATATGGATCATACTGCCCTTTCGCGGCAAATGGCCCGAATGGTAGATGCCACATCCATAGCTTCTATAAACAGGAGCTATACAAGTTTGGTAGAAGCAAAAAATGCCATCGAGGAAGGGGAAGTGGATGCCGTAGTGTATATTCCATTAGGAGCTGAAAAGGATATTTATAAAGGGGCCAGTACCCGGATTTCCCTCTACCTGAATAATGTTAATGTGGTAAAAAGCGGATTGCTGAACAGTGGTATTCGAAAAGCAATTGGGACATTATCTGCCGGGATAAAACTTCAGGTACATTTGAAAACGGGAAAAAGCCAGGCGCAGGCTATCGCCCGAATTATGCCTGTACAGCAAAACACAGTTTTGTTGTTTAATCCTTACACAAGCTATTCGTATTACCTCATTATAGGCCTTATGCCTACCATCCTAATTGTATTCACATTATTGGGGAGCATTTATACGCTGGGTGATGAGCTATATTTAGGTACCGGGCCAAAATGGCTCCGGTTAGCCGGGAAAAATTTCCCGGTAGCGCTGGCAGGTAAGTTATTACCCTATACCCTAATTTACTTTTGCGTGGCCTTAATCATGAACATTATTTTGTTTAATTACCTGGGGCTTCCATTACGGGGGAACTTTGTGAATATTGTGATGGGGGAACTAATTCTGATTATTAGTTATCAGTTTATAGCCATCTTTTTAGTATCCTTAACGTCGAATATGCGGTTAAGCTTATCTCTGGGAAGTGCCTATTGTATGTTGGCACTTACATTCTCCGGACTAACATTTCCTGCAATGGGTATGCCGGCATTTGGGCAAGCATTTTCTGCTATCTTTCCGTTTACGTATTGGAATAAAATACTTATTGGTCAATCGTTGCGGGGAGAGTCACCTTCGTTTGCAATAATTCCCATGTATTCTATGCTGCTTTTTATTGTTTTGGGAATTTTGTTTATCCCCCGATTAAAATATATGATTTTAAATAAAAAACGGTGGGGCAAAAAATAGTAAGGAAGTTGGGGCTGTGTAAAAAGTCAGTTAATTATCACATTTCGACTCCGCTCAATGTGACAATCAACTTATTTTCAACGATCAGGCTGAATGAAGTCAAACCCCTACCTCAATTTCATACAATTTCAGCATTTGAGGTTAATTAACAGCTCGATACGCTTGGTGGAGTTTGTAACTCCGTCGTAAAAAAACTTTTTAAGTAGTATAATTAAGAAACCGATTTGAAGCAAAACAAAACAATACCATGTGGAAACGAATAATTGAAGGAGCAAAAGAGTCGGCCGAATATTTTGTGGATGAACTAAAGTTGATCTTCAGCGATGCCGGCGCCGTTTTGCTTTTTGTGATTGCCATGTTTATCTACCCATTGCTGTATGCAATTGGTTACGAAAAAGAGATTATCCGCGATTTGCCTGTTGCAATAGTGGATATGGACCATTCTTCGGCCAGCCGGCAGTATAGCCGTATGGCCGATGCTACCGAGCAATTGCAGGTAAAGTATAAACCCTCAAGCGTAAAAGAAGCTGAAGCCCTTTTTTATGAAGGAAAGGTGAAAGGAATTATCCTGCTTCCTGACAACTTTGAGAAGGATATCCTCACCGGAAAGCAAACCAGTGTGACAGCATATTGCGATGCCAGCTACTTTTTACTTTACAAGCAGGTTTTCACAGGTACCAGTTTTACAAACGGAACTTTTAATGCAGGAATAGAAGTAAAACGAATGCTGGCCGAGGGGAAAAGCATTCCGCAAGCCATCGATTTGCAGGAACCTATAAAAGTTTGTACTTATAACTTATATAACTCTGTTGGGGGCTATGGCAGCTTTGTAATGCCCGGTATGATCCTAATAATTATGCAGCAAACATTGCTAATTGGCATTGGAATGCTGGGAGGAACGATCCGCGAGAAAAAGATTTTCCTGAAAATGACGGGTCGTGCGAAACATCATATTGGTAGTGCCCGCCTGGTTTTTGGAAAAGCCTCGGCTTATACGTTTGTATATCTGTTCAATGCTGTGTTTGCTTTAGGAATTCTCTATAAATGGTTTGGTTACCCCGATAATAGTAGTTTTATTGAGTCAGTGGCCCTTTTTATTCCGTATATTTTATCTGTTTCATTTTTGGGATTGGCTATTAGTATGTTATTTAAAGAGAGGGTACACTCAATGCTTTTTATGGTGTTTCTGTCGCCCATGGTAGTATTCCTCAGCGGTATATCATGGCCTTCGGCAGCAATCCCTCCCGTATTGTATTCCATAGCACATATTTTTCCAAGTACATCCATGGTACCTGCCTACCTTCAGGTTAGAACGTGTGGAGCATCACTTAGCGAGGTAAAATTTGAATGGGGGCTATTATTGATTCAGGCAGTAATTTATTTTGGTTTGGCATGTCTTTCTTACCATTATGCCATACGGAAGTTTGGAAGCAGAATAGGTTCTAACTCACCTGCTGTGGAATAATTCAACTAATATGGAGTAGGACTATTTCCTTAAATTTTTAAAACGATTTCCCAATTCTTATTTCTCCACCAAAGGAGTTCCCGTATAAGTTTCCTAAATCTAAGCCTAACGCCAGGCTCAGCAAGAATTTGTATGGGAGTAAATCGGGGACTCTTATGTTTAAGAGAGTAGCATGCTGTTCCAGTTGTTTGCTGAAAGGATAAAAATTGGTGCCGTAATTAACAGAGTAGGTATAAAGGATAGTATAATTAATAGTTTGAAAGTTTCCATTTATACCGGCATGTATAGCTTTAATTTTATTGTTTCGGATATAATCCCTTTTCTCCCCTTTCAGAATTGCCGGAGAAGTAATAAGTGGTGTTCCAATAGTCATGTTGCGATAGGACCATCCATAGGCATAGATCGTATGGTTAAAGTAATTGTCATTGCCGCCTAAAATGTATTGTACCCCGTTTATAGTGGTATAATCAACCTCTCCGCTTTGATCGGTGGTGAGAATATACTCCAGCACTAATCGCTTCACCAGGGGATTTTCTTTCGTAAATTTCAGACTTATTCCCCATAAACCATCGCGGATATTCCTGTAAGCCAGTCCGCTGCCATCTTCAAAAATATTTTGCCAATAGAGTTGAATCGTCCACTTTTTAAAAGCATAGTCCATTCCAAAATTCCGGGTACCCAGGTGATTTCCAAGCCGGTTATGCGATTCCATAGAAGGGGCATCATTCGATCCATGGTCTGCTACAAACACTTTTTTATAGTCATCCCACGAGGAAGGCAATTTGCCAAATGTGGAATCGCGCGACACGCCGCCCCATTGAGCAAAATGATGAAATCCATAATGCATATGAAAGGGGAGCTTTCCACCAAACTGAAAATAGAAGTATTTGTGGTGCAACCAGGCCTTATCAATAAATGAAGACTTACCAAACCAACCATGCGAAATACCTCCTTTGAATTCGAAATACCCTTTGGTAAAAGGAATTGAAGTATATTTTGGCACCAGAAAGGTTATTTTTGGCATAGGCCGGGCATTCCCCGACCATAATAAGCCACCACTGGAAAGAACACTATCCTGGTTTCCAAATTTTTCCTCAATCAATCCTCCTTGCAATCGTACAAAACCAATATTTACTTTTGCAAAAACTTGTTGGAGGTATAGATTATTTCTTTGGCTATAGCTATTTATTCCTTCCATTCCCAGCGAAAAATTTACAGGTTTAGCTTCTCTGAATTTAGCCTTAAAACCAGTTCTTAGCCAGGAATTAAATTGATGAGGAGCTAACATTCCATATTGGTTAGATAGCAACCAGAAAGGAGGCAATTTACTGGAGGAGACTGTTGACCCTAATTCAAAATTGTATTGAAATTGGTTTTGTGTTTGAGCATTTACCTGACTAATTGAAAAGGGAATAATAGAACCTAAAAGTAGTATCAGGTATTTCATTGAATGCAAGTTATATTTTGAGAAATAGAATGAAGCGCTATTTCTTTTTTCCAAACAAAGTTTTACCACCCAGAAATCCCCAGCCACCGCTTCCTAATAAAAACCCAAGTGCATAACCAATACCGTTATTATTTTGGGCATACATGGTAACATCGTTCCAGATAAACATAGCAATAAAGTCGAATGGGGCAATAAATCCATGCCATAAACCGCCAAAAAAGCCATAGGTATATCCTTTCAGGCATTCGTCTACCACTTCTTTTTTAGCACAAGAGGAGAAAATTAAAATGGTTATAAGCAGCATTGAAAGTAAAATGGGCAGGTAGTTTTTTTTAGTCAAATTCATGGTATTGGGTTTTAATTTGGTAATCTATAAAGACAGAAATCAAAAATAGGAAAATCTGAAATCATTTGCTACGGATTTTAGTAAATGATTGTAATTAAGAGGATAGCATTAAACCGCTGTATTATGCTCCATTACACAATTTCAGCAATGAATAATACTAATATTAGCTGAGCGGGATTTATGATTCCATTTGAAAAAATTCCTACATCACCTGGCATTAGGCATAAAAAGATCATGGAGTTGAAATAGCATACTCTTTCACCCGATGCATCACCTCCAGGCACATACGCGCGTTGTGGTACGGGCATTTCCAGGGGCCAACTTTGTCGTACGAAAGGATTGGTTTGGCGTGCTCATCTACCCGATAATACCATTCTCCAAAATGCCAATCGATTTGATATGTCTTCAAAAAATCCCAAAAGCCAAATGCAGCATCGAGGTATTTCTGTTCATTACTTATTTCGTAAGCATTTAAACAACCAACAATTCCTTCGGCCATAGTCCACCACTCACGGTCGGTTTCATTTCCGGTCTCCGGAATATAGTCGGCATAATATCCTCCCAATGGATCAATCCCCAACAGCGACGCATCGGTCATTTTTATGGCCACTGCTTTTACCTTTTCCAAAAGGGCAGGATTGTTAATTTTTTCGGCAGCTTCCAGCAACAGCCAGCCACCTTCTACATCGTGTCCATAAGAGAGCTTGCCCGAGACAACTTTCCAGTCCTTTTCCATAAACATGTTGAAATGACCGGTTTCGTTATTTACAATGTACTTGAGGAATATGCCAATCAGGTTTTCGATTTTCAGGCGCAATTCCTCTGTTTTCCATACTTCATAAAGGGTCGAATATGCTTCGAGTACATGAAGATGGGTGTTCATACTTTTTTCGACATTCATATCCTTGTCGCTCAGCCGCTGGTCCTCAACCGGACTCCAGTCGCGCTGATACGCTTCAAAGTATCCGTTATTCTCCTGATCAAAAGCATTCTTTTCAATGATCTTATATATTTCCAGGGCAGTATTTAAACTTTCCTCATTACCCGATGCTTTATAATATTCGCTTAAACCATAGATGGCAAAGGCTAGTGCATAAATTTGCTTACGGGTTTCTATCGGTTTCCCGGAATAATCCACCATCCAATAAACACCCCCAAATTCATGGTCGACAAAGTATTTTTGAAAATATTCGTAAGCACGGGTAGCAGTATGTAAAAAGTCGGGATCTTTTAAACTGTTAAAAGCAGCTGAAAAAGTCCATAAAATCCGGGCATTTAATATACTTCCTTTGTTGGCTGTAATATCTACAACCAGGTCGTTG
>JFJP01005368.1_pt1 | contig 27588 bp, 29 predicted proteins | sample 431651 | NCBI WGS metagenome assembly JFJP01 (sample SAMN02602958, study PRJNA72255) | Microbial mat metagenome, whole genome shotgun sequencing project. | biome: fresh water; feature: sink hole; material: water; isolation source: purple microbial (photo- and chemosynthetic) mats found in... | reverse complement strand
ATTCCGGCCAAAGATATCTGGCTTTACCCGCTGCGCAAAAACTTCTCCGCACTTCTGTGCAAATAGCAAGACGGGTTCACCGAATCATTACCCGTGTTAGCCCTCGTTACTGCGTAAGTGGTTGATTTACCAATGAAAAAGGCCGCTAAGTGGTTATTCTTAGCGGCCTTTAAAGTACCTCTTGGGGCGAAACCGCTCTAAAGATACCTTGCAACCCGCATGGATACTAGGCTTCACACGTTCCAATTTCAATTTGTACCCCCGTCTGTACCCCCACCTCACGCCTGATACCCAAACTAATCATGCTTTGCACATTTGGGTTCTTCCCAACGAAGGTACGCCGGTAGATCGACGCTGAGTATATTTGATGTACGGTTCCAGCCAACAGAGCGTTGGTTGATCCCACCCAACTGCCTGTCCCGTACTTGTGCAAACCTGATGAGACGTTTCAAGTGAAAGTGTTTTGAGAAGCCCTTTAGAAGCCGCTGGGATCGCCCGGACTGCGTTGGGGCCTGCTGGGTTAGGAGGTAAATGGTTGCATAGGGGAAAACACTCCGCACTGACCTTTACGCCGTCGTGTTCCCTCAATGCGCTGCTCTTACGACGATGTTGGTCGGCTCGACGCAGAGCAGATTGCAGCTTAGGTCTTATGAAATGTTGCAGACAAACCAAAATGGTCGGACAGCCATCGTTCTGGCACGGGCACGTCGGGCCACCTGACGGGTGGATCGGCCTTCCACTTTGAATCGCTTCTGGCACAAATATGGTCGATGCACGCGCAAGGAGGTGAATCGCGCCGTATTGGATCACCATCGCCGCCGGTTACGGCCACGAGGCCGACATTTTTCAACGCATTTTCAAGTGCCGTGCGATTTGCGCGAGAGCCGTAATAGCGGGGAGGATTCTCAACCATGTCTTGGTTGAAGTCTCCCAGCAAGAAGAACTCATCTTCCGGGTAGTCTTGCCGGATGCGTACCCAGTCGTTGGTCTGTACAGCAAGTGACTCTCGGAATGCCACGCCACCGGCACCTGTATAGGTTCGCCAGATGCTGCCTGTCCAGGGAAGTACCGTTCCATAGACGATGAAAGGTGGGCCGGAATCAGGCTTTATCCGAACGGCGGCAGTTCTCATCTCATCCGAGGTAACAAGGGGTTTAATCGGGTACCGCGACCAGATCGTTACCCAACGGTGTTCCTGCTTGTGAAGTCCGTCCCGCCCGGCCATTGATGAGTGCGAGTACTGAAGACCGGGGGTGAACCCATCGTGTGTTTCGGTGAGCACCCAAACATCTGCCTGCTCGCGATCTGTGTACGTTCGCAGCGCCTCACGGCGACGCGCAGCCACCGGCAACGCAACGTTCCAAGTGGCTAATTTCAGAAACATAAATTCACCTTCGGTTCTGTACCAATTTGTGCTGCGTACATTGTGTTCAGGGAGTCGATGGGTCTACGGTCAAGCAGTGCATTGCCAATTAAATTGGTGACTAGCGCGTCGAACTGCCGATATCATTCCAGAGTTTCTTGGCCTCTGGCGAAGCTCCATCCATCGCCTTCTGTGAAGCATTTCCGCTTCCCGTGAGGGCAGAGTTCGCCTTACTCAAGTCAAGAAGCGCGTAGCCTAACGATCCAAGGGCTACGAAAACCGCCACGACAATCACTGCAAACACTACTTTTTCACGAGGATTTGAACTGCTGAGGCGGTTCCAAGTCGAATTACCTTTGGCATTTATAGGTCGATTTGCGGCACTCTGTTTTGATGGCGGTTCTATCGCGCCTGCAATCTCGCTTCCACAATAGCGACATTTGGTGGCAGCTTTTTGAATCGACTCGGCGCAAATTGGACATGTTTTCAGACTACCGCTGTTGGCAGAATTGATTGCCTTGGATTGAACAAGGGTCCCAAATCCAAAAAGTAAAATTCCAATTACAGTTAACGATGCGCCGACCAAGAGGTGATTGCGTCTATCGTCCATCAGCCCAAGATTTTTGACTTCCATAACAGGGACTTGAATTGAAAACTGACCGCTTCCAATTGTTGTGCCACCGGTCCGTACTGTTGTCTGCATGTTAAATGCAATCACTACCCAGATTACTCCCACGAGCGTCAGGATGATCCCAAGCAGACGCATTGGGGAATTCCCAGTAACTTCATGGGTAGGACCTAGTTGTGCTGACGAACTGCTCGTAAATACTTTTGTGGTTGACCTTGCGGGGTCTAAAGTTGGAGGTAACTGAGTATAGGGTGTTTGGCATAAAGGGCAACTCGTGTCACTTCCCCTGTAACTACTTGGCCGCTCATACTTGCAATTGGAACAAACTAGGCTCATTTTTCTCCCTTTTTGGTTTGATTTTCGATGACAAAACTTGCCATAGAAACGACACCCTTAGCCGCGAAATCATAGTTCATTCGATTCTGCAAAATTGAAGCCATTGTTTGCCGTGATGAAATAGTTGCTTCTTGCTTTTTCATGTCAGATCAAGCCCGTCTCAGCAAAACTGAGGGCGTTGTTCCCGGCAATCACCAGGTGATCCAGCACCCGCACATCCACCAACGACAAAGCCGCTTTCAGGGTCTGGGTCAGGTGTTCATCAGCACGACTGGGGGTAACCGATCCGCTGGGGTGATTGTGGGACAGCATGACCGCCGCTGCATTGAAGCGAAGTGCTGATTTGACGACTTCCCGGGGGTACACCGATGTTTGCGTGAGCGTACCCCGGAATAGCTCTTCCACTTCGATCAGGCAGTTTTGAGCGTCAAGGTACAGCACGACAAAACTTTCGTACTCCCGCCCAGCGAAGTGAAGTTTCAGGTAGTCCTTTACAGCCTCGGGTGTGGCAAACGCTGTGCGCCGTTCCATTTCTTCCGCTAGCCATCGTTTGACCAGTTCCCGGGCGACCAGACATTGACTTGGTACACCCTCACCAGAGGCCATGCCGAAGAACGGCTGTAACGATCCGCTGTATAGACGGTGGCATTCTTGGGTGCCGATAAGTTGGGACAGCAATTCCATGTCTGAAGCACGGTGCGGTGACAGCACAGTGTCGGACCTCACAGGACGGCCCCTGAAGCGTTACTGTCAAACAGGCCAGCATCCCGGATGTAACGGGACAGCATTTCAACCGAGCGGTGGCCTGTCTGTTGCTGGATTTTGTGAACTGGCACTCCCGCCTGTATGGCGCTGGTGACTAGACCAGAGCGCAGGCTGTGACCGGAGATATTGGTCGGGTCCAGGCCGATGGTTTTGGCGTAGTCCTTGAGCACGAGTGCAATTGATTGCGCGTGCAATTGATTGCACCCGACCTTACCGGCACGATTTACCGTCCTGAAGACCGGGCCACTTTCAATCTGTGCAGCATGAAGCCAGTTTTCGACGGCTTTTACAGGGCAAGCACTGGTTCTGCCCCAAGGCACGCCAATCTTGCGCCCCTCAGCAGTTTGGTCAGTTTTGCTCCGTCGCAGGTGCACCACCAGGCCTTCCCGGACGAACTCAATGTCACCAAAGTCCAAGGCCGCCAGTTCTGACCGTCGCAGCGCAGCGGCAAACCCCAGTAACACCAGCGCCCGGTCTCTTACGCCGCGTACTCCCTGCATCTGTCCAGTGATCGCCAGTACATCGGACCGCAGCAACGGGCTTACTTGGCGCTGGGCGGCTCCCTTCACTCGACGCACGCCACGCAGGACAGTTCTTACTAAATCGGTTTTGGCCGGATCGGCATAACCTTGACTTACATGGGCGCGACCAATACCAACGATTCGTCGGGTGATAGTTTGGGCCGAAGCAGTTTCCGCCCGATCCGCGACGTACGCCGCCATCTGTTCAGGCGTGCATGGCACCGTGCCACCCCAGTGCAAGAAATCCCGGAGGTCCTGCTGGTAGGCACGTCGCGTGTTGTCAGCGATGGCGGCGTTGATGTACCTCGTGACAGACGGTTCGACTGCCACTGCGTGTGCAATTGATTGCACGTCCTGGACTGCAACTGATTGCACATCGTTACTGAAACTTGGCACCACGGAAACCGGCGTACCGGCGACTTCGATAGGTAGTAATAATTGGGTATTAACACTAGCTATCCGGTAGTTTTGGCAGTCCATCAAGCGCCCCTCCAGTGCATCGAAACGCCGGTACAGCTTGGACCGAACTTGGGTCGCTGACTCTCAGGAAGTGCCGGATAGACCCGCTGCCAGAAATCGGCACCCATCAACATTTTCTGTTTGGGTTCGTCCAGTGCAGGCCTGCCCCATTGCACCCAGCAGCGCCTGGGCATCGGGCCAATGGTCAGGCAGAACACGTTGGAGCGGGTCCAGGTCATGCACAGGTCGATATCGAGGTTGTGCATCAACCAGGAGCCGAATGCCAGTTTGTCCACCGCCCCGTCTTCAACGCAAAACGGCAGTATGTCCACCCTGGCGTAAATCTGTTCGCCAAATGTGTGGCGATCCCAGTGGTGGGGACTGCTGCAATGGGGGTCGAGTAGTTTCCCGGTCTTTGCCAGATCGCTGTCCATGGATTCCCTCGACTGGTAGCCGTAGGTGATGGCAAAGCGTCCGAACTGCGTCAGGATGGGTTCTAGCAGCCGTTCACACAACGCACGTCCAGCCTTGATGACCTGCTCGGGGTTCTCCGGGTAGTTGCTCATGCCCCGCGCCGCCGAGGCGGTACAGAACAGGAAATCTCGGAGGATAAAGTTGCGGGACAGCCGGGTACGGGTCAGTTGATCGTACTGGGCGGCTGTTCTGCGGGGGTTGTGGGTACCGTCAACTGCCCGAGAACTGGGCAGCGATTGGCTATCGGAAGGGGTGAGTTTGAATGTGCTTGGTTTCACATTCAATTATATGGCAAATCATATAATTTGTCAAGATATACGTCTAACGCCGCCTAACGTGTTCCTTATTGTTGTCTAAATGACGTTATCGCCTTTTCTATTTGGCAGATTAAAACCGTCATTCAAGTTAAATTTTCTCTGTTCCTCCTTCTTGCCCCGACTTTTACCTACTGGATGCCGCCACTCTCTAGGTCAAACTGGTGGTCGCCTCTCAAATTGAATACCGTTATCGCCATCCACTGGCTTGTCATGGGCATCACCATCTGACCAGATTAGGTCTGGGATAACGTCGAACGCCTTGCAGGCAGGCCCGTACTCACTCCAGTGGCGGCACTGAACACAAACTGGCTCGGATAACGTCATTCCACCCATAGCAACAAATTTGGTGGACTTGGCTTTTTTAATTTCTTCAGGTGTTTTCATCCCAGTTCCAGTTTGTGACCAGCGCCACGTCATGCTCCCCAATGGAGCAAAAAGGATTTCGTCTCGTAGGTCGCGATGTTACGTTTCCGAACTGCATCTCGACTGAGAAACTACGCCCCATTTTTACCGCTGCAAAGCCTCCATGATTCCCCAGATTCGGCTGAAGGCGCTGTGCAAGTCCTGGTCCTTCACAGAGTCCTTGAAGTTGTCGTAGTCAATCTTGCTGATGTTGGCGGCCACGGCTTGCGCCACGACTTCGCGTTGGATGAAAGCCCGGTACAGGTAGTCGGCCCCGGTGTCGGTGAAGGTCTGGGCCGTGGGAAATACCCGCTCGATATGACCGGCGATTCTGGCACGGACGAGCAGGCGATCTGGGTTATCTCGGTCAGCCACGACTGATAGAAACGCATTTGACGTACATAGCCACATAGGTCAGCTCCTTACCGAGATAGCCGCTGTCGGTTGTCGGCCAGCCCTCAGGGGGCTATGGGTTGGTAGGTGATTCCGCCGTCGCCTGGCAGGGACTCCCGGTGATCCAGGTCGCCAGACATGATGCCAACGAGAATCCCATCGGGGTAGGCCTTGCAGGCGCTTGTGTCCCGCACCCAATGAACGCAGGTGTAGCACTGGGGTTGCGAGACTTCCAACTCCTGATGAAACTTGTCTTCCTGATCGCCATCGGCCATCGCACGGATGACCACCAGACGTTCAAGGATTTGCCTAAGCTGACCGCTCTTGACTACCCCCGCACGGTACCCGGGTGAAAACCTTTCGCCCCGCACACAGTGGGTCAACATCGTGCGGATATCGTCGACGGAGGCTCGCATGATGAAATGCGGGTCAGCCAGCATCGCCGGCACATCTTTGGTCGAGTATTCCGGGTCTTGCCACGCCTCGGCTGCTGCGAGCTTGAAAACGTGTCGGATTTCATCGCTGTACACCGGGTAGGACATTTTGAGTATCCTAGGCTCCTCCGGGGAGCCATCACCACGCTCTTCAATTACCACCGGGCCATTGCCGTAAATGAGGGGTAAACAGGCGATAAGCCCGTCCATCTCTGCTGTTGTTGGTGCGGGATGCTTCATAGGTGATTTTAACCTATCGACTACAGTTTGTCAATAGTCTTGTGCAATCAATTGCACAATGTGAAATTTACCGTGCCTTAACTAAGGTCGGGAAGTCCTGATACCACGCGGCGTGAGCACCCGCGGTTTCAGTTCCGTTTACCAGATTACCTCGTGGCTCGATGTAGCTACTTATTTTTCGCTTCGGACTCTCATGCCATGAGATGTTGAACGCCGCCAGCTTGGGGAAAAACTGCAGTTCACTGTAAGGAAGGTGATCATGTATCCAAAAAGCCATGGCACGCCAGTCAGTACCACCGGCATAGCGGTCTGCAAACCAAGGGATGACTACACACGCAGTGGCCCCCTTTTGGCCCTTCTTGTCCAGGCGGTCCCATATGTGTCCCGCGTAGTTGCTCTCGTTCTTGGCGCAGTTGTCGCCTTCTTCATTACCCTTCTGATTGACTTCACAGGAGCGGTATGCCGACCTGATCGCCAAGCGGCCAAAGGTGGCGTTCAGCGGCTCCAGTAGCTCCTCACACAGGTGCTTGCCGACCTCTATGGCGAGGTCAGGATTGTCCGGGATGTTCAGCAACCCGTACTTGGCAGCAATCTCGCTGTACAGAAAGTCCCGCATGAAAAACGACTTGGACAACCGGGTACGACCAAGGTCTTCAAGGGTCTTGACGGACATGGGAACGGGCGTGGTCATCGCTTGCCTCCTCAGATATGCAGGGGATTGCTGAAAATTCTTCTGGGGCAAAGCATAACGCATACAACCGTATGCAGACATTGAACGACGGATAGGTGACCCTTACTCTCATATGCGGGATAAGAAGCTGCCAACAGTCATTTTTGGGGAGGTTTTGAGAGAACTGCGACTGCAACAGAACCTGACTCAGGATCAACTTGCGGAATTGGCCGACACCGAACGTAGCCATATCAGTGCCCTGGAAAGGGCTGAGAAGGGTCCAGCCCTTGCGACGGTGTTCAGCCTCGCTGGTGCTCTAAAGTTGCCAGCAAGTGATTTGATTGGGCTGGTCGAAACCAGACTGAAGTCTAGTGTGACGTGATCTCTACAGAGGTGTCTTCGACTGCAAAAGCACAGGCGTTGCAGGGTTAATGAAAAAAAGTTCCCTGAGAAGCCCGGGCCAGGTATTCCACAGTTTCTCTGGTGTCCACCAAGCTGGCGTGCCACAGCCAAGACGGTCCCGGAAAACCTTGCGCTGGTACTTGTCGTCAATCATTAGCAGGGCATCGTGAGCACCGCGAACCTTCGCCACGGCCATAAACAATTTCCAAACCTGCTCAGGGTGAATCGTTACGCTTGCGGCAGCGGCCAGTATCAACTTCAAAAACGGATTGCCCAGAGCCTGAAGACCGGCAAGCCCAAGGTCAGGATGTAGCCTGATTTCCAGTCTGGTCGTGGGTTCGGAAGGAATCGCAAGTTTTAAGTGCTTTTTCGCGTTTAGGTGACGCACCTGCTGGGCTTTGTCGTAAAGGACAACCACCTTCGCACATTCGTAGCCACCCATGTAAAGGGTCTCGGTGCTTCCAGATTTGTAATAACCCCTGCTCACCTGCATACCGGGATAGGCAACCAGCAAGTCATCAATGTGAATTCCGGTGAAATCCACAGTCAGGTCAATCCTACTGACTTTGCCTTTCAGCGCCACATCCTGTAGCCCACCGGGTAACACCGATTGCAAGAAGGCGGCGACACACTCCATATCGCAGTGCGATGGATTGAAGTCAATCCTGAAGAAGCTAACACCAGAAGCCTTGGGGCCGACTTCCACAAGCATCTGCATCTTGCTGGGGTACTCGCCTTCGTAGATAAAAATGCCAAACCGGTACTGCTTATTGGGGTAGCTCTTTGCGTGCAAATTCAGACCTAGGAACTCCTTGATGTTCGCAAGCAGAATCTGCTGCTCCCCCGGTTGTTGGTAGTCGATATTGATGGTCAGCTTGTCACAGAACACGCTACTTACCAGCCCAGTATTCTTGGATGTTTCGCCAGCCATCTAGTAAACTCGATCGCCATTGGCTGACGCTTTTCCCTTAGCTCTTCTTGTCCCTCTATCTGCTATTAGATTGGTGGTGAAGTTGTCAGCCGAAAAGTGCTTCGGGAATTGACAACACCCACCACCATGTGCGTAAACTCTGGGCCTGTGCATCGCACACCTACAAAGTCTTTTGCTGAAGACGCTTCGCGTGAAGGTCATTCACCAGTTCACGAATAGTAGCCTCGGATTGACCTGCGATTCGGGCTTGATTGATAGCCTGAATTTCCGATGAGGGCCACCCGACTGATCTCTGCCCGATCAAGACCGGACGTGTGAACGTCCCGGCCTTTATGGCGTTGTAGATAGACGCATGACTGCGGTGACCGGTCTCAGCCTTAACCGCTGGCATTCTCAAAATTGACATTGAATCCCCTTTTGTACGGCCGTGACCGTTGTTGCACTGGGGAGAATGTCGTGTGCTTTGCCCTTCCTGAATAGCGTCAATTAACCCTGGCGACTGGGGTCAGATAACCGTAGGTTCCCCAGAGAACCCGCATCAGCATTGGCTTTGCGGGTGTCAGACAACTATGAGTGCGGACCCGTGGGAATGTCATCACCTCTCAGCATTGATGCAATAGACGAAGCCCGATTCTCCGAAAGGGAGAACTCTTTTCTAAGCCACGCGATAACGTCTTTATTTAGCGGCGCAGTTGTAACGTCTGAAGAGTCATAGTTCACCCACCAACGTTTTGCAGCCTGCTCTAGGTACCCAAGTGTTTTTGTGTGATGGTCGCCCCAAGGCCAATGACCTCCCGGCCCTTCAATTGAAGACAATTGAGTTCCAGCAAATCGGTACAGTGATTCCACTCCAATGGCAGCGAGCCATCGGGAAAACTCCTGTCTGCTAAATCGTTGAGCTTCAAAGGCTGATCTACTGGCATCTGTCATCCAAAGAGCAAACTGCTTGCCATCATCAAAATCAAACTGCATTGACTGATAGTGCATTTCTATGCTGTCAAGCATCTGGTCATGGTTGGTTATGCCGATTTCGTCCCAATGAACAACGGCATTGTCAGGTAATTGGAGCCAGCTTTTCCTCGCGCGATAGCAGTGTTCCATGCGCTCATAAAGGTGCTTGCTCTTTGTCCGCAGGTAACCCGGCTCGCCTGGGTCAATACCAATTGCCAATGCCGCAGCTTCTTCGGCATTGAAAGCGATTGCTGCATCCCAATGAGTCAAATTTCCCATCCAACTACTCCCTGTCGCGTTCTAGGACGAAAACCAACTTCGCCGGTTCAGTACGTCCCTGTTTTGCCATTGTGGTTCACCAGATGAAAGGCGTGACCAAAACAGTCACACCGCCTTGAACTGAATCACGTCAGCACCTGATGCCAGCTTATCAAGATAGTCTGCCCATTGCTGCATCATGGTCGTGCGATGCTTCAGGTATTGGGTCCTGTTGTAAGCACGGCCATTCGCGTCCTTCACCGCATGGGCTAACTGTGCCTCGATCACCAGCGGATCAACGCCCAATTCTTCAGCCAGCAATGTGCGTGCTGTTGCCCGGAAACCATGCACGCTCTGTACGTCAGGACCATATCCCAGCGTGAGAAGTGCTGCACGTAAAGTGTTGTCGCTGATCGCCCTGTCGTGGCTGCGCTCACCGTAAAAGCACAACGCGCTATGGCCGGTGATTGGGTGCAACTCGCGAAGTATTTCCACAGCCTGCGTTGGCAGTGGGACTAAATGGGGATCGCCATTCTTCTTTCCATCAACGCTGCGCTTCATGCGAGCCGCTGGAATCGTCCATAAAGCCCCTTCAAGGTCGAATTCTGCCCAAGCGGCCATTCGCAGTTCGCCGGGTCGCTGAAACAAAATGGGGGCCAATTGCAATGCGGCGCGGACGATTGGTCCACCTTGATAGCCACGAATTACCCGGATCAGTTCACCTAGCTTTTTGGGATCGGTGATGGCGGCAAAGTGTTTGCCATGATGGGGCTTCAATGCACCGCGAATATCAGGGGTAACGTCTCGGGGTGCTCGTGCCGTTGCCACTGCATAGCGCCATACCTGCCCTGCGGTAGTCAATACCCGGTGAGCCACGTCCAGCGCCCCGCGCTCCTCCACCCGTCGAATTACCGCTAGGAGTTCAATTGCCTCAATGGCAGCAATGTTGCGATCACCCAAAAATGGGAAAAGGTCTTTTTCCAGGTTTCGCTTTTCCCGAATGGCGTAGTGGCTGCTCCAGCTTTCAAGTTTGAGCGCATACCACTCTAACGCCGTGGCGTTGAAAGTGTTCGCCGCTGGCGTAGTGGCCTTCAGCTTTTCGACCTTACGCAACTGCACGGGATCATGGCCCTCAGCTTTTTGAAGCTTCGCGGCATCACGGGCCTTCCTCGCAGCGGCCAAGGTTACATCGGGATAGTTTCCAAACGCCAACTGCTTTTCTTTGCCCTCGATACGGTATTTGAGAAACCATCGTTTCGATCCAGCCGGGCTAACTTGAAGGTACATCCCCCCTGAGTCAGCGAATCGGGCCTGCTTCTTACCAGGTGGGCAAACTGCTTTTTTGCACTCGGCATCGGTCAGCATGGGGGTACAACTCCATTAAATTGCCGGGGGTACAACGGGTAAAAGCTGGCGTTTTCACCGGGAAACGGGGGTACAACCCTCCGATTTCCATCCAAAAAGCCATTTGTACCCCCTCCTGTACCCCCGCATTGCACTGGCAGTCAGTATAGACCTTTGTAGGCCATTGCAATGTAACTCCATGATTTACCAATGAAAAAAGCTTCTGAGTATCGCTACTTAGAAGCCTCTATCATTCGTAATGGTCGGGGCGAAAGGATTCGAACCTTCGACCCTCTGGTCCCAAACCAGATGCGCTACCAGGCTGCGCTACGCCCCGACAGGCGGTATTCTAACCGCATGGCATTGAGGGCCTTACCTTGGGTCAATTTATTTCCGCATACCATTGGCTGCATGTCGCAACCCTCCCCTGTCTTGCCTTTGCTAATGCCCGGAGATGAATTTCCGGATGTGGCACTGGCGTGGGGGGAAGCGTCGGACGCACCGGGTTTGCTGGCCGCTGGCGGCGCGCTGTCGGTGCAGACACTGCAACAGGCGTACCAGCGTGGCATTTTTCCCTGGTTTAGCCCCGGCCAGCCTACTCTGTGGTGGAGCCCAGACCCGCGCATGGTACTGCAGGTGGCACATTTCCGGCTGCACCACTCGATGCGCAAAACCCTGCAACGCTTTGCGTGCTCCCCGCATTGCGAAGTGCGCATCGACAGCGCGTTTGAACAAGTGATTGCAGCGTGCGCGCAATTGCCCCGAGGTGGCTCCAATGGCACCTGGATTGTTCCTTCCATGGTGGACGCCTACACGCAGTTGCACACTGTCGGCCTTGCCCACAGTGTGGAGACTTGGGTGCATGGCGAAATGGTAGGAGGCCTGTACTGCGTGGCTCTGGGGCATGCGGTGTTTGGAGAGTCGATGTTTGCGCGCCAGTCTGACGCCTCCAAGATTGCGCTGGCGGCGTTGGTGGGGTTTTGTCGGCACCATGGAGTCACTATGATTGATTGCCAGCAAAACACCAGGCATTTGGCATCGTTGGGCGCAGCTGAGATGTCGCGCAGCCGTTTTGTGGCACACGTGCAGCAGGCCGCACAGCGGTCTGCGCCAGACTGGCAGTTCTCGCCTCTATACTGGAACCATATTTTTCGTCTGCCTGAATTGCCACCATGACAGACCTTAAAGACCTCCCCCTGCAAGCCCTGCAGTTTTACGCGACGTCGCCCTATGAGTGCAGCTACCTGCCCGGGCAGCAGGCGCGCTCGCAAGTGGCAACACCCAGCCACCAGATCAACAATTCCACCTATTCAGAACTGGTGCGCAAGGGTTTCAGGCGCAGTGGTCTTTTTACCTACCGTCCCCACTGTGACCAGTGCGAGGCTTGCAAACCACTGCGCGTGCTGGCGTCAGACTTTCGCGCCTCGCGCAGTCAGCGACGGGCGTGGTCCCAACACGGCGCACTGGCAGTGCGGGTGTTGGGCCTGGGGTTTGTGCCAGAGCATTACGCGCTGTACCGCCGCTACCAGACCAGCCGCCACCCGGGCGCTGGTATGGACGAGGATAACGTGGACCAGTACACGCAGTTTCTGCTGCAGAGCCGGGTGAACTCACGTCTGGTGGAGTTTCGGCAGCTTGGTACCGATGGATCGGTCGGGGAGCTCAAAATGGTCTCCATACTGGATGTCCTCGACGATGGCATTTCTGCGGTGTACACCTTTTATGACCCCGAAGCCGGTGCCAGTTACGGCACCTTCAACGTGCTGTGGCAAATTCACCAGGCCAGGAGCCTTGGATTGCCATATGTCTACCTTGGGTATTGGATAGAGCAGAGTCAGAAGATGAGCTACAAGTCGAATTTTTCTCCCTCGCAACTGTTGCACAACGGCCAGTGGCGGCTTTGCCAGACAATACGGCCATGACAAAAAAAGATCCCAGCCTGCCTAGCGTTCCTGCGGTGCAGGTTATTGAACGCATGTTTACCCTGATCGACGTGCTCGCATCCAGGGAAGATGCCATCAGCCTGAAGGAAATCAGCGAAAAAGCGGGGTTACACCCGTCGACAACCCATCGCATCCTCAATGATTTGGCCACGGGCCGGTTTGTGGACAGACCGCAACCGGGTAGCTACCGGCTGGGAATGCGCCTGCTGGAGTTGGGCAACCTGGTGAAAGGCCGACTCAATGTGCGTGATGCTGCGGTAGCGCCGATGCGGGAGTTGCACAAGCTCATTCAACAGCCCGTGAATTTGAGTATGCGCCAGGGCGATGAAATTGTGTATGTGGAGCGTGCCTACAGCGAGCGCTCGGGCATGCAGGTGGTGCGGGCCATCGGCGGTCGTGCCCCGCTGCATCTCACATCGGTGGGCAAGCTGTTTCTGGCGGCAGACGATGCACAGCGCATTCGCGCTTACGCAGAGCGTACCGGCTTGAAGGGGCACACCAAAAACAGCATTACACAGATTGACGCGCTGGAGCGGGAACTGGCACTGGTTCGCCAGTCTGGCCAAGCCTCGGACAACGAAGAGCTGGAGCTGGGCGTGCGCTGCATGGCGGCCGGCGTCTATGACGACCAAAACAAGCTGGTGGGCGGGCTGTCGATTTCAGCTCCATCGAGCAGGATGGAAGAGAACTGGCTAGGGCGATTGCAGGAGACGGCACGGCAGATTTCTGCCACTCTGGGCCACAAGACGGTGGCCTAGTTCAACATCATCTTGGCATCAAACTCGGAGCGTGCCATAGGCGAGAGTTTGCTGGCCTGCACAGGCATGGCTTCTACCCAGCGCCGCACACGCTCGGCGTCGGCAACACGGCTCAACTTGCCAGCGGAGTCCAGAAACACCATGATGAGTTTGCGCCCTGCCACCTTGGCCTGCATCACCAGACACTGACCGGCTTCGGAGATATAGCCGGTTTTTTGCAGGCCAATGTCCCATGCAGGGTTCTTCACCAGGCGATTGGTGTTGTTGTAACGAAGGGTGCGTCGGCCTACCTCGACTTCATGGCCGGTGGAGGTGGACAGCTCGCGCAGCGTGGGGTCGCCATGAGCAAAACCCACCAGCGTGGCCAGATCCCTGGCACTGGACTGATTCTTGCTGGACAAACCGGTAGGCTCCACGTACCGCGTGTCGTGCATGCCCAGCATGCGTGCCCGCGCGTTCATCAAGCTGACGAAATTCTCAATGCCACCAGGATAATTGCGACCCAAGGCGCTGGCGGCCCGGTTTTCGCTCGCCATCAGCGCCAGATGCAGTAATTCACCACGGCTCAATTGCGTGCCGACGCTGAGCCGGGATGAGCTGCCCTTTTCGGTGTCGACATCGTCCTGTGTGATGGTGATCATCTCGTCCATGGGCAGCTTGGCTTCGCTGACCAACAGACCGGTCATCAGCTTGGTGATGGAGGCAATCGGCAAAACGGCCGATTCGTTTTTGTGAAACAGAACTTCCTGGGTGTCCTGGTCCACAACAAACGCCACGCTTGAGCGCAGCGCCAGTAAGTCGGGGGCACCGTGAAGGCCTGCCTTCTGCCCAAAGGACGGCTTCCGCGGGCTCGCTGCAGCCACCTTTTTCCTGGCGACGTAGGTCTTGTGGGCAGGTTGCTTGGCGGTGGGTGCACGTGCCTTGCTTTCGCCCGCATGCGTGGGCAGGGAGGCTGTGAAGACCATACCTGCCAGCAGGCCAATAAGAAAAATATGTCGGTTCAAAACGGCTCCTGACCTTGTTGCAATGCAACCAGCGAGCGATTTAGCCAGAAGGAATGCAGAAGGTCAAGAGTTTAATCAATTTTCTTACGCAATATCAATCACTTGCAGCGCAAACTTCAACCACTGAAGCAGCTGGACAGGTCACCCCTGCGCAGCCACCCGGTCGGCTTTGTTGCACAGCTTGTTGAGCGCACTGAGGTAGGCCTTGGCGGAGGCCACCACAATGTCTGGGTCGGCACCAACTCCGTTCACAACGCGACCGCTGTTTTGCAGACGCACTGTCACCTCGCCCTGGCTTTCGGTGGAGCCGCTGATAGCATTGACCGAGTACAGCACCATCTCAGCCCCGCTCTTGGCGTGCGACTCGATGGCCTTAAGCGAGGCATCCACCGGCCCGTTGCCTTCGGAAGTGCCGCTGACCTCGTGCCCACCCATGGTGAAGACGATGGATGCGGTGGGGCGTTCACCGGTCTCGCTGCGCTGAGCCAGCGACACAAAGCAGTAATGCTCCTTGTCGTGTGCAACGCTTTCATCACTGACCAGTGCGAGGATGTCTTCGTCGAAAATTTCGCTCTTGCGGTCGGCCAGTTCCTTGAAGCGCGAGAACGCGGCATTGATCTCCCCTTCGCTGTCGAGTTGCACGCCCAGTTCCTGCAGGCGCTGCTTGAACGCGTTGCGCCCGCTGAGTTTGCCCAGTACGATCTTGTTGGCCGACCAGCCCACATCTTCGGCACGCATGATTTCGTAGGTGTCGCGGGCCTTGAGCACGCCATCCTGGTGGATGCCGGAGGCATGCGCAAAGGCATTGGCACCGACCACGGCCTTGTTGGGCTGCACCACAAAGCCGGTGGTCTGGCTCACCATGCGACTGGCAGCCAGTATGTGGCGGGCGTCGATGCCCATTTCCAGGCCAAAGTAGTCCTGACGGGTCTTGACTGCCATGACAATTTCTTCGAGGCTGCAGTTGCCTGCGCGCTCGCCCAGCCCGTTGATGGTGCACTCGACCTGCCGCGCACCGCCTATCTTGACACCGGCAAGCGAGTTGGCCACTGCCATGCCAAGGTCATTGTGGCAGTGCACGGACCATACCGCCTTGTCGGAGTTGGGAACCCGCTCACGCAGCGTCTTGATGAAGTTGCCATAAAGTTCCGGGATAGCGTAGCCGACGGTGTCCGGCACGTTGATGGTGGTGGCGCCTTCATCAATGACAGCCTCGAGCACGCGACAAAGAAAGTCGACTTCACTGCGGTACCCGTCTTCCGGGCTGAATTCGATGTCGCCCACCAGATTGCGCGCGAACCGGACCGACTGTTTGGCCTGCTCGAGCACCTGTTCGGGTGTCATGCGCAGCTTCTTTTCCATATGCAATGGTGAGGTAGCAATGAAGGTGTGGATGCGCGCACGGTTGGCGTTCTTGAGCGCCTCCGCGGCCCTGGAGATGTCCCGGTCGTTGGCGCGGGACAACGAACAGATGGTGGAGTCCTTGATGTGGTTGGCGATAAGTTGCACAGCCTCGAAGTCACCGTTGGAACTGGCTGCAAATCCAGCCTCAATCACATCGACTTTCAGCCGCTCGAGTTGCCGGGCAATGCGCAGCTTTTCGTCGCGCGTCATGGAAGCGCCCGGCGACTGTTCACCGTCACGCAAAGTGGTGTCAAAAATGATCAATTTATCAGCCATTCCATTACTCCTCTAGTCTGAAAAAAATACTAACCAAACAGGTACATGCAATGCAAAAAGGCCCGTTGCAAGTGCGAACGGGCCTTTTGTGGAGATGAAGTGCGTGCGCTACTTATTCCGCCCGTGGTGGCGAGTACCTAGTAGCGATAGCAATGCAAATTCCATGGGCTCAATGTAACACAGTTCACAGTGGTCTACTTGTGCAGCCCGCGCTCGTCGGGTTCATCGGTCGAGGTGCTGATCACGCTGGTGTGGACTCCCTTGGCCTTGCGCCAACCGTAGATTACGTAACCGCTCAGGCCGTACACAACGAATACTCCAAACATGACGGTGGGTGGATCAATGTTGATCAGTGCAATGCCAAGCGGAATGAGCACAATCACGGCAAACGGTACGCTGCGCATCATGCTTACGTCCTTGAAGCTGTAAAACGGTACGTTTGTCACCATTGTCAGCCCGGCATAGAGGGATAGCGCAAACATAGGCCAGGCAACTGCCGAGCCTTTGATGCCGAGGTCTGTCATGAGCCAGATAAATCCGGCAACCAGTGCGGCCGCAGCGGGCGACGGTAGACCCTGGAAATAGCGCTTGTCCACCACCGCCGTATTGACGTTAAAGCGGGCCAACCGCAGTGCCGCGCAGGCACAGTACACGAAGGCGGCAAACCAGCCCCAGCGCCCGAGACCGTTAAGCGCCCACACGTATGAAATGAGCGCCGGAGCGGCTCCAAAAGACACCATATCCGACAATGAGTCCATTTGCTCGCCAAAAGCGCTCTGGGTGTTGGTCATGCGCGCGACACGGCCATCCAGACTATCGAGAACCATGGCACAAAAGACGCCAACGCTGGCCAGGTCAAACCGGCCATTGATGGCCATCACAATGGCGTAAAAACCTCCAAAGAGCGCGGCCAGGGTGAACAGATTCGGCAGAATGTAAATGCCCTTGCGCCGCTTTCTCACCAGAACGACGCCACTATCGTTGCCCGGCGACTCGGTGCTGTCTTCCATAATTTCTCCTTGCATTGAGCTTGCAATCGACGTTGTGCCCATGCGCGTGCGCATGGTGCGACAGTTTGATCGCCTGACCCGCAGTGTAGTACAGGCAACCAAGCTGTCAGCGGGCGGCTCCATCCACGAAAAAGGCCACCGAAGTGGCCTTTGACTGGGGGCACAAAAAAGCTGTTCGGTTTAGTTGCGCGTCTGATCCACCAGCTTGTTTTTCTTGATCCAGGGCATCATGGCGCGCAGGGTTTCGCCAACCTGCTCGATCGGATGCTCGGCTGTCAGACGACGGCGGCTCAGCAGGGTGGGGGCGCCCGCTTTGTTTTCCAGGATAAAGCTCTTGGCGTATTCGCCGGTCTGAATGTCTTTCAGGCACTGACGCATGGCGCTCTTGGTGTCGCTGGTCACAATGCGTGGGCCGGTGACGTACTCGCCGTACTCGGCATTGTTGGAGATGGAGTAGTTCATGTTGGCGATGCCGCCCTCATAAATCATATCCACGATGAGCTTGAGTTCGTGCAGACACTCAAAGTAGGCCATTTCTGGGGCGTACCCGGCTTCGGTAAGGGTTTCAAAGCCGGCTTTGATGAGTTCGACGGTACCGCCACACAAAACGGCCTGCTCACCAAACAGGTCAGTTTCTGTTTCTTCGCGGAAATTGGTTTCAATGATGCCGGCCTTGCCACCGCCGTTGGCCATGGAGTAGCTCAGCGCCAAGTCACGGCTACGGCCCGACTTGTCCTGGTGCACGGCGATCAGGTGCGGCACGCCGCCGCCCTGGGCGTAAGTGCCACGCACAGTGTGGCCCGGCGCCTTGGGCGCGACCATCCAGACGTCGAGGTCCGCGCGAGGGGTTACCAGACCGTAATGGACATTGAACCCGTGCGCAAACACGAGAGACGCACCCGACTTGATGTTGGGCTCGATATCGTTGGTGTAGACGGCACCAATTTGCTCATCGGGCAACAAAATCATCACCACATCGGCCGCCTTTACCGCCGCAGCAACTTCTGCCACTTGCAGTCCCGCTTTTTCGACCTTGGACCACGAGGCTCCGCCTTTGCGCAATCCAACAACGACTTTGACGCCACTGTCGTTGAGGTTCTGGGCATGGGCATGACCCTGACTGCCGTAACCAATGATGGCGACAGTCTTGCCTTTGATGAGGCTCAGGTCACAGTCCTTGTCGTAATAAACCTTCATTTCTTCTCTCCGTTGTAAAAAAATTAACTACCTTGCGGGACAGATCTTTAGCTCTGTCCTCAACTTACTAGACCCGCAAAATTCGCTCGCCACGGCCAATACCGCTCGAACCTGTTCGAACCGTTTCCAGAATCGCACCTTTTTCGATGGCTTCCAGGAAGGCATCGTTCTTGGATTGGTCACCCGTGAGCTCGACGGTGTAGCTTTTCTCGGTGACATCAATGATGCGACCGCGAAATATATCCGCCATGCGCTTCATCTCCTCGCGCTCCTTGCCGACCGCACGGACCTTGACCATCATGAGTTCACGCTCGATATAGGCACCTTCGGTCAGGTCCACCACTTTCACGACCTCGATCAGCCGGTTCAGGTGCTTGGTGATCTGTTCGATCACGTCATCTGAGCCCGTGGTCTGGATGGTCATGCGCGACAGACTGGCATCTTCGGTTGGTGCCACCGTGAGGGACTCAATGTTGTACCCACGCGCAGAAAAAAGACCTACCACCCGCGACAAGGCGCCGGGTTCATTTTCAAGTAATACAGCGATGATGTGTTTCATATACGTAGATTCCTCTTTTCGTTGCCCTCCCCCCGCTGCGGTAACAGCAAGGCTTGGCAGACAATAGATTCGTCAAAAAAGTTAAAGACAGTTACCGTTTAGAGATCTTCCGATCCCAGCAACATTTCCGTGATGCCCTTGCCAGCCTGAACCATCGGAAATACGTTCTCGGTGGGGTCGGTGCGGAAATCCATGAAGACAGTACGATCCTTGAGCTTGCGCGCCTCGCGCAGCGCTGGCTCGACGTCCTGCGGCTTTTCAATGAGCATGCCCACATGTCCATATGCTTCGGCCAGCTTCACGAAGTTCGGCAGAGCGTCCATGTAACTGTGGCTGTAGCGTCCTTCGTATTCCACTTCCTGCCACTGCCGGACCATGCCCAGATAGCGGTTATTCAATGAAACAATCTTGATGGGGGTGCTGTACTGCAGGCAGGTGGATAGTTCCTGAATGCACATCTGCACCGAGCCTTCGCCGGTAATACAGAAAACCTCGCTCTGTGGCTTGGCAAGCTTGATGCCCATGGCATAGGGAATCCCAACGCCCATGGTGCCCAGACCACCGGAGTTGATCCAACGCCGCGGCTCATCGAACCGGTAGTACTGCGCAGCCCACATCTGGTGCTGGCCGACGTCGGATGTGATGTAGGTATCAGCATCCTTTGTCATGTTCCATAAGGTCTCCACGACGTACTGTGGCTTGATGACATCTCCATTGCCCATGCTGTATTTCAAACAATTGCGACTGCGCCAACCTTCGATGGTGTCCCACCAGGCACCCAAAGACTCCGTATCGGGCTTGGCAGTGCCTTCCTTGATCATGGCGATCATTTCGGACAGAACGTCCTTGACATCGCCAACAATGGGAATGTCCACCCGCACGCGCTTGGAGATGCTCGAGGGGTCGATATCAATATGGATGATCTTGCGCTCGTTCTGCGCGAAGTGCTTGGGGTTGCCGATGACACGGTCGTCAAACCGCGCGCCCACCGCCAGCAGTACATCACAATTCTGCATGGCATTGTTGGCTTCTACGGTTCCGTGCATACCCAGCATTCCGAGGAACTTGCGGTCGCTCGCAGGATAGGCACCCAAGCCCATCAAGGTATTGGTGCAGGGGTAACCCAGCATATCGACCAGGGTGCGCAATTCTGCTGTGGCGTTGCTTAGCAACACGCCGCCACCTGCGTAGATGTACGGACGCTTGGCAGCCAACAGCAACTGCAGAGCTTTGCGAATCTGCCCGCCATGCCCTTTGCGAACCGGGTTGTAAGAGCGCATCTCGACGGATGAAGGATAGCCCGCATAGGGAACCTTCTTGAACGAAACGTCCTTCGGGATATCGACCACCACCGGGCCAGGGCGTCCACTGCGGGCAATATGAAACGCCTTTTTGAGCGTCATGGCCAGTTCACGCGCGTCCTTGACCAGAAAATTATGTTTGACGACAGGCCGGGTAATTCCGACCGCATCACACTCCTGGAATGCGTCCATGCCAATGGCGTGGGTTGGCACCTGACCGGAAATGATCACCATCGGAATGCTGTCCATATAGGCTGTGGCGATGCCGGTCACCGCATTGGTAACGCCTGGTCCGGAGGTCACGAGCGCCACGCCCACTTCGCCGGTGGCCCTGGCGTAGCCATCGGCCGCGTGCACAGCCGCCTGCTCGTGACGCACCAGCACGTGCTGAATGGTGTCTTGCTTGTAAAAAGCATCGTAAATATGCAGTACCGCACCGCCCGGGTAGCCCCAGACATATTGAACGCCCTCAGCCTGTAATGCTTTGACCAACACCTCCGCTCCACGAAGCTCCTGGGATGCAGCACTGGATTTGAGAGTCTTGCCGACAGCGGATGCCGAAGTAACTTCAGCTTTTGAAATTTCCATGATGAACCTTTGTGAATTTCTCTAACGAAAAACCTTGGGTGCCCTTTCGCAAACACTTATGGTGTCGCGGCAGAACTTAGGACCCTGACCATGAGCGCATTGAATGCTGCGCCGGATCAGAATCCGTTTGCCTTTTGATTTGCAGGCCGGATTATCGCATCCGCCGTGATTCATTTAGCTGACACCGACAAAAAGTTGCAATCTGCAATGCGATAATGTGGGCCAGACCGAGATGCGGTCTCCACCACCCTGGCACCTGTTCGCCTTTTGCGTTTTTCTCCTGCTCTGTAGTCTTGGCAACCGACCTCGAACTGTCCAACTTCCTGAAAAGCGTTGAAAAACGTGCTTTCAAAAGGTCGCTTTACCATGTGCGCAACGATGAGTCGGCGCTGGATATCGTGCAGGACAGCATGATGAAGTTGGCCGAGCACTATGGTCATAAGCCAGTGGAAGAGCTACCAATGCTTTTTCAACGCATACTGTCCAATTGCACGCTTGACTGGTTTCGCAGAAACAAGACCCACCGCGCGCTTTTTTCCAACATGAGCGACTTCGAGTCGCCCACGGATGATGGCAGTTTTGATTTGTTGGAGGCCGTGCAGTCGTCCAAAGGGCCTGAACTTAGCGAGAGCACCGAGACTCAGACGGAGCGGGCACAGACCTTGCGTGAAATTGAAGTCCAAATTCAGGAACTGCCCGCACGTCAACGGGAAGCCTTTCTGATGCGTTACTGGGAAGAGATGGATGTCGCAGAGACAGCTGCGGCTATGGGTTGCTCACAAGGGAGCGTCAAGACGCACTGCTCAAGAGCCATCCAGGCCCTGGCGAATGCCTTGAAAGCAAAGGGAATACGGCTATGAATATCACCATACAAAATAGAGACCCCGACTACCAAGATCGGCTTGGACGCGAGTTGATAGCACGCCTCAATGACGGTGCACAGCAACTCCCGCATGAGATTTCCGAGCGACTCAAGGCCGCGCGTATGCAGGCCCTGAGCAAGCGCAAGATCGTCAAATCTCAGTTGGCCACCGATCTCTCGGTCCACGGGCATGCTGCCGCCTTGCATTTGGGCGGCGAGCACCGCAGTTTCTGGAACCGTTTGGCGTCTTTCTTGCCACTGTTGGCGCTTGTAGCAGGGCTGTTGGCGATTGATGTGTTGCAGGAGCAGAATCGTGCCGACGAGTTAGCCGAAGTGGACGCTGAGCTACTGACCGATGATTTGCCACCTGAGGCCTTCACGGACCCTGGCTTTTTGCGCTTTTTGAGCGCCAAAGTGTCAAACTGATGCTTCGCTTGACGTTTCATGGTTGATCCTCTGGTGCAAACACACGCATTTCTACAAGGTTCGTTGTGGCATGGTCGCCGCAGAGTCGGTCTGGTAGTTGCAGCCATGATGCTTTGCGCTTTCCAGGCGCAAGCGCAAACCACTGTGCCGGGGCTCTCTGTATCGAAACCTGCGCCGTTGGCAAATGCGGTGTCCATAGCCCCTAGTTGGAGAGAGCTGACACCCGCTCAACGAGACGTTTTGCAACCCTTGGCCAAGTCATGGGACTCTTTAAGTGTTCTGCACCGACGCAAATGGATCGCATTGACACCGACCTATGCCGGCCTGTCTGCGGAAAACAAGGAAAAAATGCAGGCACGCATGGTGGAGTGGGCCGCGTTGAGTCCACGCGAACGCGAGGTTGCGCGCCTCAATTTTGTCGAGGCGAAGAAAGTAGCGCCGTCCGAGCGCGCCGCGGGGTGGGAGGCCTACCAGGCGTTAAGCCCGCAGGAGCGCCAAAAACTTGCTTCGCAAGCTCAGCCTAAACCGGCTGGCGCTGCGGTTGTTGCCAAGCCGGTGGCTTCCAACAAATTGGCGGTGGTGCCTGTGACGCGCCACACGCCTGAAGAAGCGCGCAAAGAAGCGATTTCCCGCCAGGGCATTGACCAGAAGACGTTGCTGCCCCAGGCACCACGACCCGTGGTCGTCGCCTCGGAACCTGTGCCAGAGGTTCCGGCATCTACAGAACCCGTTCCAACGGAATGAATTCCTTTTAGGGCGCGGCACACAGAGCGGGAAGCACCGGCAAAGTGGCCGCCGTCTACAATCGTCGACTGGCCATCGCAGCGAGTGTCCTGAGAATGCAGTACGAGATCATTACCCCTGGATTGTGGCGCCGCATGGCCTGCTGGCTGTACGAGGGCATGCTACTTTTTGGCGTGGTTTTTATTGCGGGCTACCTGTTTGGCACACTCAGCCAGACGCGCAACGCCATGGACAACCGCCACGCGCTGCAGGCTTTTCTGTTCGTGGTGTTTGGAATCTACTTCGGATGGTTCTGGTCGCAGGGGCAGACACTGGCGATGAAGACATGGCATATCCGCCTGGTGGACTCCCGGGGTTATCCGGTGTCACAAGCACGCGCCGTAGGTCGCTACGCTCTGAGCTGGATGTGGTTTTTGCCCCCACTGGCCGCCATGGAGTGGATGCAGTTGTCGGGGCCACCCACAGTGCTGGTCGTCGTGTTGTGGGTCACTGTGTGGGCCTTGCTCAGTCGAATCCAGGTGCAACACCAGTTCTGGCACGACGTATGGGCGGGCACCCGCCTTGTCAGCGTAGCACCGGTCGCCAAATAGCGGGGCATGTCTGTGCAACCGACACGACCTGAATCTGATCGCAAACTGCCGGTCAATCCGCAAAAGACTCGCCGTGGCTTGCAACGCCTCTGGCACGCCACGGGCTTCTCGATGGCAGGTTTACGGGCTGGCTGGAGCGAAACAGCTTTTCGGCAGGAGGCTCTTGCAGCGCTGGTGATGTTACCGACCTCGCTGTGGATCGGACGCAACTGGATGGAGGTTGCACTTTTATGTGCCTGTGTCGTACTTGTGCTGGTGGTCGAACTGCTCAATACTGCGGTGGAAGCAGCGATCGACCGCATCGGGCCGGAGTGGCATGACCTCTCCAAACGCGCCAAGGACATCGGCAGTGCCGCCGTGCTGCTAAGTTTGCTGCTGTGCGCCGGCACCTGGTGCGCCGCGCTTTACCAACGCTTCCTATGACACAACCAGCCTTTTCCCTCTGCGTCTACTGTGGCTCGCGCCCCGGCACCGATCTGGCTTACCAGCAGGCGGCCGTGGAAGTCGGCCAGTGGATTGCCTCGCACGGTGGACAACTCGTATACGGCGGCGGCACCGGTGGTTTGATGGGCTTGGTGGCCAACGCGGCGCTGCAGGCCGGAGCAAAAGTCGTCGGGGTGATTCCACAGTCGCTTGTTGAGCGCGAGTGGGCGCACCACGGCTGCACGGAACTGCACATTGTGGACACCATGCACGATCGCAAACGCATGATGGCCGAGCGTTCCGATGCATTCCTGGCGCTGCCAGGCGGTATTGGAACCCTGGAAGAACTGTTTGAGGTATGGACCTGGCGCCAACTTGGCTACCACGACAAACCGATTGGCATACTGAATACGGCTGGCTACTACCAGGGACTGCTGGATTTTATGCACCACGCCGTCCGGCAAGAATTTCTCAACGACGCGCAGTGGAACCTTGTTCAAGCTGCCGATACGGCCGCAGAGTTGCTCCCGGGACTCGTACGCGCTGCCGGATCTACTGCGGCAGCACCGCTGGCACTGATCTAGTTTTCGCCAATCCGCCGTAGCTAAACTGCGGACTCATCCTGCTCGCCGGTGCGGATACGCACGACACGCTCCACGCTGGTGACGAAGATCTTTCCGTCACCAATTTTTCCGGTATGCGCCGCCTTGACGATGGCGTCCACACAGCGGTCGACATCGTCCGTCTTGACCACCACCTCCACTTTGACCTTGGGCAAAAAGTCGACCACGTACTCGGCTCCGCGGTACAGTTCGGTATGGCCCTTCTGGCGGCCGAATCCTTTGACTTCGGTGACGGTAAGACCGGTCACACCACATTCAGCCAGAGCCTCCCGCACCTCTTCAAGTTTGAACGGTTTGACGATGGCGGTGATTTGTTTCATATGTCTCCTATGCTCGAAAGCGGTTGGTTATAGGATAACGCCAATCCTTGCCAAAGCTGCGGTGCGTCACACGAATACCCACGGGAGCCTGGCGACGCTTGTATTCATTGATCTTGATGAGCCGGGTGACCTTTTCCACGTCGGCGCGCGCAAAGCCCGCCGCAACGATGGTCTCTATGCTCTGGTCGTTCTCCATGTAGCGGTCCACGATGGCGTCGAGCACTTCGTACGGCGGCAAACTGTCCTGGTCCTTTTGGTCCGGACGCAACTCGGCGCTGGGCGGGCGTGTGATGATGCGCTCAGGAATGGGCTGGACGCACGTGCCGTAGGGGTCGTGGACATTGCGCCAATGTGCCATCTTGAACACCAGCGTTTTGGCCAGATCCTTGATCACGGCAAAGCCGCCGGCCATGTCGCCATACAGGGTGCAGTAGCCGGTTGCCATTTCGGATTTGTTGCCGGTCGTGAGCACAATGCTGCCGTGCTTGTTGGACAACGCCATCAGCAGCGTGCCACGAATGCGGGCCTGGATGTTTTCTTCGGTGGTGTCTTGCGCCAAACCCGCAAAGTCGCCTGCGAGCGACGCCGTGAACGCCTCAAACTCGGGCACGATGGAAATTTCGTCGTACCGCACCCCCATGCGCTGCGCCATCTCGCGGGCATCGAGCCAACTGATGTCGGCCGTATAGGGCGACGGCATCATGATCGCGCGAACCCGGTCCGCGCCCAGCGCATCGACCGCCACGGCCAGCACCAGCGCTGAATCAATGCCACCGGAGAGTCCCAAAATCGCCCCGGGAAAGCCATTTTTCCCAATGTAGTCGCGCACGCCCAGCACCAGCGCATCCCAGAGATCCTGCTCCGGGGAGCGCATGGGCTCCAGTGTTGCTACCAACTTGATAGCTGCCTGCGCTTGTTCCACCTGCACTACAAAGCTATTTTCCTTAAAGCTCGGGGCGCGCCCGGCGACCGATCCATCGGCATCGATGGCAAAGGAGTGGCCTTCAAAAACCACTTCGTCCTGCCCACCCACCAGGTGTGCATACACCATCGGCAGCCCGGTGGCCAGCACCCGCTCCTGCATGGTCGCTTCACGCTCATACCCTTTGCCCACATGAAATGGCGAGGCGTTGATGACCGCCAACATCTGTGCTCCTGCATCCTTGGCCAGGCGTGCAGGCTCTTCAAACCAGGCGTCTTCACAGATCAGCAACCCCACACGCACGCGTTCGCCAACCGGCCCCGCCTCAAAAACGCACACCGAATCGCCCGGCGTAAAGTAGCGCCGCTCGTCAAACACCTGGTAGTTCGGCAATTCCCGTTTGCCATAGGTGACCACCACCCTGCCCTCACACAGCACACTGGCGGCATTCAACCGGGTTTGCACGGCTACCGAACGGGTGCGCCGGTCACCGCCGGTGGGATGTCCGACCACCACCGTCATGTCTTTTAACCCGGCCAGCGCACTGGCCACTCGATTCACGGCATCATTGCAGGCGTCGATGAAAGCCGGGCGCAAAAACAGGTCTTCGGCGGCATAGCCGCAAATCGACAGTTCGGGGGTCAGCAGCAGGCGTGCGCCATCGGCATAGGCCTGGTTCGCTGCAGCAATGATCTTTTGCGCATTGCCATCCAGATCACCAACGACAAAATTGAGTTGTGCAACACACAGGGTAAGGGACATGAATCGGACAATTTGGGTAAATCGCGTCCTCTTTGGGAACGTGCGAGAAGCTGGCAGGCGCGATGACTGATGATTATGTCATCCGCATGCAGGATGCGCCGCACGAGGTCGATGCCGACGAGTGGGATCGGTTGCTCGCGCTACAGGGAAGTTGCAGCCCGTTCATGCGACACGCCTATCTGGCGGCGCTGCACGACAGCGGGTGCGCTGCTGCACCCACAGGCTGGGTTCCCCATTTGCTGACGCTTCGCCAGGACGACGAGTTGGTCGCTGCCTGCGTGGTGTACAAAAAAAATCACTCCTATGGTGAATATGTCTTTGATTGGGCCTGGGCCAATGCCTATGCCCAGCACGGACTGGACTACTACCCCAAGGCCGTTGTCGCGGTGCCGTTCACCCCCGTGCCCGGACCGCGCCTGCTGGCCACGCGTCCGGTGCATCGGGTTGCACTGGTCGCTGCACCTGCTGTTTGCCAATCAGGGAGACATCGAAGCCTGCGCAGCAGCCGGCCTCATGCTGCGCCATACCGTGCAATTCCACTGGAAAAATGTAGCCCCCACGCTTTTCGCTGCGCGTAATGCGCTGCCCCCTGAGGGGGCGCTTTTCACCTCGGGGCGGCCCAGCGGTGAAAATTTCCCCCTGGGTTTTGGCGACTTCGACGACTTCCTGATGTCTTTGTCACAAGAGAAGCGCAAGAAAATCCGCCAGGAGCGGCGCAAGGTGGCGGAAGCAGGTGTGACCTTTCGCTGGGCTGTGGGAGGCGATATTTCACCGCAGGACTGGGACTTTTTCTACCGCTGTTACGAGCGCACTTACCTGGAGCACGGCAACGCACCGTACCTCAGCCGCGACTTCTTCCAGCGCATGGCCGACAGGATGGCGGAGCACTGGCTGCTGTTCACCGCCGAACGCAATGGCCACCCCATTGCTACCAGTTTAATAGCGCTTGACGCTCATTCCACGGGCGCTAGCCGGCAAAACGCCTCGG
>JFJP01034028.1_pt1 | contig 27591 bp, 16 predicted proteins | sample 431651 | NCBI WGS metagenome assembly JFJP01 (sample SAMN02602958, study PRJNA72255) | Microbial mat metagenome, whole genome shotgun sequencing project. | biome: fresh water; feature: sink hole; material: water; isolation source: purple microbial (photo- and chemosynthetic) mats found in... | reverse complement strand
ATTTTTCCCACGGCCCGGGCTTTCACCAAAACCTCAATCAGGTGCAAAGCGCCCTCTTTTCCCGGTACTCCGTTTACTAAGACCTCGACCTGACTTTCGACCTTATCGGCCCCGCGCTCATGAGCTGACTGCACAGCCTGCTTCAAGGCTTGGGTTTTGGCCCATTCGACGGCCTCATCATAGTCCTTGATAAGATGCGTTCCCGCAGCGGAAAAAATTTGGAACCCGGTCACCCCCGATGCGGCGAACTGGGGGATGATTTGTACCGACTCGTCGGCCAAGACGTTGCCGGTAATGGCACCGACAGCGTTGGCCACAGCGGCATGTTCGGGCAGAACATAATCGGCCCCCAAGGCTTTGGCAACATCTGGCAGATAGAGGTGGGTAGGCGCACCCAGACCCACGAGGGTGGCTGACAATGAAAACTGGCACGTCAGAAGCCCCTCAGGTTTCCTGAAACTCTTTTTGACCAGCTGCTCCGTGTGTTTGGAAGAGCCCTCCATCAGAATCCGCACGATGTGACAGTACAGCATTTCCTTGATGGCCTGTTCGGTACGCTCTACCAGCTGTTCGACGGAGATTCCCATTTGAAAGGCCAGAATATCAGCACCCAGTCTTGCTGCCTGGGTATTCCAGCCTTGGAAGGTTCCGGCCAGATGCATCAGGTCGGTGGGAGTGAGGCCGCAGCGTTGAATCAGACCATAGTGTTCCAAACGCTTGGTCTTGACCTCAAGAATCGATCCGCCTGCCCGCTGCGCCAATTCGGTCAGACTTTGTGGGCCGCCTTTCAATGCCTCAATGATCAAAAACTCAGCATCGGTATAAAAGGGGTCCTTTCCAGGGTCGCGCACCAGGTAAAAAAACTCACAAAGGGGAATATCGTCCTTCTTCTTCGCCACGGCCAAGGCTTCGATACGAGGAAGGGTTTCAGGCCAGCGGCTGGCCATCCAGGACAAAGGAGCGGCTCTCACAGGACCGATGACCGGTTCACCGTGCAGATTGTAGCGGATCAGGCTGTCGCCGCCTAAACCCACGGTGTCGATCAGGATCGAGGGAATACCGGTTTTCCATTTACCAACGTGAGCCCCTTCGGATGTCTGCTTGGGGACACCTCCGATGACAACGGCAAGATCGCTGGTGGTACCGCCCATATCGACAATCACACAGTTTTTCTGGGATGTCAGTGCTAAACCGCCTGAAACGCTGGCAGCCGGGCCGCAAAGAAGGGTTTCTACAGGGTTGTTACGGGCAAATTCCTCCGACATCAGGCTTCCATCGCCCCTCACAATCACAATCGGAGCTGACAGTCCCTTGGCGGTCAGGCTGTTTCTCACCGCGTTTAAAAAACCATTGATAATGGGAATCAGTTGGGCGTTGAGCAGCGCACTGGCCGCACGCCGGAGAGAATTGAGCTCACCGGTGAGTTCATGCCCGCAAAAACTGGGCAGTCCCGTCAGCTCGGTGATCAACGCTTTGGCCTTTTTTTCAAACCCCGGATTGCGTATGCCCCACAGCTCGACAATGGCATAAGCGTCGGTTTCAGCCTGGCAGGCCAGCACCTGCTCCTTGAGGTATTCCCAATCCGGCTCCTCAATCACCACACCTTGCTGGCTGTATCCACCACTGAGAAACACGATATCTTTTCCAGCAGGAAGACCGTACTCAGCACCGTGTTGAGCTACGATGTCCTGGTGGCAGCCGATCATAATCAGCTTGGCGCGGCCGCCTTTTCCCTCGACGCAGGCGTTGGTCGCCAGTGTCGTCGACAGCGAAATCAGCGTTACCGAAGCGAGCAACCCCGGAGCAAGACCGTCGATGGCACCGGTGATGCCCGTCTCAAGGTGCTCCTTGACGGTGACCGACTTGGCCGACGCAACAACCTTTTGCGCTTCAAAGTCGTAAATCACCGCGTCGGTATACGTTCCACCGGTATCGATGCCCAAGCCGTAATTCATTGACGGTCCGCCTTTGGGCGAACGGTATCCAAAAGGGAAACCCCTGTCAACGCGGCGAGTTGATTTCAATTCAGCTATTGACTTCCTCGTTCGAGCAAATACACTATTTTGGAAGTATTCTAAAGGAGTGTTTGCCTTGAAACTCAAATCCCTTTCCCAATCCGTTTTGTTTTTCACACTATCGATTTTTTTGTTTCCTGTTGGACTCACAGCACAAAACTTATCCTTCCTTGCCGAAGAAAACCCGCCGTTCAACACCGTCAAAGACGGCCTGCCCCAAGGGGCCGCCACCGACCTTTTTCTGGCCATCGCCAAAAAAGCCGGGGTCGCTGTTGAGCGTGCCGATATCAAGACTCAGCCTTGGGCCAGGGCCTACGAAACCGCCCAGAAAGACGCCGGGACCATTCTTTTCCCCATGGCCAGGACACCCGCACGCGAATCCCTGTTCCTGTGGGTCGGACCCATCTACAAGGTCCAGATCGGTCTGATTGCCCCCAAAGCCAAGAAGCTCTCCATTCCCGATGCCCAGACTGCCGCAAAATACAAGATCGGTACCGTCAAGGACGGTGCCCCCGAACAGGCGATCATCGCTGCCGGAGTCCCCCTCACCTCTCTCGACCGCGCTTCAGACCTGGTGACCAATCTCAAAAAACTCCAAGCTGGCCGGTTGGATATGATTGCCTTCAACGCCGTGGCAGCCGCCTACAACATGGCCGCCCAGGGCATGAATTCGGCTGACTATGAAGTTGTCTTTGTGATGAGTGAACCCCAGCTCTACTTTGCCTTCAACAAGAGCACCGATCCGGCCGTCATCAAGTCTCTCCAGACCGCATTGGATGCTACCAAGGCCGATGGTTCCTACGACAAGATCATCAAGATGTTCATCAAGTAAAAAAAGGAGACTATCGTGAGGATCCGCACCAAGATCGTCGCCACCCAAGTACTCGTCTCCGTCCTTGCGGCCGTAGTTTTTGGCTTTATTATTCAAGCAGAGGCCCAATCCAAGGGAGAGGCGCGTCTGGCGGCAGAGTTGGAGCGGATCTCCTCGCGACTGGCCTTGGGTCTGGAATCGCCGCTTTGGGATTTCAACCAGGAGGCTGTCGATGCCACCTTGTCGGGTGAGGCTCTATCACCTTCCATTCATGCCCTCATTGTTCAAGAAAAGAGCAAACTCCGCGGTGCCTACCGGGTTGGCAACAAGGTAGAGTTCTTTGTTGGTGAAGTTCCCGCAGAAGTTTCCAAGACTGTCGATCTTTCGGTCAAAGTCCTCCATGAGGGTGCAGAAATCGCCGTTGTCCAGTTGATGGCTTCCCGACAGGAACTCGAAGCGGAAATCCGCTCTTCTCTGACTAATCTGATCATACAGCTCGGACTTCTGTCGTTAGCTTTAGCCTTGGCCTCGTTTTTCATTGTCTCTCGGACCATCAACACTCCCCTTCAAAGCGTCGTAAAAAAATTCGAGGAACTCAGTACAGGAGACGCCGATCTTTCGCAGAAACTGGCGGCGTTGAGTAGGGACGAACTGGGTCAACTGGCCCATTCCTTCAACCTGTTTCTGGAAAAGTTGCGGCTTATGGTGGTTCGGGCCATCGAATCGTCCACGAAGGTTCAATCCGTTCAAACGAACCTGGCGGAGAACACCTCGCAAACCGCTTCAGCCCTCAACCAGATTACTGCCAATATTCAAGGGATCGGTCATCAGATCTCGTCCTTGGACAACACTGTTGGAACCGCCGGTCACCGGTTGGCCGAGCTGAGTCGGAGCTTGTCTGAACTGCGGGGTGCTATTGCGCAGGAACACCAGGAAATCTCGCAGACGTCCTCGGCGGTGACAGAGATCAACAAGGCCCTGATCTCTGTCCATGAAAACACCAGAACCAGCCTGGGTAGTGTTGATCAGCTGAAGGTGTCGGCCGAATCCGGTGGTGTAAAAATCGAAGCTACCAAGATCGCGATGGAGACGATTCGATCCCGCATCGACGCCATCGCCGAGTTTGTAGAAATCATCAACTCCGTTTCGTCCCAAACCAATCTTCTGGCAATGAACGCCGCCATCGAAGCGGCCCATGCCGGTGAGGCGGGAAAGGGGTTCTCCGTGGTAGCCGATGAAATCCGTAAACTGGCCGAAAGTTCCTCCGGTCAGGCAAAAGGAGTGTCCGGCACCATCAAGGAAATCATCTCCGCCATTGTCATCGCCTCGGACGAAGCCTTGAATGCCGATTCGGCTTTCAAAGAGATTGAAAAACGGATTGAGGACCTGATGGCCTCGCTGTCGGACGTCGACAGGGCCGTGCAACACCTTCAACAACGACGCGATGAAATCGACCGGTCAGTGCGCGAGCTCAGAAGCAGCGCCCAAACAGTGGAGGAGTCCGCTGAGAAAATTGACCAAAGTCGAAAAGACACCCTGGAAGCGGTCGAAATTGTGGCCCGCATGTCCTCGGAGGTTTCTGGCGGAATGGCTGAGATCAATATCGGCACCCAAGAAATCAACAACACCATGACAGAATTCCGCAACCGGTCTATCGATCTGACGGACGCTACAGCAGACCTCGAAGACACCATGGGAAGATTTCGTACCAGCCGAGCTTGAAGACGGGCAAAAAGCCATCAACGCGGTGAAACTGGTCTGATCGCATCCTGAAGGGTCCGGATCCGCCTTACCGTCTTGAGGGAGACTTTTGCGAAAGCGCTCTGGTTCCCCAAGAGGTGTTTTGTGTTCCGGTTTGCTGGTGTGCGGGCCACCATGGCGGCGATACGATGGAACTCAGCATGAGATTCCACCAGGTTCCGGTAAGCGGGTTTATCCGCCAAACTCTTGCCCTCTGTGTGCAACCAGGTTCCCAGAGCGCAGCGGTCGTCCCGTTCCAAATCTGCCAAAGGCGTGGTCAGCGGTACCCGCCCCTCCAGGTGGTCAGCCAAACGGACCTTCCACTGCTCATGGGCATAGATCGCCTTGTCCAGCTCAAAGGTCCCGATATCGGTCTTGAACTGGTCAAAATCACCGTCCATTTGACGTGAAACACTCTGCAGGGACTCCGCAATCCCCTTCAGTTGAAGAGAAGATTCCGAGATTTCCCGCAACGCCAAGCCTTGTTCTTGGCTGGAATCACGGTTCTGAAGGGAAATCTGCCCCAGTTCCTCGAGAAACCGGGTAACAGACTCTCCTTGGCGGGACTGGTCTGCCAAACTACGAGAAGTTTCCCCTACCAGGCGGGTAACCTCGACCACCGAACCGAGAACCTCTCGGTTGGCAGAACTCTGCTCAATCATACTGGCTGCTAGTTCGCGGGCTGCCTTCTGCAGACTGCCAATCTCGGTCATCAGTGATTCGAACTCTTGAACGGTCGCCCGGGTTTGCCCCAGGTTGAAGGCAACTCCAGCTTGAACCTGTTTTACGGTGTCTTGAATGGTGCGGGCACCCACCGAGCTCGTCTCGGCCAACCGCCGGATTTCAGCCGCCACGACGGCAAAGCCCCGACCCGCTTCGCCAGCGTGGGCGGCTTCGATGGCGGCATTCATTGAGAGAAGGTTGGTCTGGCCGGAAATCTCCAGAATCAGGGCGGTCACTTCACTGATGCTTTCTGCCAATTCTGAGACCTTTTCCACACTCTGACTCAAGGCTGTCATCGCCCCAGAGCCGCGTCTTCCCGACTCTCCGGCATTTTCGGCACTGCTTCTCGTACGCTCCGCCAGCAAGGTGGTGGCCTCGAGACTAGCTGCAATCTCTTCTACCCCCGAGGCGGCAGAATCCATCTGAGCCCGCACCTGAGCCGTCGTCTGGTCGATCACACGAATCTGCTCGACAAAGGCCTCGATCACGCTCTTGGCCTGTTCGTAAGAGGCCAGCTGACGACCACTATTCTCAGCTATCATCGTTCCTGAAGCGGAAATCTCTGTCGTGGCCGATGCGGCCTGCTCGGTTTGAGCAGCCAGCTTGGAACTCATCGTCCCCAACTGGACACTTTGTTTCTTGAGGCCTTCAATCAGGTCCCTCAAACGCAAGACGAACCGGTTGAACGACCGGGACAAGTCTCCGATTTCGTCTTGTCCGTGGTCAGGAATTCGAATCGTCAGATCGCCCCGGCCCTTGGACAACACTTCGAGTGAGCGAACAACCTCAGCCAGCGGTTTGGTAATGGACCTCAGAACGAAGAATCCGAAAACCAACAGACCTAAACCGACCAAGATTAATAAGGCCAGCAAAGACACCAGGGCGTTTTGGCTCTCACCTTCATGAAAACTCACCAGGCTCTTAACGAATTTCTGATTGTTGTTAATGATCGTCTGAAAAACGGAAACCACTTCGGTTCCCTTCTGAAAGAAGGCTGATGGGTCGAGATTAAAGCTGCCGACAGTCGCTCGGGACACCACCAAGGAAAACATACCATCAATTTCCGCCCAGACAGGAGCTTCGATCAGGTCCGACCAAACTTCCTGGCTGGAAGGCTCAAGCCGGCCCTGATCGAGCGTCATCATCTGTTCGATTCCCGACCGCAAACGGACCAGCCTTGTGAGTTCTTCTTGGCTTAAAGCAGTGTTACGGGCCAACAACCCCGAAGTGAAGCCACGAAACTGGGCGGCGCTCTCCTTAGCAATTTCCAGGTGATACCACACCTGAAAACCATCGCGGACACCCTGGGTTCCGGGTGCCAGGGCCACCGTGCCGAAATCTTGAATTCCGCGATCGATCAAGGCGGAATAGGCAGCGAAAACCTCAAAGGAGGCCCCTTGCCGCGGCGTATCGGCCCGCCTCCGTAAGTCTGCCACAGCAGTTACGTACGTCGTCGCTTGCCCACCGATACCAGCAAGAGCCGAATCGGTGGCCTTTCGTTGCCCGTCGACAGCCGACAGGTCTCCACCGGCAGAAAGCAGCGTAAAGGTGGCACCGCGCTCTTTCTGAATCTCAAGAAGGGCTGCCGAGAGGGCCCCCAAGGTCTCGAGCGAACGGGAAGCTCTCTGAACGTCATCCCGGGACCGCAAACTGTCGAGAATCAACAAGCCACTGACCAACACAAGGCAGAGGAAAGGAATGAGAACCAGCGAGGTAATCTTCCATTGAATCGTGAACCTCATCAAGAATCTCCTTCAGAAGTATCAATTCACATACTTAGCATAACCCCGGTCGGTGCCTTGAATGTGCTTTAACAGCCAATCCTTGAGAAAGTCCACCGTTTCGCTGCCCATCACCACCTTTCCGGCAAGAAAGTCCTGCCGAAACTTCGTGATGGTGTCGACAAAAGCCTTATGCTGTTCCAGGTGTGCCTTTTTGCCGGGGTACTCGCTTGCCAAAAACAGCTTTTCCTCGTCCCCGAAATGCGTTTTTGTGTACCCGACAAGCTCGTCCAGCACCTCGGACAGGACCTTGCGTCCGCGCCCCTGCTGCAAGGCTGCAAACAGGGTATTGATCAGATCAACCAGGCGCCGGTGTTGGGCGTCAATCTTAGGAACAGCCAGTTCAAAGTCTGGGGACCACCTGATCAAGACATCCTTGCCGGTACTTTGAACAGCCAGTGCATGCAGTGCCGCTACATTCTTTTCTGATAACTCAACCAGAAGAGGAAAAGCAAGTTCAGCCTTGGCAGCATCACAACTGTCATGAAACAGCGTTATGATCCTTTTGGCCTGAGTATGCATTGCTTCGTGGTCGTCGTAAAGCGTTCTATATTGCCCTGCAGGGATAGACGTTTTCCCCGGCCCTTCCAGCCATTTTCCAAAATCACAGCCATGGTGGTCACCCAGGGTGGCCGGGTCGACCGTTATGGTTCCGTCCAGCACGGCTCTCACGCGGGTCACCCAGCTCAGGTGCTGCAAAATCAGAATGGCCGCATAGGTCGTATCGATTCCGGTGGTGGCGTCCTGAAAATCCCTGGACACGGAAAGCTGCTTCACGGTGCTTTGCGTCAAAGCCATCCCCGAACCGTTCAGCTCGGCCGATTCCTGGCGGATGGTCTTGAGCTCGGAATCCAAGCCCATGGCTTCCGAGCGAAGATGTTCGATTTTTGCGGTTATAGCCCTGGAGTTGCCCGAAATCTGCTCTCCGGCCGTAGTCATTGTCAGCGAAGCCTCCCGGAGCGAAGAGACCCCGGCCAAAATCTCCCTACCCCCCTGAGCGAGTTCACGGGCACCATACTCGATCTCTTGAAAGCCAGCCGTCGCTTTGGAGACTTTGTCTTCGGCCTCAGAAAGGATGGCCGAGGTTTTCAAACTGGAAGCCTCGGCACGGTGGATACCTTCAATGAGTGCATTGAGCTTTTTGGAAATACCCAGGGCGTTGGCGGCAGAGGACTCGGCCAGCCGCCGAATTTCATCGGCGACAACGGCAAACCCCTTGCCCACCTCCCCGGCGTGGGCTGCCTGAATGGCGGCGTTCATCGAAAGGATGGAGGTTTTTCCGGCAATATCATCGATGATTTCAAGAAAAGAACGGAGATCGTCAATTCCAGAGGTGATGCTCTGAATCACGGCCAAGGTGGAAGTCATTTCGTCCTGACCCGCCTTCGACAGGGCCGCTAAATTGCGGATGTCCTGATAACGGGAGGTGCTCTCCTGGCTGATTTTGGAAATTGAAGCCGAGATCTGTTCCACGGCCGCAGAAGTCTGGTTGATGGCCGCCCCGGTTGTCACCAGACTTTGGGAAAGGCCCCCTATCTGTCCGTCAATCCGTCCCAAGTCTTCGGAAGCACCCTGGAAGTCAACCTCAAAACTGGACATTCTCTGCAGCATGGCAAAGGCTTTTTGGCTGATCTGAGCACCACCGCGGATGCTGGTCATGATCTCGCCGGCCAATTCCATCTGCTGGACATAATTGCTTTCGAAAAGACCAAGAGTCCTAGCCCTTTCAGCTTCTAGTTCCTGAACCCGCTCCTCGGCGGCCATGCGAAGCGCCCGTTCCTTTGTGTGAAAGCCAAACATTGCAACCTCACTTTTCTCATCCATTCTTGGTGGGATCCCGCAGAAAGTCAAATGGTGAAACAGCCCTGCCTGTGGGCAAATTCTTCCCTAATTCGGACTAATGGGAAAGTTTTTCTTTGTCGACCAAAATGGTCATATCTCTTTTTTTCTATATATATGAATTAGGCACATGCAAAACACTCTTGCTTTTGGCACGGTTTCTGCTTTGACTTAAAACAAGGAGAATTTCATGAACCACGAAAAAACTGACAAGCCCCGACAGAACCTCCACCGGATGATCCGGTGGGTTGTGTTGGGCCTCGTCACCGTCCTCATGGCCGTTGTCGGCTACCTACACCAGCATCCTCTCTTTGGCATCACGCCTCCCGGTGTCGATGCCCTGTGTCCTTTTGGTGGCCTTGAAGCCCTGTGGTCGGTGCTGTTCACCGGTGCCATGCTTCAGCGGGTCGCGGCCTCAGCGTTCATCCTGCTGGTCGCCTCCATTGGCATCACCATCTTGTTCCGCCGGGCCTTCTGCGGACAGCTTTGCCCCCTCGGAGCGCTTCAGGGTGGAGCTGCCGGTATTGGGAAAAAGCTTTTCCACAAAAAATTCAAACTTCCTGTTGCGGTCGACAAACCCCTGCGTTGGCTCAAGTACGTCGTTCTGGCTGTGATTGTGGGCCTGACCTGGATTGCCGGCACCCTCGTGGTTCGGCCCTATGACCCCTGGGTGGCCTTTATGCATTTGTCCAGCGATGAGCTCTGGACTGGGTTCTGGGTCGGTGCGCTGATTTTGATTGGCTCTCTGGTTGCCAGTTTGTTCTACGACCGCTTTTTCTGTAAGTACCTGTGCCCCATGGGCGCCATGTACGGCCTTGTCTCAAAACTGGGGCTGTACCGCGTCCGCCGGGAAGCTTCTGCCTGCATCGACTGTGGCAAGTGCGATAAGGTCTGTCCCGTCGATCTTCCTGTTTCGAAAGGCCGCGACGTCACCAGTGCCGAATGTCTGGCCTGCGGTCTGTGCGTCAACATCTGCCCGGCCAAGGGTGCCCTTGAAATTGCCGGACCCAAGAACACCAAAATCAGTCCCTTGTTTTTGACCGTCGCGACGGTGGTGGTCTTTGCCGCCGTGATCGTACTGACAGCAATTCCAGGTTGGTTTGAACTGAGTAAAAAGAGTCTCGCAGAAGAGGCTCACGAAGGAGTTATGACCGAAGAAGTTGCGGAAGCCGCACCCCTTGCCTCTACCTTTGACCCCGACCTCATCAAAGGGCGAAACACCTTTGCCGAAGTTGCCGACCTGACGGGCATTCCCCGCGCCGAGTTCATCTCCAAGTTTGGCATCACCGAGGCAGACCTCGACAAACCCATCAAAGACGCTGCGGAGGCTCTCGGTACCTTCGGGACAGGAGACCTCAGAAACTTCATTGCCGAGAAACTTGGAATCGAAGGCTACGAAAGCACCGAAGACATTGTTACCAATAAGGAGTAATGCATCATGACAAGGATTCAGATCCTATTTATCGCCGGACTTCTGTTCGGTACCCTGCCCCTGTTTGGAGCAGACAAAACTGGGCAGGCGGCGGCAGCCGAGACAAAGAACCCGACGGTGGCACAAATGTTGACGTATGCCATCCAGGACGAATGGGCCGCCCGTGCCGAGTACCGGGCGATCTTGAAAAAATGGCCCGATGCACGGCCTTTTTCCAACATCATCAACGCTGAGCAAAGCCACATCGACTGGCTGATACCGCTCTTTAAGACTCAGGGTCTTCCTGTTCCCGTCGAGCCCAAAACAGAGGTTGTGGTGCCTACCGACTGGGCCAAGGCTCTGGCCATAGGAGCCGAGGCCGAAGTACTGAACATTGCCATGTACGACAAGTTCTTGAAGCTCACTTTACCTGCTGACGTCCGCTCGGTTTTCGAAGAGCTGAAAAGAGGTTCCGAGAATCATCTCAGAGCCTTTAAAAACGGTGGCGGAGGTGGTGGTGGCAATGGCGGTGGAAATGGTGGTGGCAATGGCGGGAACCGCTGAACTGGGTTAACCTTTAACAGCGTTAACAATTAACCTTGTTAACGCTGTACATTGGCATTAGTCTAAGCATAAGGAGACAAGAGACATGGCACGTATCGTTATCATCGGCGCCGGGGTCGGAGGCGTTCCTGCAGCTTTGGAAATGAAACATCACGCTCGGAAAGAAGACGAGGTGATGGTGATTTCTGACTATCCGACATTCCATTTCACCCCTTCCAATCCCTGGGTAGGTTTTGGCTGGCGCAAGCCCGATCAGATCAAAGTGGCCCTCGCTCCTATGTTCAAGAAACGAAAAATCACCTTTGTGCAGCAGGCGGTAGCCAAGGTTCATCCCAAAGAAAACCGCCTCGAAATGAAGGATGGCACTTCGGTCAACTACGACTACCTGATCCTTGCTACCGGACCACGGCTGGCCTTCGACGAAATCCCCGGTCTTGGCCCCCATGGAGGCTTCACCAAGTCGGTCTGCCATGTCGACCACGCCGCCGAAACCTTCGAGGCTTGGGAAAAGTTCTGTGAAGCCCCTGGCCCTATGATTGTCGGTGCCGCGCAGGGTGCCAGCTGCTTTGGTCCGGCCTACGAGTACTTGCTCCAAGCGGATACAGACTTGCGACGCCGCAAAATGCGCGACAAAGTTCCCATCACCTACGTGACCAGCGAACCCTACATCGGCCATCTGGGTTTGGGTGGTGTCGGCGATTCCAAGGGCATGATGGAAGGCATGCTACGCGACCGCACTGTCCGCTGGATCTGCAATGCCAAAATCCAGAAGGTCGAAGACGGAAAGATGACTGTGATGGAATGCGATGAGGAAGGAAAGGACAAAAAAGTTCACGAACTGCCGTTCAAGATCAGCATGGTTCTTCCCGCCTTTACCGGAGTTGATGCGGTGCGGGGCATCGAAGGCCTGACCAATCCCCGGGGTTTCATCCTCATCAATGACAAGCAGCAGAATCCCGCGTTCCCGAATATCTATGGTGTAGGAGTGTGTGTGGCCATTGCTCCCAAGGAACCAACTCCTGTTCCGACGGGCATACCGAAAACCGGAATCATGATTGAAGCCATGGCGGTGGCAGCTGCTCACAATATCCGGGCACAGCTGGATGGCGGCAAGCCCGACAAGGTACCCGAATGGAACGCCCTGTGCGTGGCCGACACCGGCGACGGCAACAGCATGGGCTTCATCGCCATTCCGCAAATTCCTCCCCGAAACGTGACCATTGCCAAAAAGGGCTTGATGTTGCACTGGGGCAAGATTATTTTTGAGAAGTATTTCCTCAGAAAAATCCGCACCGGAGTCGCAGCCCCCTTCTACGAGAAAATCGGTCTTGGTATGATGGGGTATCGTACTCTCAAGAAATAGGATGGCCATGGCCAGGACAAGTAAGAAAAAGGGTGTGACCCCACCGGAAGACCTCCTGGTCGTAGGCATTGGTGCCTCGGCCGGAGGGCTTGAGGCCCTTCAGGAATTTTTCAAGGCGGTCCCGCTCGATACGGGACTGGCCTTTGTTGTTATCCAGCATTTGTCTCCCGATTACAAAAGCCTGATGGACGAGTTGCTGGCGCGTCAAACCAAGCTGAAGATCCAAGTGATCGAAGACTCCATGCCCCTGGAGCCCGACACCATTTTTTTGATTCCCCCCCGCAAAGACCTTTCCATTTTCCACAACACACTGATTTTGCAGGACCAAAGTCTCAAGCGGGGCCTGCACCTTCCGGTAGACATTTTCTTCACCTCACTGGCGGCAGAAAAGGGTAAAAACGCCATCGGCATCATTCTTTCCGGCACCGGGAGCGACGGAACGCTCGGTACCAGGGCCATCAAGGAAGCCGGCGGCATGATGATGGTTCAAGACGAGACCAGCGCCAAATTTGACGGCATGCCCCGTTCGTCCATTTCTACAGGACTGGTTGACTATATCCTTCCTCCCGCCCAGATGCCCGAGGCCCTGGTCACCTACGTCCACCATCCTTTTGTGCAGAAGGGCACCAGTCTGGAAAAGGCTCTGGGCAAAAACTTCGATCCGCTGACAAAAATCACACTCATCTTGAGGGATTTCAGTGGCATCGACTTTTCGTATTACAAAGAAAACACTGTCATCCGCCGGCTGGAACGGCGCGTCAGCATCAACCGCTTCGATACCCTTGATGAGTACCTGGTGTACCTTAATGAATCGGACAAGGAAAAAGACAGCTTGTTTCGCGAAATGCTCATCGGAGTCACCCGTTTCTTTCGCGATACCGAGGCGTTTGAAGCCTTGCAGGCCAAAGTTTTTCCGTTGCTGGCCCACAAAAAGCACCTGAGAATCTGGTCGGCGGGCTGTTCCACCGGTGAAGAAGTCTATTCGCTGGCCATTCTCGTCCTGTCGTACCTCGAACAGCACAAACTGGAATGCGAGGTCACCATCTTTGCCACCGACGTCGACCGACACGCTCTTGATGTGGCCGGCCGCGGGTTCTATTCCGACAGCGTGGTTGCTGACGTCGACCATCATCATCTGGCCCGCTATTTCCACAAGCGGGAGAACGGCTACCAGGTTGCCGAAAATGTCCGAAAAATGGTGGTCTTCGCCTCACACAACCTGCTCAAGGATCCCCCCTTCTCCAAGTTGGACCTGCTGGTGTGCCGAAACCTTTTCATCTATTTCAAACCCGAGCTGCAGGGACGGCTTCTGGGAAACTTCTATCACAGCCTCGCACCGGAAGGTTTCTTGTTTATGGGAAGTTCCGAAAGTCTAGGCGACATGGGGGATGGCTTTGAAACCCTCGACTCCAAGTGGAAAATCTACCGCCACCGCTCCGGGTTCCAAGTGCCGCTCGAACGGGCCTACCCTATCGTTCCGACAACCTCGGATGACCCTGAAACCCGAATGTCAGCCTCCCGACAAAAAGAAACGGCCCGCTGGGACCGCATGATGAGCCAGGTGCTCTCGATTTACCTTCCCCCTTCCGTTGTGGTCGACGCCAACGACCAGGTCATGCAGACAATCAACGACATGAGCCGTTACCTCAAGATTCCCACGGGCCGCTTTTCGCAGAATCTTTACGATCTGTTGCCGCATGAACTGGGCTTGCTGGTTGCATCGCTCCTTAGGAAGCTGAAAAAGAGTGCTGAGAGCTTTCAGCTGGAAAACCTGGTAGGCATCAAGGGCTTTGAGGGCGAGCTTCTGAGTCTTCAAGGCCATGTGCTGTCCAATGACCGGACAACTTTCTACCTTCTGTGCTTCCGAACGTCTTTGGAAGTGGGCCGCTTGGCAGACGACACCAAGCCGCAGGAGGTCAATGAACTCTATCTGGGCAGGGTGACCGACCTGGAACGCGAGTTGCAGTTTACCCGTGAAAGCCTTCAGGCCACGGTCGAAGAACTGGAAACCTCCAATGAAGAGCTGCAATCGAGCAACGAGGAGCTGATTGCCAGCAACGAGGAATTGCAGAGCACGAATGAGGAACTGCAGTCAGTGAATGAAGAGTTGTATACCGTCAATTCGGAGTTTCAGAACAAGATCGAAGAGCTGACCAACCTGAACAACGACGAGATCAATCTGCTGCGCAATACCGAGATTGGCGCTCTGTACCTCGACCGCAATCTGTGCATCCGAAAGATCACCCCGAAGGTCAGCGAGATCACCCGCATTGTTCCCACCGATCTGGGCCGCCCGCTGGAACACTTGTCGGCCCTTCCGACCTACCCCGAAATGCTTCGCGACATCCATTCGGTCGCCGACTCTCTGAGCTCGTTCGACCGCGAGGTGAAAGGAATCGATGGGAAAACCTATCTGGCCTGTATCCGCCCCTACCGCACCGGGTTCAATGCGGTGGAAGGGATCCTCATCACCTTCGTCGATATCACAACCCTCAAACAGGAACAGCTGAGAACGACCCTGACCCGCAACCGGCTGGAAGCAGCCTTGCGCTTGGGGCAAATGGCCTGGTGGGAGTGGGACTACCGCACCGGAGAGGTGATTTTCGATCCGTTGAAAGCCACCATGATCGGCTACACCGTTGAGGAGTTTCCTACCACGGTCGACGGAATTTGTGCCTTGATTCACCCCGAAGACTACCAGAAAACCATGAACGCGATGAGCGACCATTTGAAGGGCCAGACCCCTCTCTGGGAAGTCTCATACCGCATCCGGCGCAAAGAGGGTTCGTATGCCCTGTATTACGATCGGGGTACTGTGTCGGAACGGGACTCCTCGGGCAAGCCGCTGAAACTCGTGGGAACGGTGATCCGCATGAAGGAGGATCTTTGCGATGACTAAGGGCACTGTCCTCACCCCCGAACAACTCAAGCAGGCCATTGCCCAGGTGCTGGCTCAGCGTGAAAGCGGTCTTCCCGCGGTGGGTGACGATGTCGAAGAACTGTTCGAGAAGTTCAACATTTATCATCAGGAACTGGAATACCAGAATGAAGAGCTGCGAAGGATCACCGAGGAACTGGAAATTACCAAGTCCCACTGGAACGATCTGTACGAAAACGCTCCGATAGCCTATGCCAGCTTTGATAGTGAAAGCCGTATTGTTTTGGGCAACTTCGCCTTTCGAAAGGCCCTGGGCCTCGACAGGGTTACCCTTTCCCAAACGCCGTTCACCAACTTTCTCAGCCCTTCCAGCCAGGACGTCTTCTACTTCCACGCCCGGTCGGTCCTTAAAGGCAACCCCACCGAAGCCTGCCAGTTGCAGCTTGTCGTCAACCGGAAAATTCTGCACTTCAAAATTGAGAGCAACCTGGGGAAAGCCGCCAATACCGCCGTGATCCGCAGCACCCTGACCGATATCACCCGTGAGGTTGAGACCGAAAAGCTGCTGCAAGCCAGTGAAGAGCGGTTCAAAGGCGTTGTCGAAGCCGCTGCTGACGGCATTCTGATTGCTGACCAAAGCGGCCGGATTCTGGTCTGGAATGCCTCGATGGAGACCATCACAGGCTACCCGCGTACAACCGTTGTCGGTCAGTTTCTCTGGGATGCGCAGTTTATGCTGGCGCCTGCCTCGATGCGGACCGTGAAGAGCCAAAAAGCCCTTGAGACGTTCAACCGCGGCTTTCTGCTAGCGCTCAAGAACGGTGCCCCCACACAGACCCATGAACAGCCTATCGAAAAGAGCGACGGTTCCAACGCCTTTATCGAGTTTACGGTGTATCCGCTGAACTTGAAGGACGAGATCCTTTTCGGCTCTATTTTCCGCGACGTGACCAAGACCAGGCAACTGGAAGATCAGCTGGTCCAGGCGCGGAAAGTCGAGGCTATCGGTCTCTTGGCCGGAGGAATCGCCCACGATTTCAACAACCTTCTGGGTGTCATCTTTGGCCGTCTCGAGATGGCCAAGACGCGGCAGGAACTTTCAGCGGCTTTGCAGCACGATCTGTTGCAGATTGAAGGGGCCGCCAGACGGTCGGCCCATATCACCCGGCAACTGCTGACCTACGCCCGCAAGCAAGTCGTTGTCCCCCAGGTCGTCAATCTCAATGCGGTACTGACCGATTTGCTGCCGACCATCCGGTTGCTCCTGGGCTCAAGAGTTCATTTTGATTTTCTCCAGGCTCCCGATCTTTTTCCCTTGTTGATGGATCCAAGCCAAGTAGCGCAGGTGGTCTCCAACCTCTGTACCAACGCCCGGGATGCCATGAACGGAACCGGCAGACTCTTGATTTCGACCGCAAACCTGACAGAAAAAAAACAAGTGGTTTTGACAGTGAAAGACAACGGAAGCGGTATGGACGAAGCTACGTTGGGAAAGATTTTCGAACCCTTCTTCACCACCAAGACCATGGGCCACGGCACGGGACTGGGTCTGGCGACGGTGCAAGGAATTGTCTACCAAAATAAAGGGACCATCCAGGTCGAGAGCCATGTCGGCAAAGGAACCACGGTCACGATTGCTTTTCCTGCCTTTGACGGACCTTCGTTCCAAGACCAAAAGGTAACCGATGCAGAACCCTGTCCCATGGCTCCCAAAAAGATTTTAGTGGTCGAAGACGAACCGGAGATTCTAGAATTTCTGGGCTTTGCCCTGACCTCCCTGGGCCATCAGGTTAACGAAGCAGGCTCCGCAGAAGCAGCGCTCGCACAGCAACAACAGACCCAGACCGAATACGATCTCTTGGTGACCGATGTCATGCTGCCTGGAAAAAATGGCCGAGTGCTGGCAGAGGAACTTACTCACCGGCTACCGCACCTTAAGGTGTTGTATATCTCGGGGTATTCGGGTGATGTTCTTGCCGATCAAGGTGTGCTGACTTCGGGGGTGAACTTTCTTCAAAAACCGTTCACCCTCGATGAGCTGATTTCCAAAGTCGGAGCCTCTCTTACCCCTCCACCGTCATCGCAAAGCTCCGGGTGAAACTATCCCCGGGGGCCAGCCGGTTGATGCCTTCCTTTTCTTCCAGTTTTCCTGACGAGCTGACCGAGTCAGTCACCCCGCACCAGGGTTCCAGGCAAACAAAGGGGGCTTCCCCAGGCGACCAAATGCCGAAGTACGGAAACCCGGGAAACTCCAGGCTCAGCGACATTCCTGATTCCCGGTGACGAAGGGTAACCCGGCTCGACTTGAGGTTCTTCAGAATGACAGCATCGTCGACAAACAAAGATCTCGTGGTCACCAGCGAACGCCCGATGGAAGGCAGAGGTCTGGATTCCCCCGAAAGCAGACCGTTGGCGTCTAAAAGCCACCGCTCCAGGGGTTCCTTGAGTTCAAAGTCCACAAACCCGTCCTCGAACCTTCCTTCACCGAAGAAGGGCATATTGAACGCAGGGTGGGCACCGATGCTGAACAGCAGGTCCTGGGTACCGGGATTGATCACCCGGTACGTCGTCTGAAAAACCCTCTTCCAGAGCCGGTACTCAATTTCCAGGGTGTAGTCAAAGGGGTACACCTTTTTGGACTCTTCATCAGAATCCTGAACAAACACGATGCGCCAAGATTCCTGTTCCTTAATGCGGAATTCCCGGTCCCTGGCCAAACCATGCCGCGGAAGCTTGTAGGTTTTACCTTGGTATTCGTACTGCCCGTCTTTGAGCAGACCCACAATCGGAAACAGAACCGGCGAGGTCTTGCCCCAATAGGCGGGATCGGCCTGCCACAGGAACTCGCGGCCATGAACTTTTTCTACCAGCGACCGGCATTCGGCACCCTTGGTGAGGAACGAGGCCCTCAGAAAATCATTTTCAATGGTGATCATGGCCCGATTCTATCACAACAGGCAGATCAGTCCAGGGTGAACCGCCAGCGAAAGCCCCGGGGCTGGGAAAGAAGTTTGTGGCGTTCTGCCAATTCCGTCGACCAGGCCATGTCGCCCCCGATGCCGGCCATGGCCCCTAGGACCAGCCACGTCTGGGGCTTTCTGACCAGCTCATGGTCGTGAACCGCCGCCCAGTAATCCTCGACGGGGTTGTGGTGCGCCTCGAACGAGAACAGGGATCCGCTGACCTTGAGGCTATGGCCCGTCCCGTCCTGCAGGATGAGCCAGCGGGTTTCGTTGTGGTTGCCGTTGGCGCTGACGGGGATAAAGGGGACATGAGTCTCTTCAACGTTGCAGCGATACCGGCCGACGGGGCTGGCTTCCTGGCGGTCGACCCAGCTTTCACCGGGCCCCCGACCCAGCCATTCCAGGGCTTCAAACCCAGAAGGCAGGACGAATTCCAAACCCAGCCGGGCGAGGTGGCCCCAGGAGGCTGACGGCTCAAACAGAACCTCCACCTCGAAGGAAGCGCCTGGCCTGAAAATCCAGGCGGTCCTGGTGAGCAGACCGGAAGGCCTGCCGTAACTTGTTGTCACTTCGATACGGACGGCTCCCGAGGCGGCTTTGAGAACCTGGCAATCCACCAGTTCCCGGTTTGGCGCTTCGACCCGCTGGGCCGACCAAACAGCCTGGGTATCTCCCCACCAGCGCCCTTCCAGCTGCAGTCCGGTACGCCCCCGGACAAAGCGCTCCCGGCCACCCCCGACCAGGTAAGAAACTCCTTGGTACTGGTATTCGGTGAGCAGTCTTTGGTCATTGAACCTCGCGGTGAAGACCCCGCCTTCCACCACAAGACTACCGGCGTCTTCCCGCACCGACACGGCAGGACCAGGGGCTCCCCTGGCGGACACCGAGCTGACCGCTCCTTGGAGCTGCCACTGAAAGACAGCCCATTCGTGCAGACCGTCGGAGGAAACAAGGCGGAGGTCAAGGTGAACCTCCCGGCCTGCGGGCAGTTCCAACAGCCCTAGAAGAAGCCCTCCGGCCGGCTGAAGTTCCACTCTGACAGGTTTGCCGGGAACTCCATCGAGGCGCAGGGTCTGCTCGATCACCACCTCGTTGAAGCTAAGACTGAAGCTTCGGTTCTGCACCAGGAATTCCCCCTGGGCGATATTGACCGGGACAATCCAGAAGGGGCTTTGCACATGCTTGAGCTCGAGAGCGACAGGTTTGAGCCGCAGGTCGGGAAACACCACACCGTTGGCGCACATATAGAGCGGAACCTGGGTGTCGACCACGGCTTCGCCCCAATCGCCGCCGATGCCGAAAAACGTGGTCCCGTCGGCGGTTTGTGCCGGCAGACACTTGTCCTGCCAATCCCAGACAAACCCGCCCTGAAACACCTCGAAGCGCTCGGTCAGGTCATGAAACGCAAGGAGATTTCCCCCGGAGTTGGCAATCTGATAGGCGTATTCCACCAGAACAATGGGGCGTCTGTCCCGATTGTCGGCGATCATATCGAGCAGCAGTTCCATCTTAGGATACATGGCGCACTTGATATCACTTCCCAGCGGTCCCGGATCGTTGTTTTCGTACTGGACAATCCGGGTGCCATCGTACTGCCGGATCCAGTTGGCCATGGCGGCATGGTTTGGACCATACCCCGACTCGTTGCCCAGCGACCAGGAAACAATGCAGGGGTGATTCTTATGGGTGACGACCATCCGGCGGGCCCGCTCGAGCATTGCCTCGGCCCACTCCGGGTCGTTGGTAATCCTGCCGGCCACACCGTGGGTCTCCAAGTTGGTTTCGCAGACCACCAGCAGGCCCCATTGGTCGCACAGCTCATACCAATACGGGTCGTCGGGATAGTGGCTGGTGCGCACCGCGTTGAAGTTCAACGACTTCATCAAACGGATTTCGCGTTCCATGTGTTCGCGGCTGACGCTTCTGCCGGTCTCAAAGGCATGCTCATGCCGGTTGACGCCCCGGAATACCACCCTCTTTCCATTGAGGAGGATGACAGCATCCCGAATTTCTACGGTGCGGAATCCCACTCGGCAACTTTCGCTGTCCAAAAGTCTGCCCTGGGCATTCCAGAGCGTGAACTCAACCCGGTAGAGAACCGGGTGGTCGGGATCCCACGCAGAAGCGGGAAGGCGGAAATCAAAGTCGCAGCGCTCACTGTGAGGCCGGGGCCCTCGGTGGAACTGGCTGGTTCCCATGCCAAAAATGGGGGTTACTGTCGCCGGGCCTTTCTCAGCCCTGGCCACAGACTGCCCTTGGGGGTCAAAGAGCTCCACCCGAATGGTGGCATCGGCAAACCCTGCTACCCGGTTGACCAAGGCCCAAGCCTGGAAGGTGCCCTCACCGTTGTTCCAGGTTCCATCAGCCCGAAAGTCGGCCAGATGGAGCTGCGGTTTGGTGACGAGATAGACCGAACGGAAGATACCGGAAAGATGGAAATAGTCTTGGTCTTCCAGCCAAAGAGCGTCGGAAAACCTCAACACGGCCACCGTCAGCTGATTGGTCCCAACCTTCAAAAAAGGCGTGACATCAAAACTGGCCGGCAGCTTGCTGTCCTGGGAGTAGCCCACGGGACTACCATTCACCCACAGGTAAAAGGCTTGTTCAACCCCGTCGAACTGCAGAAAACCCAAGCGGCCGTCCGAGGCCTCAGACCACTCGAACGTACGCTGATACACACCGGTGGGGTTGTCTTTGGGGATGAAAGGCGGGTTGTACCGATCTATCACCGGCGAGGCCTGTCCCGCGCGGGGCTCCACCAAGTACGGCACCCCGGGCTGGTCCGGCAAGGGGTACAACACGTTGGTGTACACGGGCTTGTCAAAGCCCTGCAGCTCCCAGCAGGAGGGGACGGGAATTGAAGTCCAGGCATGATCTGCCGCAACCCCGGGCCGGGGGAGCAGCTGAAAGTCCCACTCCCCGTCAAGGCACACACGGTGAGGGTTTCCCGGTTCGGTTTTCCAGGGAGAATGGGCCCGGTACCGGTTGATCTGCGTGACGTGCTGGTTTTCATAGTCGGGCTTGGTGTGAAAACCCTGAAAGACACCCATCATTGAACTCCCCTTTTCCGCGTTTCGTAGACACTGAAACCCCAGGGTGGCATCAAGGCCTCCCCTAGGACAAGGTGCCAGGCCGCCTTGGGCTCGAAGGCCACGGCTTCGGCCGTGTGATTCAGCACGAAGACAAAGTCGCCCTCAGCGGTACGCCGCCGCACCAGTTCCACCCCGGCCTGGGCGATTGCCACCGGTTCAACGGCAGCTTGAGCTGCCCATAAACCGGCCAAAGCCGCCCACAGACCGGCATCGGGCTGAGTACCCACATACCAAGCCGTCCCCTTGCCCACCCCATTCCGGGTGACGGCTGGTTCACTCTTGTGATCCCCCCCGTCAGCCCAGGCCACAACTTGGGCCCCCTTCGGAGTCACCACATCCCACCAGAGGCTGCCCTGGTGTTTTTGCCCGTCAAACTCAACAGGAACCGGACCATCGCGAAGGCAGTCGTAGTCCAAAACCTCGAGGCCCAACAGATCGGCGTAGGGTCCGGGAAGAGGGGCTGAAGTTTGACAGACATTGGCTTGATCCTTGACCCCGGTGCGCATGGTCAGAACCAGGTGCCCACCCTCTCCGACAAACTCCTTGAGACGCTGTACAACCCCAGGAAGTTCGAGAAACGCCAGGGGAGCAACCACCAGTTTGTACCCCCGCAGGTCGTCGGCGTCCGAAACAAGATCCACAGGAATTTGACGCCCGTGAAAGGCCCGGTAGACTGCCAGAAGGTACTTCTGGTAATCCAGGTCGGGGTGGTGCGGTTGGATCTCGAAGGCCCAGTTCTGGTCGTAGGAGTGCACGATGGCGACTTCAGCCCCGGAGAGGGCCCCTTCGAAGCGCGGCATGAGGGGCCCCAGCCCCCCGATCAACCCCTTGAGCTCGGCATAGCGCCGGCCGGGAACCCCGTTATGGGGCAAAATGCCATGCCAGTACTGTTCCGTGCCCACCGTACAGCTCCGCCACCGGAAAAACACCACGGTGTCGGCCCCATGAGCCACCGATTGAGCGGTCCAGAGTGCCAGCTGTCCTGGTCGGGGTGTTTTGGCCAGAATTTGCCAACCCGTGGGGCCGGACTGCTGTTCCATAATCCAGAACGACCGGCGCTTCAACCCGGCCATCAAGTCAAGTGCCGCCGCCAGGTCTGCGGCAGAACGTCCCGGCGGTACCTCCCAGAACCCCACCGGGTACTGATCGTGGCTGACAAAATCAAGCTCGCGGGCCAGGTCAAAGTAATCCACGGTATTAGCAAAACCCATGCAGTTGTGGGTGATGAACTGGCCCGGGGTAAGGGGTCTGAGCACCTCAATCTGAGCCCGCTGAAAATCAACGATCAGATCGGAATGGAACCGCTTCCAGTCCAGAAGAAGGGAAGGACTGTGGGTGTTGACCGGCGTCAGGGTCGGGGTAGGAATCTGGGAAAAAGAACTGTAGGTTTGGCTCCAGAAAACCGTCCCCCAGCTGGTGTTCAATCGGGCGACATCGCCATAGCGCCTGGCCAGCCAAGCCTGGAAAGCTGCCCGGCAGTGCCCGCAATGGCATAGGTCATCATGGCTGTTGCCCAACTCATTGTCGGTCTGCCAGCCAACCACCCGTGCGTCCTTTCCCCAGTGGTCTGCCATGGCCCGTACGAGGCGCTCGGAGTACCGCCGGTAAACAGGGTTGGACTGACAGTCGTGATGCCGTCCGCCAAAACCCCTCACCCGCCCCTGGGAATCGACAGGAAGAATGTCGGGATGCGCCTCGATCAACCAGGCGGGAGGGCAGGCCGTCGGGGTGCCCAGCACGACCTTGAGCCCCCGTCGATCCAAAACGGCCAACGCCCTGTCCAGCCAGGCAAACTCAAATCTGCCGTCGGCAGGTTCCAATTTCGCCCAGGCAAATTCGGCCAGCCGGACCACCTTCAGCCCCATTTCCGCCATCAGCCGGGCATCGGTCTCCCAGCGATCTTCGGGCCAGTGTTCCGGATAGTAGTCCACACCAAATTGAAAGTTCACAAGAAATCTCCTATTTTTAAAGTCGTTCCGAGACGACCTCATTCTTTCACGGCACCAGCGGTGAGACCAGACATAAAGTAGTGTGATGCGGAAAGGAACGCGACGAGCAAGGGCAGGACGACCAGGGTGCTGGCGAGCATCAGGGCCCCCATATCCGTGCCCCGGGCCGGGTCGCCGAGCATGTACTTGAGCATGAGCGGCAAGGTGTGAAGCGAGTTGTCGCGCAAGATCAGCAGGGGCTGCATGAAGTTGTTCCACTGCCCCACCACCATCATGATGGCCAGGGCGGCAAACCCCGACGCCAAGATGGGCGCGACGATGCGGAAGAAGATCAGCCATTCGCTGAGGCCGTCGATCTTGGCGGCGTCGATGAGCGATGCCGGAATGTTCTGCTTGCAGTATTGGCGCATCCAGAAGATGCCGAAGGCGTTCGCCGCCCCGGGGATTATGAGGGCCAAGAAGTTGTTGATCCACCCGAACTTGCTCATCATAAAAAACCAAGGGATGATGCCTGCCGTCCATGGAATCATCATGGTGACCAGCAGAATTGTGAACAGCTTTTCGCGGCCGGGAAAGTCGTACATGGCGAAGGCATAGCCACCCATCGAGCAGAAGAGCAGCACCAGAACGGTGTAGAGCACAGTGACGATAAGGCTGTTCGTAAACGCCTGGACGAAGTTCACAGCCTGCCCCACGGCAGCGAAGTTCGCTACGAGGTGGTCGCCAAACCAGAGAGGTGGCGGGTACTGGAAGATGGCCGTTGTTGGCTGGGTCGAAAGCACGAGCATCCAGTAGAATGGGAGCAGCATGAGGCCCACGATGGCCAACAGGACCAGATAGAGGAAGGTTTTTTTTAGGATCATTTCTTTCTCCTCGCTGGCGAGGCTGCGGTCTCGTCGCGGTCGAAGACTTTCATGTTGATGAGCGAGACGATGATGATGATGGCTGAGATGACGTAAGCCACAGCCGAGGCATAGCCGTAGAGGTTGTTGCCATAGGGTGCCTTGTTGAGCAGGTACATCATGGCCGTCATAGCCTGGTTGTCGGTGCCACCCAAGAGGCTGGCACCGCCGGTGAGAATGTACGGCTCGGTGAAGAGGTTCAGGGTGCCGATGGTGGATTGGATCAAGGTGAACAGGATGATGGGCTTGAGTAGGGGCACCGTAATACGGAAGAACACTTGGGTGTGATTGGCTCCGTCGATCTCGGCGGCCTCATAGATGTCCTTGCTGATGGCCTGCATGCCGGCCAAGTAGATGACCATGTTCCAGCCAATCCACTGCCAGCTAAACATGACAATGACGGCGACCTTCACAAAGTCACCGTTACCACCCCACCAGTCGATGCCTTCGAACCCCAGGGACTTGATCGCGACGTTGATGAGACCGTTGTTCAGGCCAAACAGAGTCTTGAAGACGATGGCCGAGGCGACCGAGCTAGTCACCATGGGGAGGAAATAGACAGTCTTGAACCCATTCTGGAACTTGACCAGGTTGCTGTTGAGGATGTAGGCCAAAACCAGCCCGCCCCCCAGGATGAAAATGTGGGCGATGAGTCCGATGAAGGCGGTGTTGCCCATCGACTTCCAGAACATCCCGTCACCCAGCAGGCGGAGGTAGTTCTGCATACCGACAAAACGCATCGGGTCAAGACCGTTCCACGCGAAGAAACTGATGGCCAGACCGGCCACGATAGGAAACAAGCCAAAGACCGCGAAAAGGACGTAGAACGGCGCAATATACGTGTAGGCGACCCGGTGGCGATAAAGAAGGCCCCAAAGTCCAAGTGTTTTGACCCTTGTCATTGGGGCCTCCTTTTTCAAACGATCAGTTCTTCCACTTGCCGGCGGCTTTCATGATCTCAATCATGGCGTCTCGGTCGTCGATAGTAGCTTCGAGGATGGCCTTCTTGGTTTTGGCGATGATCTCAGCGGCGGGCAGGCCCTGGTTGATGCCGGTGTTCACCGTCGAGTTCAGAGTAGCCTCGGTCGTGTTGTCCATCAGCGTCGAGAACGACGGTTTGATGTTTTTGGAAATACTGACCCAGAGAGCCCTGGCCTTCTGACCTCCGAAGAAAGGGTCACCTTCGTTGTACATCTTGTCGCCCCACGAGGGGATGTAGCCGGGGAAGTAGTCAACGGCGGCGAACATGCCGTTCTGGGCTTCCTTGGTGGCCAGGGCGAACTGCACAAACTTCCAAGCGGCGTCCTTGTGCTTGCTCTGGCTGGGGATGCCCAGGTACGAGCCGCCCCAGTTCGAATCAGCGATCTTGGCAGGCAGACGAATCACGCCCCAGAGGCCCGAAGTTTTAGGCGCGATCCAACCCTTGAGGAATCCACCGTACCAGCTACCGGCGGCGACCATAGCGATGTTGCCGCTGGCCAGACCCGCGTAGGTCTCGTTGTTCCACTGGTCCTGCAGCTTAGCGTCCCAACCATTCTTACGCATGGTCACGGCCGCCTCGAGAGCTTCTTTGGTGCCGGGCTTATCCAGGTTGAGCTCGAGCTTCTCGTTGTAGTAGTCGCGGTTCATGTAATTCCAGGTGTAGAGGTAGTACGCGTTGGGCAGCAACCAGCGCTGGTTGGGAATGTGTACGGCCTTGGCGGCCTTCAAAACACCGTCCCAGGTTGCCATCAATTTTTCGACTTCGGCAGGCTCGCTGGGCAGGCCGACCGACTTGAAAACGTCCTTGCGATAGAAGACCGTGGCGGGACCCATGTCCCAAACCATACCGACAATCCTCTTGCCGTCGACCGACGTCGCCAAATCCCACTTGTACTTTACGAAGTCGTTCTTCATCGACCCGATGTTGTAGGGGGCAGCAAGAAGGTTCTCGAAGCCGGTAGAATCCTTGTAGCGGCCGATAAAACCTTGTTCAATCATCGCGACATCGGGGGCCCCGGTTCCGGCGGCCATTGCAGTAGCCAGCATGTTGTGGTGGTCAGCCGTTTGCATCATCGTGACGTTGACAGTGATGTCGGGGTACTTCTTGTTGAATTCAGGGATAATCGCCGCAAATGCCTTGTCGGCTGCCGGCCATCCGGCCACCTGGATTGTCTCTGCCCCAAAGGACAGGCTCGTGGCAACCACCAAGGATGCCAGGATCAGGAATGCCCGAAGAAAAACCAGTTTCTTCATGTTTCGCTCCTCAATACCAAACTTTTGCAGACAACCCAACGGGCTGTCGGTTGTGGACTCGAGTCCACATTGCTTAAATAAAAACTCTCAAAGGGCGGCAGTACTCTGCCGGACAATCAGCCGACAGGGTACCACCCCCAAAGCCTGAGACTCCCGCCCCTCGATCAAGTCGATCAGACCCCGGGCGCACTCGACTCCATGCCGGTGAGGTTCAATCGATACGGTAGTCAACGGAGGAAAACAGTATTGCCCGCCAAAATGGCCATCGATACCGATCACGGAGAGGTCGGCAGGAATGCGGACACCCAAACCCTGGAGATGCCCCATAAACCCGATGGCCATATCGTCGTTGAAACAGACCACGGCAGTGGCTCCGCAGGTACTTTCGAGAAACTGCCTGGCACACAAAATCCCGACTTCATAATAGTTGACGTCATAGTCAGGCTCAGCCTCATATTCGGGACCAAACATGGGAGCTAGTTCACCCGGTCCCCAAAAATCGACCGTCGACCGGAAAAAGCACTTCTGCCTGGGGTCATTCACCCAGCAACGGTTCATGGAAAGGTAGGCGATGCGCGAGTGCCCCAAAGCTTTGAGATGGGCTACAGCCTGGGTCATTGCTGTTTCAACATCGGCATCCACATGCGGAACAGAAGGGTTCACGGGACTCTTGTACGCGGCGGCCAGCACGGGAACCCGAATCTGGTCAAGGTTCTCCTGCGTGGTGTACGACTCGGTCGGAAGCAGCACACCATCCACCATCAATGAATTGATCTGCTGAAAATCCAAGTGTCCGCTGATCAGAAAGTTGTACCCGCGCTGGCTGGAGTACTCGACCATTCCCTTGTACATTTCCATGTAGTAAATGTTGGACAAGTCGCGAACATAGTAGAGAATCTGATGAGTCTTGGCGTTTTTCAGGGAAACGGCCACGGGGTGCGGTTTGTAGTTCAACTCTTTCACCACCTGAAGAACCCGTTCACGCTTTTCTTGGGCCACATAGCCTGAGTTGTTCAGCACCCGTGAGACCACGGCAAACGAAACCCCTGCCCTTTCGGCGATATCTTTGCGTGAAACGATGGCAAACCTCCATGTGGACTCGTGTCCATGTGGCTACGAGTCCACACCTTAAACCCGTTCCGCCATTGTGTCAATTTTTTTCTTGTTCTTTTTATGCACCCGAGTGCAGAAAGTGCTTGACAGCTTTTTAAGATGGACTGAGAATGTTTTTCAGCATGCACCCGGGTGCACAGGAGGAGTCATGATCGAGGCTGTCGAAGATGCCGTCCCCAAGGGCGGGCTGACGTACGGTATGGTGGGAGGTG
>JFJP01000295.1_pt1 | contig 27597 bp, 31 predicted proteins | sample 431651 | NCBI WGS metagenome assembly JFJP01 (sample SAMN02602958, study PRJNA72255) | Microbial mat metagenome, whole genome shotgun sequencing project. | biome: fresh water; feature: sink hole; material: water; isolation source: purple microbial (photo- and chemosynthetic) mats found in... | reverse complement strand
GGGCACCCAGGGAGAAGAGGTGGATCAATAATGGAAAAGACACCCCCGCTGAAAGCCCCAGGCCTCCAGGAAGCGTGAACGGTAAGGGTACAGCACCCCCGTCATGGCTCCAAGCCAACTGGAATCCTTTAGGCCGGGATCTTTACTTTATGTATAGCCTTGCCGTTAAGAGGCCTGTAAACCAGGGAGGCGGTCATGGCCGAGGCGCGCAAGCTCGTTAACCCCAAACAAGGGGCCGCTCCACCCCTAATTGTTCAGATACATGAAATTTGTGCCGGGGCGGTTCAAGAAGCGGGGGGTTTCCTTGTTGAGCACCCCGAAGACAACGCCTTCATCGTGGTCTTCGGCGGCCATGAGGTAGCCGTTACGATCTCCAACTGGGATATCCGGCACTGAGTCGGAGGACATTGTGTCGCGGTCCCAGGGAGAACGGGGAAGGTTCGGCACAGGACAAACACCCAGGCCTCTGACCATTTTGAGTTCACCTCAAATGGGTGAAGTGTAATGTCCCTGAAACAGGAGTGGGTGCGCGATCGGTGATGCTAAGGCTCGATTGGCTCACTGTTTTGTATGGTGGATGCATGAAGGGCCCGCAATGATCGCGGGCCCTCAGTGCTAAGTGCTGTCTTGATTGGTCGGGGCGAAAGGATTCGAACCTTCGACCCTCTGCTCCCAAATTAGAAGGATATTGGACAGCACGTCCCGTATAGTCCATATTTCATTGGATTTCTCTTGCGCGAGGCCATTCAGTTCCCTAGGCTTCCTCATACAGTGTTGTATGACCTCTGTAGGAACCGCTTGGGGGAATGGGAATGGCTGGAGCGCGAGTTAGGCTGACGAAAAGGCGTATGGACGCGCTTCAGCCACTTGAAAAGACCTTCAACGTGTTCGACGAGGAAATCCGGGGCCTAGGGGTACAGGTCCAGCCCCAAGGCACCAAGACCTTCTTCCTGAAGTATTCCATCCACGGACGCCAGAAATGGGTCACGCTCGGGAAGTACGGCAAGGAAATCTCCCTCGATCAAGCGCGAGAGATGGCGAGGCAGTACCGCGGCGACATTGCCCACGGGCGCAGCCCGGCAGACGAGCGGAAAACCGCCAGAGAAGGCGCAACGGTGCTGGACCTCGGAGCGCAGTTTCTCGAAGAACACGTGAAGCCCAAGCTCAAGCCCAAGACGCTAGCCGTCTACGTTTGGCACCTTGAGAAGCACATCTATCCGGCTCTCGGGCACCACAAGGTCCAATCCATTGGCGTAGCCGATGCTCGTGCTCTCCACCACAAGCTTAGGAAGCACTCCCGCACCGCCAACATGGTCCTGAACATCCTCTCGAAGATGCTCGGAATGGCCGAACAATGGGGCTATCGCCAGCCCAATACGAACCCATGCGGCATGGTCGAGCGGTTCCACGAGCCGAGGCGTGTGTGCCGCCTCGAGGATGACCAGCTCCAGGCGCTCGGAGCTGCGCTGGAGGCCGAGGATGCCAACCCCGAGACGGGCATCTTCCCCGTGGCGATGATCAAGCTCCTGATCTTCACCGGGGCCCGCCGTGGCGAAATTCTGGCCCTTCGCTGGGATGAGCTGGATTTGACGGAGGGACGAGAGTGCATCCGGAAGGTCGAGCACAAAACGAATCGAGTCTCCGGCACGAAGATCATTCCCTTGAATGAGCAATCTCTAGCCATCCTTGCGGGTCTTCCTCGTCAGCTCGGAAGCCGGATGGTCTTTCCTTACAACACCCTGGAGTCCGCAGAGACGGCTATCAAGCGGGCTTGGGATCGTGTGCGAACCAAGGCCGAACTGGAGCACGTCAGGATTCACGACCTCCGACACATTCACGCCAGCGTAGCCATTGACGCGGGTGTAAGCGAAGAAATCATCGGCGGCATTCTCGGACAGAGAACGCGAGAAGTGACGGCCCGATATGCCCACTTGGGGAAGAGCCCCGTTAAACAAGGTTCTTCGACTGTCGGAAGCGCACTGGAATCCAAGCTGAAGAAGGCGAAAGAATGCTGAGCGATTCCCCCACCATGCGCGAAATCGGCGTATTCGCCCGTGGCCAACCGTTTGTTCTGCGCCCAGCGAGGAGGATAATGGAATAGGAGTCTGACGGTTCCAAACGGCACTGGACGTCTTCAATACGACCAGGGTGACTCATGAACTTCCCGAGTCGCCCCCACATAACAAAAGGCTAGGCCCGTTTCCCTCTGGAAAAGCGAACGGACCTAGCCGGCACGGGAGGCAAACGCCTCCGCTCCGGCTTTAAGTATCGGGCGAAAAGCCGGGGACACCAAGCCCACTTGGAGAATCCCAATGACCCTGACGGCGCGCGAGCGCGTGGAAGCCAAAAGGAACCTGGAATCCCCGTCGCTGGAGACTCTTTACGCTTCCCCGAAGCAGCTGGAGGCCATCACGGGGATCAGCTATGCGACCTGGGAGGCATGGCGGCGCCAGGGCAAAGGCCCGCGCTGGATTTCCGTGAGCAAGCGAAAGGTGTTGTACGAATTGGCTTCTGTGAGGGCATGGCTTGAGGCTCGTGCGGTCCAGAGCACCGCTGAAGCGGACCTTCTGCCCGCGGTGGGGGCCTGACCATGCCTGAACAGCGCCGGATTGATGAGGACATTCGCGGGGTGTTTTGCGCCCTCCGGGGAATTGCTGCGCTCATGGGTGGTCTGGGTGCGGATGCTCGTGTTTCCCCTGTCGACCTTGAAGGTTTGGCTCGTGCCTTGGATGCCATCGTGCTCCAGGGCGAAGCGGCCTTGAGCGCGCCTACGAGGTGAATCTTGAACATTCACCTCAAAGCCCCATTTGGGGCAGGCCATCGGCCTATCCCCAACCCAAAAAACAACCGTCGCGAGAGCCGCATTCCGTCCAGCCCGCGTCGCTTCGTTCCCTTCATCCGTTCATCCTCCCTTGCGTTCCTGACCAGGGGCGAGACGAAGGCCGTTCAGTGTGTCGCCCTCCAGCTCCATTTCGGCATGGTCAAAGCCAAGAAGGCCGGCGATAGCTCCATTCATGCGACCTGGAAGGAAGTGGCCACGTGGGCAGGCGTGTCCTATGCCAGCGTGAAGCGGGCCCGGATTCGGCTGCGTGAGCTGGGCCGTCTGCATGAATTTCCAGGGCATCGAATCGTCTTCGATTACTCCAGGGATGTCGCCGAAATGGCTCAAATTGAGCCTCGCTCTAATAAGGTGTTTGAAACCTTTCAGGAGGAATGTACTCATCCCGAAGACCAGGCCCGAATCGAAGTGCCGACGATCATCGCCTCCGGCGGGGATGGGCTTGAGGTGAAACAGGAAAGGCTAAATGCAAGCAAGGCGCCCTCCGTCTTCGGTGCGGCCGTGGCCGTCCTGGTTGAGGCCGGAGTCGACCGGGCCGGGGCCGTGGCCGCCGTGAAAGCCGCCCTGAAGGCCGGACCCGTTGACCCCATGTCCCTCCGCCGGATCGCCGCCGCTGTGGCCGCCTTGCCCTCCAAGCCATCCCGTCCTGGTGGCTTGCTATGCGCCGCCGTGGCCCATCCTGAGATGGGCCTGAAAATCCTACGCGACCTGGCCGCCGCCAAGCGTCGGGAAGCCAGGTTCGGTGTGGCGTCCTCCACTGGCCTTGGTGCGCCCCTGGAGGTGTCGAAGGCCAAGGCTGCATCTTTGCCCTGTTCCGTTGTCCTTCCTCCGGCCCTGAGCCTATGGGAGGCCATGCGCCGGGATTTGCGCGAATGGCTGGCCTTCGCGTCGGATCTGGAAGACCCCAGGGATCGTGCCTTCATCCGGGCTCGTGCCGAGGCCAAGGGCTACACCCTAGCCCAGCTCGAGGCCCTTCCCGAGCTTCACGGCGCCCGCCTGCGATAGACCGCCATCGGGCTGCCTGAAGCCCATCAGTGGCGCCCGCAACTTTTCGCACGTGCGGATAGCGCCAGATGGGCCCGTTGAAGCAGTAAAGGCACACCCTTCGGTGCACGGCGCCCTGCACGTTTTCAACTGGGAGAGTAGAACCCCAACTCGACCCTTGTGAGCCTGGATGGCGCAAGTGGAGCAACCATGAAAAACCTCGAAGAAACCGAAGACATTGCAACCCGGAAGGAAGCGGCCCGCTACATGAAGGTGCCCGAGCGGGTGTTGCGGAAGTGGGAACGCGAGCACAAGGGCCCCCCTGTGATGCGCCTTTCCCCCAAGCGGGCCCGCTACCGTTGGGCCGACCTACGCGCCTTCCTGGAAGCCTCGCTCAAGATGGCACCCGCCATTCGGGAAGCCGCCATCAAGGCAGGCATCCCCGGTGATGGGGAATGAGTAAGCGTCCCGCTTCGCTCCGGTCTGTCGTGTCGGATGGCCGCACCATGGCGACCGCTCGCTTGTCCGGTGGGGTGGAGGTTCACCTCTGTTTCGACACCGAAAGCGGCCGGGTTCGTCTTCGCCGCTGGGTCCCCCGGTTCGACGGACTGGGCCTGATACGGGAATCCGCCATCAGCATGGGTCCGGATGACCTCCGATGCCTGACCCGCGCCCTTCACGAAGCGGAATGCCTCATTTCCAAATTTCGACTCAAGCAATCAACCCTGCCCGGCCCGAGCGCCGGGCCTCGCGCGGAGCGCAAATGAACGCCGACACCCTTGACCGTTTCCAAACTTTCAAAGCCCAGCACGGGCCGCTTGAATCTGGCCTAACCGACCGGATTTTGGGCGACTTCTTCACCTTCTTCATCAATCGGGCCTTCGAGATGAGCCGCCAGGGGAGTAGCCGTGACAGCATCGGCGACCAGGTGACGAAGATGCTGGCGGCCCACGCCCCGGACGTGCTGGCTGTGGTTGAGCTGGCCGCACAGTGGGGCGCCGACCCCATGAAGGCCGCAGAATCCCAGCTCCGCCCAGAGCTTGAGGCCAAGGCCCAGGCCGAAGCCGCCGCGCGCAAGCGCCACGAAGAAGCCCAGCTCAGGGCCGCCATCAACGCCAAGGCTGAAGCCTTCGCCAAGGAAGCTCTGTCCAAGCTGAACGCCTGATCTATGACCAGGTGGAGGGGGGAGGCCCCCTCTAGGCCTGGTTTTTTAGAAGAAAAAGGGCGCAAACCGCATTTTATCAAGGATTGTATGCAGACTCCCCCGAAGACCCGCCGCCGCACCTTGCGAACTCAGCTTGATTGCCGCCGGGCCCTGGCCTGGATTTTCGGGGAGCTGGAGGCCGCACGCCTGGACGTCCAGCGGGCCCGCGTCATGGTCTACACGCTACAGACCTTGTCTGGCATCGTGGACAGGTCCGAGTTGGAGGCCGAGCTTGAAGCTATCAAGCACACCTTGGCCGAAGCTGGGCATGAGGTGAAGATGTGAGCCGCCTCACCAGGCGCAGGGCCTTGGTCGTGCTGCGTGGCCATGCCGCGAAGGTGAAGGCCGAGGCCAGGCGGGAGGAACCCACGCCGCCCATGTTCGAGGTCGTCTACAGCCAGCCTTTGACCGGCCTCCGCCAGGCCCTCAAGGTCACGGACCCCTATGCCCCCATGGATCAAGCCGCCTGGGGCCGCGCCATGCTGACCCTCGGCACCCCCACCCCAGGCGTCAACCCATACAGCCCTTTTGCGCAGGCCGCCCCCTTCATAGTGGACCGCATCACGGAACACTTGTTCCAGGTCCCCGGAGCCGGCTTCCTGGCCGAGTTGGAGGTTCGACCTGGATGGCTCAAGGAAAACGCGGCTGAGTTGCGTTGGTGGCTACTTTGGGCCGAGTTTCAGGAAGCGCCGCATGAAGATTGGATTTACTGGCGTCCAGCTCATGAAGCCATGGCCGCCATGTTCCGGTTTGCCGAGGCCGCCGGGGAACCCGAGCGCCTGACATGGTGGGCCGAGCACCTCACCGGTAGGCGTCTGGCACCCGCTGAAGCCCACCCCATCCTGGTGGATCACTTCCGCACCATGCCCCGAATCTAGCCGTCCCTGGAGTTTCCATGACCCGTCCAACCTGTATAGCCGTCCTCACCACAGCCGAGGCTCTGAGCCATTCAGCCAGCTTCGCCGCGTCCGGCTTCAAGCCAGCTCAGGCCGACTTGGACGAACTAAAAAAAGCCAAAGCCTATGCGGCCCGCCACGGCCTCAGCCTGCCGGACGCCTTGAAGCGGATAGACGACCCCGTGCTGGTGGAAATCGACGAAGCCAAGGCCTATGCCCGCGAAAAAGGAATCAGCATCACGGAGGCCTTCATCTTGAAGGGGATCGCATGATCGAAAACGCCATCATTCCAACTGCCCACGGTCCGGTTGACCTATACGAGGCCCAGGCCATCGCCTACGCCGCCAGGTGTGACATTGGCCAAGCCGTGTCCGAATGGGAGGCCCGCCAAGTGGAAGCCTGGCCCCCAGCCTGGACCTAAAGCCATCGGGAAGCGTTAACCACTTCCTTCACCCCGCGCCCCAGGCAAGCAACCAGCCCGGCGGAAACCCGCGAACGGGCCCTATGAATCCCAGGGAAGGGCGCACCACTCGACTAAATGGGCCGGGAAAACCGGACCCTTCTCGCGCCGACCCAGGCCAGGGCGAGCCCTAACCACCCAGTTCAGCCAAGAGGCGTTTCCATTGACGGACCAAACTCACGGGCCACGTAGCCTCTAGATCAACCGGGACCAGCTTCAGATGAGATCCGATAGGAGCTTCAAAAATCCGGCCGTATTTACGAAGTAATTGGTGGGTTTTCTTTGTAGGGCCTGGCGAATGGCATTGCGTTGCCCCATGATCTTGTCGCTGATCTTATCGTCCGGTAGGATCATTAATTCGTTAAACAACCAGCCATCCATAAACGAAACGTAGTGGATATGGTCCTGATCGCTACGTTGAATGAAATCTACCAATTCTTGAATGGCGCTGTTTTGTCCACCACCACCTTCTTGTTTGTGTTTGTGCTCGACCACAAAAACATGCCCCTTTTTTACGAAAGCTAGGTCGGGGTATTTTACTACCCCATTGCCAAGGTGGGACCTCATGTGCTCGCGCTCGGCAAGGGCAAGGAATTTCGTCTTGTCTTCCCTGGCATCTGCGAAAATGAACTGATTCTCTAGTGGAGCTGCATTTGCATGCGTAAATTCAGCGCTGTTCAGAATGGGACGCAGTTTGTTTTTTGCAAGAGAACCACTCTGCTTATGAGCAGCAGAGTCAGCCCTAACTTGCAATGTTGTTGAGCTATATCCGTGGGCATAATACCGGTCATTACGTCGAATCAGAAATTTCTCCAGTGCGGCCTCAATGAAGGCTATTTGGTAATCATGTGTAAAATATTTCTGAAACACGCTATAAGAAACATCTAAAGTCGCCCAGAAACTCGGGAACTCGCCAAGGTTGATGTGGGCTTCCCTCTCCAGCTTCTTCTCTTTCAAGGTCTTCCACGTCAAAACCAATTCCAGAACCTTCTGATTATTTTTGATAAGCTGATTTGGCTTGGCTGGAGTGTCAGAGATGACAATCCGTTCCTTTTCATAGTCAGCGTCGAAGGCTGGCTCGGGATTGGCGATGCTGTGGGCAAGGATGTTTTGGTTAGACGGCAGGAGAAATTGGGTCACGTTTATACCTGCTAAAACAGGGAGGGTTGCTGTGGCCGGAGTTCATTCATGGATCGCTCGAGCAAGGCTCTTGCGGTGGCGTAGTCGAGACGGCGCCGCCGGTGACCCATCTTGGTATTGCCCTTGAATGGAGAGAGTAAAAGGTCGTGACAGCTAAGACGGAAGGAGGCCAAATTTTTGTTGGCGAGGGACACGAGACGAGAGAGATCCCGAGAGTCTAGTTTTGGCACACGGATATAAGTAACAAGGCGGGAGCTTACTTTGATTTTAGCCGGGTCGTAGTCCAAATCATCGCGGAGGAAAAATTGAATGGACTTACTCGGATCAGGCATATCCACTGCACGAAGGCCAATCTGACCCTCGGCATCATTGAATGTGATGCTGTGGGAATTCGCGGGGCGAAGCCGGAGGGACTCAATGTGCCCGAGGTCTGTCAAACATTCATCTCCGACATATAAGGGGATTTGGTTCAGCGACTTATCAAGCCCATCAAAACAGGCAACGCCTACGGGTGTTTCGGTGTCCTCGAAAGGGTTCTCAAGTAATACCGTGAATGAGCACAGTTTCGACTTCGGATATGGGCTGTTTAGAAATGTTTCCGGGATGATTGCCATTACTCTTGGGCATGCGTTTTGGCAACGGTCAAGCGCCACTTGGTAAAGGTCGTCCCACTTGGTCGCTGAAAAATATTGGTGAGTTGTGTCTATCACACCTTTTCGCTTTGCGCTGTAGCTTGCCAAATAGGGGGGATTTGTCAGTACAACGCTATCTTCTGGTAAAGGTGGAATGGAAACGAGACTATCGTTTGAACTCCAGGGGCCATTGGGGTGAATGTCATAGCCATTAACCTCGCAACCCAAAAGCCCCTTCGCAAGTTCCAAAAGATGACCTTCCCCAGCAAATGGATCGATTACGGATACTGGATTCCAGGTTTGGAGCTGCTTTTGCAAATGGGGCCTGAACCATACATCTAGTTGGGTAAAAAATTGCCCATGGCGAACCTTCGGGCCATTGATTGGGATAAATCGATTCTTGTCCTTCGAGACTAGCATGCAGGGAGAGGTTGGCAGTGATTTCGACTCGGGGAACAAATCCATGGTGGAGAAACCTCTGATGGGTGGACCCGTGAGATCCGCAATTAGCAGCCAAGTGTATCCGCACTGCTCCCTGAACCCCCCGAATACTCAGAGTTGCTTCTGGTCGGGGACTTTCCAATACTGTGTCATTCATGAATGGTGATCCCATTTCGGGTGGACCGACATGGCTTTGGGCGGCCGGAGCGGTGGAATGGCTGATTTACGATGCGCGACGACAATGACCCTTGTGCATCGGTGACAACTACACCAGGGCGTCTGGGGTACCTCTGAAGACCTGGACACCATCGTCGCCCACTGCCTGGCGCACGCCAGGCGGAGGTTTGTGGATGTGGCAGAGGATTTCCCGGAGGAATGTCTCCATCTGCTGGAGAGTCTGCGGGAGGTCTATCGGAACGATGCCGAGACCAGGAGCATGTCTTCTCCGGAGCGCCTACGGTTCCATCAGGAACACAGCGGGCCGGTGATGGAACGGCTCCGGGCTTGGCTCCAGGACCAGTTCGACCAGAATCGGGTGGAACCGAATTCCGGCCTGGGTTCAGCGATCACCTACATGCTCAAACACTGGGAACGTCTGACTCTCTTCCTCCGGGAGCCCGCGGCCCCCCTCGATTCGAACAAGGTAGAGGCTTCCCTCAAGCGGGCGATCCAGCACCGGAAGAACAGCCTGTTCTACAAGACCCTGAAGGGCGCGCACGTAGGCGACGTCTTCATGAGCCTCATCCACAGCGCCGAACTCAACAATGTCAATCCCTTCGAATACCTCGTCGCACTCCAGCGTTACCACGCCCTGGTGGAAGAGAATCCAGAGGAGTGGCTGCCCTGGAACTACGCGGACACCATGGCTGGGCTTGGCCTGGCGGGATAAGCCAGGCCTTGGATATGCACTAACAGGGCGGTGGGTCATGGGTTTGTCCATGAAAGGACGCGAAACTCGAAAAAGGCCGCCCCAAAGAGAAACGCGAGGCCGCGCGCTTGCGGGAACCTCCACATCGGTGCATGCCTTAAGGTCAAGACATCTCATCCGTGAACCGATAGAATCCATGGCGAAAACCGCCAAACCCTAATTTTGCTTTGGCGGCATGGGCCCACGATGGTGTGCAGCTTCGGAGGTGACATGGAACGGAACCACTTCCAGGAACTCCTGACCGCCATCCAGACGGCTGACCGGGCCGGGGCATCCACCATCATCCAGGACTGGGCCGAGGGGCACACCTTCAGCCGCGTGGTACCGGATCTCCTCTCTCCGGTCCTCGAGACCTTTGGGGAGATCTGGGCGACGGGGCACGGAGGCGTTTCCCTCGCTACTGGCTACGTGGCCTCCAAAGTTGCCGAAGATGTCCTGTCGCGCCTCCTCCAGGAGGCCGCAAGCAACGGCAGGACCGAGCCTGTCCGAGGGCCCTTGATCCTGGGCAACGTGGAGGACGACTTCCATCCCTTGGGCCGGCGGATGGTGGTCGCCTTCCTGCAGACCAATGGCTGGGATGTGCGGGATCTCGGCGTGGACATATCGGCCAGCCAGTTCGTGGATGCCGCGGAGGAGGCCGGGGCCAGGGTCATCGGCGCCTCGGCCATAATGTACACCACCGCCAAGAATGTGGTCAAGGTCCGGAAGGAGATCGACCAGCGTGGGCTGACGGGAAGGATCCAGCTGGCCGTGGGCGGTGCGGTGTTCAAGCTGCGCCCGGAGCTGGTGAAGGATCTCGGGGCGGACGGGACCACCCCTAGCGCGGTGGGTGCATCCGCCCTGTTCGAGGAGCTTTGGCAGAGGTCCGCGAGGCTTCACCCATCGATGGAAGGGGTGCGCTCATGAACAGTCTCGAACGGGTTCTGGCCGCCCTGCAGGGCCAGCCCTCGGACCGCCCGGCGTTCTTCATCAATGCGAGCCTGTACGGCGCCCGCCTCACCGGGGCCTCCCTGGAGGATCACTATACCCAGGCAGAGGTCTACGCCGAGGGCCAGATGGCCATCCGCGAGACCTTTTCCCCCGACCTGCTGATCAGCCCCTTCTTCGTCCCTTCCATCGGGGAAGCCTTCGGCAGCCCCTGGCGGGCCCGCCCCAGTCAGGCCCCCAACGTGGTCCAGTTCGTGGCCCGAACCGCCGAGGACATGCTGAAGATGCCCCTGCCGGATGTGGACAGCCATCCTCGGCTGCTCTACCTGAGGGAGATCATCCGCATCCTCTCGAAGATGTATGCCGGTGAGGTGCCCATCTTCGGGGTGCTGGTGAGCCCTGCCGACATCCCGCCCCTCGTCATCGGGCTGGAGGCCTGGATCGACGCCCTCCTCTTCCAGCCGGAGGTGGCCAAGGCCCTGCTCGAGCATCTGACTCCCTTCTTCCTGGACCTGGGCAAGGCCATGCTTGGCGATGGCGCCACGGGAGTCGCCCTGACCTGCAACCTGGCCAACGGCTTCATCGTCACTGATGCCGTGGCCGAGACCCTGACCCTGCCGAACCTGAAGGGGGCCCTGGCCGGGATCCCCGGCCCGGTCATTTTCCACCACGGCGGCTGCCCGCTGGTCGAGCAGCTGGAACGCTTCAAGGGACTGCCCAACGTGGTGGCCTACGTCATCGACGTCGGGGAAGACCTCGGCGCCGCCCGGAAGGCTCTGGGGCCGGGTCCGATCGTCATGGGGAATCTAAACGGTCCGGGACTACTGCACCTGCGGCCCGAGGAGGTCCAGGCTCTTTGTGAGCGCGCCTTCGCCCAGAAGGGCGAGGACCGGAGCTTCATCCTGGCCACCTGCAGCGCCGATATTCAGATCGACACGCCGCCGGAATCCATCGCGGCCATCACCGAGGCCATCTGCCGGGCAGGGGGCGTGCCGGCATGAGCCCCGACCAGCCCCCGCTCTGCATCGCCTGTTCGATCTTCCGCCGGGAGATCGAGGCCCTGCAGGCCTCCGGGCGGCTCGACCTGTCCGTGGAGTTCCTGAACTCGATGCTGCACCTGGTCCCCGAAGAACTGGAATCAAAACTCCTGGAGGCCCTCCAATCGGCCCGGGCCGGGGATCCCGGCCGCGAGATCGCGATGGTGTACGGGGACTGTTGCGGCCACATGGAGACCTTCGCCGCCCAGGCTGGCACGGCCCGGACCGGGGGCATCAACTGCTGCGAAATTGTCCTGGGCTCCGAGACCTACCGCCGGCTCCGGAAGGAAGGCGCTTTCTTCTTCATGCCGGAATGGACCCTGCGCTGGAAGGCAGTGCTCAAAAGCCAGTTGGGTCTGCTTGGCCCCGAAGCCAAGACCTTCATGCGGGAGATGCACACGCGGTTGATCTACCTCGATACGGGCCTGATCCCGGTGCCACGCGCCGAGCTGGACGAAGCCAGCGAGTTCCTGGGCCTGCCTGTGGAGATCTTGGCCGTTTCGCTGGATCCATTGCTCGCGAGCTTGAACCAGGTCGTTAGAACAGTGAGGATGCATGGCTAAACCCGATCAAATCCCCGATCCGGCTTCCCTGCAGTTCATGATCGTGGACTTCCTCGGAGAGATCCTGAGGTTTTCCGCGAATCCTGTAGACATGGGACAGCACCTCGCCCGGATGCTGCGGGAGCTCATCGGGGTCCGCATCGTGGCAATGCTGCAGCACGACGAAGAACTTTCCTCGGGCTCGGCCCGGATCGTCGCCCTCGAACCCGCGAAAGCTCAAAGCCCCTCCCTGCTGACGGATCTAGTTCACATCGTGGAGAACAGTTCAGGGCTCACCGGGGCCACGCTCATCCTCCGGGCATCCGCTTCACCCTCGATGGCTTCCGTCATGGATAGGCTGGAACTAAGCTCGCTGAGCCTCACTCCGTTGCGGGTCGGAGAATTGCGGGTGGGCACCCTGGTGATGCTGAGCTACCTGGATCACGAACACCAGAGCGGAACGAGCGCGCTGCTGGACGCCCTTGCCCCGGTGTTCGCCCTGGTGCTCCGAAATGCGTTCCACTTCGAGGCCCAGGAAGCCAAAGTCGTCGCCCAGGCAGAGGAATACCGCACCCTGCTCCGGACCAACCTGGACGGGTATTGTTTGGTTTCCGGACTGGGGGCGATTCTCGAGACCAACGAAGGGTATCTGAGGATGAGCGGCTATGCGCTGGGCGAAATCCGGGATCTGCATATCTCCCAGCTTGAAGCGGTTGAATCTCCCGCTGAGGCTGCGGAGCACATCGAGCGGATCAAACAAAGGGGCTCCGACCGGTTTCTCTCCGCCCATCGCACGAAGGATGGAACCGTCTACCCCGTTGAGATTTCCACTACCCACGTGCCCAGTCGGGATGTGTTCATCACCTTCATCCGGGATCTCACCGAAAAATTGGGCGCAGAGCAGGCCCTGCGAAATAGCGAAGCCCGGTTCAATACCGCCTTCGCCTTCATGCCCATGCCGCTCACCATCGTCCGGTTGCAGGACGGCGGCTTCCTGGAGGTGAACCAGGCGTTCACGGAGCTCTCCGGCTATTCCGAGCGTGAGCTGTTGGGCCAAACATGGGTCCAGATGGGGATCTGGATGAACCCCGAGGATCGAGCTTGGGTGGTTGCGCAAATTGCGAACGGTCAGCCCGTGGTCAACTACGAGTCCAGAATGCGCACCAAGGAGGGGCGCGTGAAATGGATCACCTTCTCGGGCCGCCAGGTTCAGCTCGGGGGTGAATCATGCCTGCTCGCAGGATTCAACGACATCAGTGAACGAAAGCAAGTGGAAGAGGAACGCGAACAGTTCTTCCGGTTTTTCCAGACCTCTTCGGATCTGATGTGCCTCGTGGACCCACAAGGCGTGTTTACCCGGGTCAATCCGGCCTGGATTTCCGCCCTTGGGTATTCCGCGGAAGAACTCACCTCCAGACCCTTCATCGAGTTTGTCGTCGAAGAGGACAGAACGGCGACGAATGCGCGTTTGAGCCGACTGCTTGCACCGGGTCGCACGCTTAAGTTTGAGAATCGGTACCGAGGCAAGGATGGCTCCATTCGGTGGCTATCCTGGCAGGCCACTTATGCAATCACAGAGGGGATCATCTACGCCACAGCTCGGGATGTCACGGACCTCAAGCAGGCAGAAGATGAGCGGAACATACTCCAAGAGAAGCTGGTGCAGGCCCAGAAGCTCGAAGCTATCGGCGCTCTGGTCGCAGGTGTCGCGCACAATATCAACAACGCGCTGGCTGCCATCATGGGCACGGCCTCCGTGCGCGAAGTGGTGACGACCGAAGGCAAGGACCTGGAGGCCTATCGGATCATTGGCGAGGCCTGCAGGCGAGGCAGGGATGTGGTGAGGTCCCTGGTGCAATTTTCCCGCCCCAGTTTCTCAAACGCAGCCCCCCTGGAGCTGCATGCGCTCATCAGCGAAGTGCGTGATCTTCTGGCAAGCACTACCCGGAATCGTATCCAGATCCTGGAAGCCTTCGCAACTGAACCCCTGTGGATCCAAGGGAATGCCGGCAATCTCAACCACGCTCTCATGAACCTTTGCCTCAATGCGCTGGACGCCATGCCCGATGGCGGAACCCTGACATTCCGGACGGCTCCTGTCGGAACGGCTTGGGTCGAGATCTCCTTGGAAGATACCGGCGAAGGCATGACCTCCGAGATCCTGAAGCGAGTGATGGAACCGTTCTTCACGACGAAGGACGTGGGCAAAGGCACGGGACTGGGGTTGAGCATGACCCACGGCGTCGTCAAGGCTCACGGAGGGGAGCTGGAGATCTCCAGCACTCCAGGCCAAGGTACTTCCGTAAAGCTGCGGTTCCCTAGGATCCCGGCACCCATGGCCGAGCTGATCGCGGAGAAGTCGGCGCCGCCCTCGAAACCCATGAACATCCTGTTGGTGGATGACGACGAGGACGTGCGCTTCCTGGTGGCCCGAATGTTCAAGCACTCGGGTCATGAGGTCAAAAGTGCTGCCAGTGGCCAAGCTGCCCTCCAGAGCCTCGCTTCCGGTCCTCTCCCGGACCTCGTCATTCTGGACCAAAACATGCCAGGGCTGACCGGACTCCAGACCTTGGAGAGGATCCGTGCCCTGCACCCGGAGTTGCCGGTCCTCATCTCCTCGGGACAGTTGGACCTCGAGGAATGGCCCAGCTTCCAGCTGCCGAACGTGGGCTTCATCTCGAAGCCCTTCGATATGGCGGAACTCCAGGCCAAACTCACGGGGTTCACCGCAAAGTCAGGCTTCTCTCTGTTGGAACCCTGAATCGGTATTCGATGTGCATGCGTGAGCGGGCTCGCAGCAAGGACACCATCCTTCGACCGCCGTCACTGCTGAACCCGCTGCTGCAGGCGATTCACTGCCGGCGGCAGGGGTTCCTGTTCCTGAAGTGCCATGGGATCCTCCTGGACCCCAAGAGGCTACTGGCCATCAACAAGCCAATTCACGCACGCTTGCTGTCAGGACACAATCTACGCAAGAATTGGGCATTCCTGGACATTTGAATGCAGGGAAGGTCCGACTGGAGACCCTCACCATCACTAGCTTTCGGGCATTTCGGACATTTCGGACGTTCTCCTTCCTTTTAGATATGAAAAAGGAAGGAGAAGGCGAAGCTGTGGGGTCTCCGAAGACCCCCGAGTAGAACGGGAGTAGAAACGGCCAAGAGAAAGGGCTTCCCGATTGAGCGGGAAGCCCTGTAAAGCATTGTTTCTATTGGTCGGGGCGAAAGGATTCGAACCTTCGACCCTCTGCTCCCAAAACAGAGGGTCGCAAAGAGACCATCTCCCCGTTGTTCACTGCAAGAGGATCAAAACGCATAGTTTTTATGGCCATTTTGGCACCAACTCCAAATTCCAGACGGCACAAAACGACTCGAACAAGCTGACTCATGCTACAGTCCGCTGTAGCACAGGTGTAGCATGCCGATTTTGGAACTCACCAAGAAAAACCTAGAGGATCTTGCGGAGAGCGCGAAAGCGGGAACCACCAAGCTTCCCGCCAGCTACTGGACCCCCGAGCGGAGCGCCAAGGGGCTTGGTGTTCGCGTGAATCGTGATGCTTCGATTTCCTGGGTCTACAAACGGGTCCTCGCGGGGAAGCAGACCTGGACCAAGCTCGGTGCTTGGCCTGACATGGATGTAGAGGCCGCCCATGACGCCGCGGAGGAATGGCGCGTGAGGGTGAGAAAAGGCGAGAATCCAGAGACATTCAAACTGAAGGTGATGCGCTGGGAAGATGCCGTAGACAAGTTCGCCCAAAGTCATTTCCCGAATCTGAAGCCAAAGACCCGCGAGACATACGCTAGCGCTTTTCGGGTCCACATTAGGGTCGCTTTCATCGGGAAGCTTGCCCATGAAATAGATGAAGAGGATGTGCAAGCCTTCCACAAGGGGCTTGGGAAGAAGAACAAGAAGCGGATGGCAAATGTATGTCTCGGGCTTCTCAACATGATCTTTGAGCGCTGCGAGGCTTGGCGTTGCCGCATGAGAAATTCAAACCCTGTCGCCATGTTTCACAAATCTGGCTACAAGGTTTTCCCTGAGAAGATCCGCAACCGGCCCATTGAATCTGATGAGACCGCTCGGATTGGCGAGGCTCTTTCAATCATGGAGAGCCAGGGGTGGGTGCAGTTTTGCAACATTGCCCGCGTGATTTATTACAGCGGTGCCAGACGCGGAGAAGTTCTTGGCCTATCTTGGGACTGGATCGACCAAAACCGCAAAGTGATTCGCTGGCCCGACTCAAAGCGTGGGGCCATTTCCAAACCGTTAAATGATGAATTATTCCGGATTTTGGCTGGTATCCCTCGAATAGAGGGAAATCCATGGGTATTCCCAAGTCAAGGCAACAGAAAGAGCAAATCTGGTCACGCGGAGAACATTGAGCGTCCATGGAAAAAGCTTCTGAAACTGGCGGAGGTTGAAGACCTGACCCGCCACGATCTCCGACACAACGCTGGCAATGTGGCAGGGGAGGAGGGGGAGAACCTTCAGACAGTGGCAGTTCTCCTGAGTCACAGGGGCACTGCCACCACGGAACGCTATTCAAGGCCGCAGGGTCTCGCCGCGGCCAACCGCTTGGGCGGGAAACTCAAAGAAAATATTTCAAAAAAGCCAAATCGTTGACTTGCAATACATGAAAAACCCAATGGGTCATTTTCTGGCCTATAATTTACCCCATAATGGGCTAAACTCCTTTTTTTTCAATACTACACGCTTGACTGTTGATGATTTTGGTTGCAGATTTGGTCTCGTTGAAACAAAAAACGCCCGGGATCGCCTGAACTTGCTGGCTCGACGATCCCGGGACTTTCTGAAAACCGCCCTTCGGACGGCACGACTATTTTGAGGCCGTTCGCAAAAAGGGGCAATCTCGGAGAAGCCATCATGGCTACCACCCCTTCCACAGCACCACCGGTCCAAGACGTAAAGGACCAAGTCCGGAGTGAAGACCTTCGCCTTCCCTTGCCTGTGAAGTATCTCAGCGAGGGGGAAATCATCGCCATGCTTGGAACCACGAAGCGTGCCTTTCGTCAGCGCCCTGAAAGCGCCCGTCCTCCCTGCATCGCCTTGACTCCGCGCAATCGGATTTATGATCCTGCCGAATTCGCCACCTGGATCGCCTCCCGCCCGCGTTCAAAGTAGGCGGGTGGACCATGAGCACGATTCAAAACCAAGGCCACCAGGCCCTTGCCAGCGGCCTGCCCTCAGTTTGCTCCGCCGTAGCTGCAGCCCTTGCGATCGAAGGACTAAACCGATTGAGGGCAATCGAGTGCCTGCCTACGCCCGAGATGCTGCTGGAGTGCCTTCATGCCCGCTCCAATGAATTCGACCTCCTGGCAGGGATAGCCGGAGCCTATCTCCATGAACGCGGGATTGGCGGTGGGTGCCATGACTAATCTGCGTTGCTCGTTCTTTCCGACAGCCCTAGATACTCATCCACATGCCTGGAATGGCACCTGGCTTTCCCTTTGTCACGGCTTTGCTCGTGACCGAATGCCAGCGCCACACCCTGCGGGTGCCGATCCCAAGCGATACCTGCCAGCGATCTGCGGGGCGACCTTCACATCAGGATCAACACGTGCTGGTGCGAACGTGGAGTCGGTTCAGCTCGCCATTCTCGACTTTGACAATGCGGAAGAAGTCCCAGACCCCGCGGGCCGAAAACATCCGTCTGGACGTCCTGTCCTGCTTAAACGCGTCATAGAGGCCCCTGCCACCATCGATCTGGTGTGCGATGAACTGCTCCGTCGAGGGATCGCCGGGTATGCCTGGGGCACTTGGTCCTCCACACGGGAATGGCCGCGGTTCCGCGTGGTCATCCCCTTGAAAGAGTCCGTCATCCCTGGCCTTTGGGGAACTTGCACTGAATGGATCCTGGGAGCCACGGGCTTGAACCGCTGGCGAATGGCCTTGGATCTGCCCGTGCTGCGGGACACAGCCAGACTTCACTTCCTTCCTGCCAGCGGCTCTGGCACTTCCGCGGTGGAGCGCCGGGGGGTCGCTGGCGACATCCTGGAGCCTCCCGCTGCCGAGGCATTGGTCCTTGTGGAACCCCCAATAACAGCCCTCCACCGACGGCAAAGGGATGCTCTGGCGTTGTATGACTGTGCATGCCACACCACGGGATCGGTCAAAGCCGGGTGGGCGAAACGTTTCAGGGCCAGCGATGGTAATCCTCTGGATCTGCGAACCCTCGATGCTGTGCGACTCCTTGAATCCGTAAGCTGCCGGGTCAGCCCAGGCCGCCCATGGGGACCGGGAATGAAGTATCGAACCACCTGCCCATGGTTTGAGGAGCACTCCCATCAGGCCAACGACGATTCCGGTGTGCTCTTCATGGAGCCAGGCCGCTGGCCTGTGTGGCACTGCTCCCATTCGCACCACTTGCATCTTGGAATTGCGGACCTTCTTGAAGCGGCAGGGGTATTGCGATGAAAGCAGAAGACCTGGCGCAACCCCTTCCCAAAGAGAATGTGTCATCGACAAACCCCCCTCAAAACAACGAAGGAAGCTCTGGGGAGGTCGATACCAACTCCACAGTTCTTCCAATCATCATGGTTCGTCCGCCGGAAGACGTCGTCGTCAACCAGGCGCTCACTGCGCTTTCGGCACAGGGACAAATCTTCCAGCGTGGGCACCAACTGGTGCACATTTCCGCACCACCCCCGTCTGTTTTTCAACCAACTCCATCGCGACCTTCAATTGTGCCTGCTACTGGGGCATGGATGCGCCTTGAACTCAGCCAAGTTGCGGCGTTCTATCGGCATGCCGAAGAGGGTAGAAAGCGCGTCATGGTTCCGGAGTGGCTACCCCAGCTTGCTCTCGAAAAATCCAATTTCCCTGGTCTGCCTGAACTTTTTGCTGTCGCAGAGACAGCGGTATTTCTGAAAGATGGGACGATTCACAGCCAGACAGGCCTGGACCCATCAACGGGGATTTACTTTGCGCCGATCGGAAACGTGCCGGACATTCCGGACAACCCCACTCTGGACGATGCAAAGGAGGCCGCCGCGGCCCTTTTTGACCTTGTATCGGACTTCCCTTTTTCATGCGACGAAAGCCGAGGTGCTTGGCTTGCTCTGCTCCTGACAATCCCCGCCCGATTTGCAATTTCAGGTCCGGTTCCGTTCTGGCTCATCGACGCGAATGGTCAAAGCGCGGGAAAGGGACTACTCGCACAGCTTTCCAGCATTATCGTTTTAGGCCGGGATCCAGTATCCGTTGTGGCAAGTAAAGAAGCGGAAGAGTTCCGAAAAGCCGTGCTTTGCACCCTGATGGACGGAACCCGATTTGCATGGCTCGACGAAGCCGATTCGCCCTTTGGGGGTCGTCGATGGAATGGCCTCATCACGGCTACGACTTATCAGGACCGCATTTTGGGATCCTCGAAAACGTGGTCGGGGCCGCATTTCGCCGTATGGGTCATCACTGGAAACAATATCCAGTTGGCAACGGATACACCCCGTCGTTGCGTTCATATCCGCCTGGAACCTCCCGAGGAACGCCCCGAGGAACGCGGGGACTTCAAGATCAAAGACTTGGTGGCTCACACGAAGCGGCATCGGGAGGAACTTTTCGCCCATGTTCTAACGATCCTTCGTGCCTTCCATTTGGCTGGAAGCCCCACCCATGGGTTAACCCCATGGGGTTCCTTCGAGGAGTGGTCTCGCCTGATCCGAGAGTGTGTGTTCTGGTGCACTGGGATCGATTGCGACACGCGAAAAGAACTGACCGCAACTGCAGATACCTCTCGCGAATCTGCCGCCGTGATTCTGGAGTATCTGGAGGAGCTATTCCCTAACCAGAAAACCTTTTTAGCCTCGGATGTGCTCACGCATTATGAAGCCCGCGATGGAGCTGGACTTCCTAGGTATCCCAGCCTTCGGGAAGCTCTGGATGCAGTCAACACAAATCCCAAGGGATTGAATGCCCGCGGGATAGGGAACCTATTGAAGGCCAGGCGAAATCGAAATTATGGAGGCCTAAAGCTGGAAGGGATTCAAGGTGGGAAGCACGGAATGAATTACCGAGTCATCCGTGTGGCTGATTCACGCTCGAAGCTCGGGAATTCAGACTCTCCAGAGTCGCTAGAACCACCCTCGGATCTGTTTCGGGAAGGTGCTGGAGGTTCTGGTGATTCTGCTTTCCCGACTCCGGGGGGGATAGTCACTGCCTTCGGCCATCCCGGTGGACAAACCGAGGGGGAAATCGCATGACGGAGGACCTCCTTCGCGCCTCTGGGGCTGTTCGGTTCGCCCGAGACCAAGGTGTTGTTTTATGGACCGAAGAAGGTCGCCTCCGATTCAGGAGCACTAGCCCCCTTCCCACCGATCTTGCGGGCCTTCTGAGTCGGTTGAAGACCTCCATAATCGCTTTTCTTGCAGACTCTGCTCTGGAGAAGCAATGTCGTGAATGTCCCCCAAATGATGCCTGGGATCTTCGAGAGGAACGCGCTGCGATTCTTGAATACGAAGCGGGTTTCACCCGCGCCGAAGCTGAGGCCAGATCACTGTCGGAGCCTGCGTGAAACCCGCCCTTCCCCCTGCGGCAAAGCCAAAACCCGCGTGAGGACACAACGTGCACCGCTGGCTCTACTCCCCCAAGTTCCAGATCTACCTCTGCCCGAAGAAAAACTTTCCAGAACCCATCCAGGCCAAGCGGACGGATGTGCCGACGGAGCACGGAGCGCAGGGGCGCAGGGGCGCAGGGTGCAGGGGCGCCGGGGGGCGCAGGGGCGGGCGGGGGCGCTGAGGGGCGCATCTTTTGTCAATTCAACATGCAATTTTTTCAGTGCTTTAGCCACGTAATGGGCCAAGGCAAACCCTAATGGCCACGGGCTTACCGCCTACTATTGGGCCAACTATTTTGGAAAACCGAAGGTGGACGATGGGGGGCGTTGGTAGCGGTCGCTGGGGGGAACATTCGAAGGCGCTGACCGTTGAAAGGTGCCTCGCCCTGAGCATTGCAATGTTGAAGGAATGGGGTGTATTTCAACCGCTCTCCTGGGGCGTGAGAGGTCGAATAACTGGATTGGCTGGTGGGCAGCAAGATGATCGGGTTGTATTCGTGTTGAGGGCTGATGATATGGAAACCTCCGACGCTCACCTGATGATCTGGCTGGGTCGGGAGTTTCAGCAGGTGCGGCTTGCGGAGCGACTTCTCCTTAATGCCAGCTCCTGGTGGATGTTCTGCCCATGCTGCGGGCGCAAAATTACAAAGCTCTATCTCCCGAATGGAGCGTGGACAGGCCCCTCGCCCTTCCGTTGCCGTCGCTGCTGGAAGCTGACTTATGAATCGGCGCAGACAGCCCACTTGTGGGATAGAGGGTGGAGAGGGGCCTTTCTGCATTCAGCCGCATTTGAAATCGGCATTCCATTTCACGAGGTCGCCCGAAGATTCAGACTTGGCCTGGACAAGGAAATGAAAGCGCCTATTCCGGTCAGAAAGGGTCGCCCCTGAGCCTCATTCCATCGTCTACACCCGCCCCCCACACTCCGCCAACGCCTGCTTCCGCCGCTCGAAATCCGGCATCACCCGCGCCACCCTTCGCCAGAAGGCGGGGGTGTGGTGGGGTTCTTTGAAGTGGACCAGCTCGTGGAGCACCACGTATTCGGTGAGGCTGGCGGGCAGGGTCATCACGCGCCAGTGGAAGTAGAGGCGCCCGTTCTTGCCGCAACTGCCCCAGCGATAGCCGAGGTCCTGCACCTGGACGCCCGCGGGCTCGACGCCCACCTGCGGGGCCAGGCGCTCCACGCGGCGGGCCAGCCAGGCCCGGCCGCTGCGGATGAACCAGGCCCGGAAAAGGGTCTGGGCCTCCGCGGCACGGTCCTGGTGCAGCTCGAAGCGTCCGGCCACCAGGCGCAGGGGCTCTGAATCCGAGGGTTTAACGAGCTTCAGGCGGTAGGAGCGGCCCAGGTAGGTGAAGCCCTCGCCGTTGACACACTCCTTGATGGGCACGGGCCGGTCCATCAGGTTGCGCTTGGCCAGCTGGACGTAGACCCAGAACCGGCGGGACTCAGCGAACTTCTGCAGGCGCTCCCCCGGGCAGCGCACCGGCGCCGCCAGTGTTAGGGAGCCATCCCGCTCCACCGTCAGCCCCAGGGTCTTTCTCCGGGTGCTCCAGCGGACTCGGAATTGCAGATCTCCGAGGTCCAGGGCTTCCATCATCAATCCACCAGCCGGTCGTGCAGGGCTTTCGCCAGGTCCACTAGACGATCGGCCACGGCCCGCGCCTTCTTGAATGGCACGGTGTCATGGCGGTCCAGCAGATCGAACACCCAGGCCTTCAGCACGCCCTGGGCCTGGGGATTGCGCCAGAAGTCCACGATCCGGATCTCCTGGCACAGGTGCTCCACCAGCTCCAGTGTGACTTCCGTGGCCTTGCGGACCTGGTCGGCCGTGGGGTCCTCACCGGCCCCCATCTCCTCCAGCAACACGCGGGCAAAGGGCGCCTGGGTCTTGGCATCGAGGCCGAAGGCGGATTCCTCCCCCTCGTGGCGGATCTCCTCCATCATGGCTCGCCACGCCTTGATGATCTCCACCCAGTTGTCCTTCATGGCCGTGAGCACCTGCTCCAGGCGCTCGGATAGGCGCTGAAAGAGCACGGGGTCTTCCTCGAAGTGCTGGCGGATGTGAGCCCGCAGGGCGTGCTCCATCTCGCTGGCCTTGGCCCGGTCGGAGACATGCCGGTTCACGGCCTCGTCGAACTTCACGTCCAGGATGCTGATGGGCTCGACCTTCACCTCCACGCCCAGGGAGGTGATGTGGTCGTCGATGAGCCTGCGGACCTTTTCGCCCACGCCCCGCAGATCCACCTGGCCGTCCCGGTAGTGACTAGCGGCGGAACGGGCGATGAAGCCCAGGATCTTGGCATCGCGCACGAAGGGCAGCCCGGCCGGGTCCGGCATCACCGTGTCCAGGGTCTCTAGGAAGGCCTTCAGCTTCACTACGAACTCGGCCCGCACCCGCTCGTCCCGCAGGGCCAGCACGGCATCCTCCAGCTTGGTGATGTTCTCGATGCCTTCGGCCTTCAGCACATCCTTGACCCGCTGGTGGCGGTCGCGCAGCAGGGGGATCTGATCCTCGATACCCTCCAGGGCTCCTTCCACGTCGGCGGCGTCGTAGACCTTCAGGGCGTCCTGGATGGCCTTTCCGCCCTTGCCGATGTAGTCAATCACCCGGCCTGCCTTCTTGTTCTTGCAGGTGCGGTTCACCCGGGCGATGGCCTGCAGGATCTCGTGGGGCTGGCTGATGATGCGGTCCAGGTAGAGGCCCTGCTCCACCGGGGCGTCGAAGCCGGTGAGCAGCATGCTCTTCACGATCAGGATGGCCAGGCCGTCCTGCTTCTCCGGATCCTTGTGGTGCAGGGACTTCTTGAACCGGCCGATCAGGTGATCCTGCTGGGTCTTGTCGGTCCAGGGCGCGTAGCTGGGCGGGTCGTTGTGGTCGCCGGAGATGATCACGGCGAAGTCCAGGCGCTTCAGGGTGGCTAGGTGGGGATGGATGCGGAGCAGCACCTGGGTGGTCTCGGGCAGCCTCAGCCGGGCCTCGTCACTCAGGGCGAGCGTCTCACCGGGCAGGGCCGCCACGGCCGCCACCAGGCCCTCCTGGGCGTTCTTGAGCGCGCCATGGTAGCGGATGGCCGCCAGGCGGCTGGTGGCCACCACCTGGGCCTTCAGCCCGTTGGGCAGGATCACCTGGGCGTAGTGGGCCAGCATGTCCTTGGCCTTGGCCTGGATCAGCTCCTCGGCCTCCAGCACCTTGGCGGCGCTCGCAAACTTGGCCTTGATGGCCTCCTGGGTATCGGCGTCCCGGTCCTGGAAGAGCTTGCGGAAGAGATCATCCAGATCCTGCCCGTCCTTCACGGCCCCCTTCACCTCGCGGCCCTCGTAAAGGATGGGCACCGTGGCCTGGTCCTCCTCGCTCTGCCGGATGGTGTAGCGGTCGATGAAGTCCCCGAAGATATCCAGGGTGTTCTTCTTGTCCTTGGCCAGGATGGGCGTGCCGGTGAAGGCGATGCGGGCGGCGTTGGGCAGAGCCCGCAGCATGTTGGCGTGCAGGGAGCTGGCCTGGGAGCGGTGGGCCTCGTCGATGAGGATCAGGATGTCCGGCGAGGCGTTCAGCTCTGGGAATAGCTCTTCGCTGGGCAGGCTGAGCTTCTTCACAGGCTCCGCCGCTAGGGCCTCCTCGGCCACCCCGGTGCCCTCCTCCTCGGATGCCGTGGGGAAGGACAGATCCAGCTCCAGGTCCTCGGTGTCCTGCGGCTGATACTTCTGGATCATGGCGAAGACCAGGCCCGGCCCGTCCTCCTCCAGGAGCTTACGGAGCTTCTTCGTGGTGGTGGCCTTCTGCACCTTGTCGCCGATGAGCCCGGCGTCGCCGTCGGCAAACTGCTTTTCCAGGTCCGTGCGGTCGGTGACGATCACGACCTTGAAGCGCGACAGCAGGTTCAGGGTGCGGAGCTTGCGCACCAGGAAGACCATGGTCAGGCTCTTGCCCGAGCCCTGGGTGTGCCAGACGATGCCGCCCCGGCGATCCACGACGCCCCGGGCACGATCGCCCACCTGGCCGGTCTGGATGCGGCGGATGGCTTCGCGCACGGCCCGGAACTGCTGGTAGCGCGCCACGATCTTGATGGTCTTGCCCTCCACCACCTTGAAGGCGATGAAGTGGCGGATGAGGTCCAGCAGGTGCTCGGGCCGCAGCATCCCGGCCACCAGGATCTCCTGGGGGTTCAGGCTGGGCTTCCCCAGCGCCTGGGCCACCTCGGCCATGGGCACCGGGCTGGTGTCCTTCCAGGCCAGGAAGTGCTCCTCGGCGGCGCCGATGCAGGCAGCCTTGGCGCCGTTCATCCCGGCGGCGGCCACCAGGATCTGGTTGGTCCAGAAGAGGCGCTCCACCCCCTCTTCCTCGTCGTAGCCCCGGCCGTTGGAGTAGCGGCGCAGCTGGTCGATGGCCGCCTCGATGGGGGAGGTGGTGGCCGGGCTCTTGCACTCGATGACCACCAGGGGGATGCCGTTCACAAAGAGCACGATGTCCGGGATGATGGCCTTCCGCTCCCCGGGCGGGCGCACTTTGAACTGGTTGATGGCCAGGAACTCGTTCCGGTCCCAGTGCTCGAAGTCGATGAAGCGGACGTGCTGGTCCTTGCCGCTCTCCCAGTCGGGCCGCCCCTCCACCGCCGTGCCCTTGAGCAGCAGTTCCATCACCCCCTGGTTCACCTCCAGCAGCTTCACGCCCGCCGGGCGGTCCAGCTCTGAGATCATCTGGCTCAGCCGGGCCTCATCCAGCCAGGGCTGGCCATCGGGGCCCACGTTGATCTCCCGGAGCTTGGCCCGCATGCGGTCCTTGAGCAGCACCTCGCGGAAGGTCTCGCGGCCGTGGAGATCGGCGGGATCGCCGGGATCCGTCAGGCGGATGGCCCAGCCCATGTCCTGGAGCTGATCCAGTAGGGGCTTCTCGGACTCGGTGAACTCACTGGGGAGGGGATAGCTCATTTGACAACCCAACCTTGCCATCCAACTGACCACTCTGTGCCTGGGCCTCGAAACGCTTTGAACTGCTCCGCAACTTCTTCTGAAAGACCTTTCTCTGGTGAAGTGTATTCCATTCCATAGTTCCTCAGAACGTATTCAAAAGCCTCTTCACGGCTTAGGAACCCATTGCTATGGAGCCTGTCCGTCAGCTCCCTAACAATCTCATCAATATCAGCCTGGTTCATTTTTTGTCCGGATGCGGCCGGTGAGAAGGTCGGAGGAGAAGCCAGATTTCAAGGTCTCCAACTTCCTCAACTGTTCCTTCTCAGCTTCGATTGACTGCTCGAATCCCCGGAGGTAGCTGACCAGAATCCTTTGTTCTTGGATGGGAGGAATGGGGATGTGGAAAGCCCGGACTTCCGCCACATTCAGGTGTGGATTTGTGGTCCCTCCCGTGAGCAGCTTGATCCGGCTCTGAACCGCACCCGAGTAGATCTGCGATACGAGGTAGTCCCCGAGAAGGGTTTCGGGGTCTGGTCGCAGCAGCATCACACGCTGACCAAGACAGATCCGCATCCCCTCCGGAATGACAAAAGCTTCACCGACAGGTGCTTCTCTAGTGAAGACGACATCGCCAGGTGCTGGTTCGATCCTGGAGACACGAGTTTGGTATTCCCCCTCCGAGACCCTGGACGCAAAGCGAGTATCGAATCGCCCGTTCTTGATGTGCATCGTGCGGGCAACCAGCACACCTTGATCCAGGAAGTTGGGTGTGGAGTGGGGGCAATCCATCACTGCAAGGCAACTACTCGACAGCGCCTTAATCGTCCATGACCTTGGAATCATTCCAAGGCTGGATGAAACAAACTTCCCTAGATGTGAGTTTGGGTCGCGACGTTCACCATTCTGGTCTACGCCACACGTCAAAAGATCGCGAATGAGCCCCTGTCTGGCCAAGATTCGCTTGGCAATGATTGACGCCGTCGTGCGGATCGCCTCATCCAAAGTATCCAGCACCTCGGCGATGCGGGCCTGCTCATCCACCAGAGGCGAGGGGACCTGAATCTCACCAAACTCACTTCCTGAGATCTCTTGGAAAGTAGTTCCCGAAGCACGCCGGTATAGCTCATGTGAGAGTTGTCCGAGCAAGTGATACAGGAAATTGGGGTCAACATCCCGGTTGGGGATTATGGATTTGAATCCCTGGTTAGTGGTTAGTGGGCACCCAGCCACGCCGACCATTCCTATGGAGGCACGAGTAGTAACAACGACAGAGCCGGTTGGGAGCAGTCGAGCACCGGAGTTATTCAGACCCGCTTCGGTTATTGATTCCTTCGTATAGAGGATTGTCCTGTCCTGCAAAGCGGTCATATCTGTCGGGGTCGCCCAAGGGATGCTCCCACCCCAGTAAGAGGCAATTTCGCGGCTGGGCGTGCTGCCTCCTACAACGGGACCCATGTCAGAAATCGGCTTGATGGGCCAATCAGGAGGAAGCAGGTTGAGATAGCGATCATGCCGGGTCTGGGCCATTACGCTTCCCCTATCCGTCCAACTACCATCAGACCCGCGACAGTCCCCCGATACCGCTGCAATCGACTATTGGGCTTATCCGGGATGGTCATCTCGATGAGCCCTGCCTCCAGGGCAGGCTGCAGGTAGGCCAAGCGGAAGTGATCGGGGTCCTTGAGCCCCAGCAGGGCCTGGAGTTCCTTGCGGCTGTGGGGTTCCTGGCAATGGACCAGGAGGGCGCGGACTTCCGGGGTGACTTCCGGGGTGACTTCCGGGGTGACTTCCGGGGTCAACCGGGGGCTGGGCAGCACCAGCCGCAGCCCTTCCGGCTCGCTCTCCCACCCGGGCAAGGGCCGCTGGGCCGCCCGGCAGGCTTCGAGCATCCGCATGGTGCCCGAGCCCCAGCTCTCGATGATCCCGGCCCGGTAGAAGACCCCGGCGATGAGGGGGTTCCAGGGCCTGGATTCGTGGGGGGCCTTCAGGGCCTCTGGGGTCAGGCCGAAGTGGAGGCCCCCCGGATTGGTGATCTCCAGCCGGTCGTCATACATGGCCACGCTGAGGTTGCCGCTGGCCTGGGCGTAGT
>JFJP01037481.1_pt1 | contig 27601 bp, 19 predicted proteins | sample 431651 | NCBI WGS metagenome assembly JFJP01 (sample SAMN02602958, study PRJNA72255) | Microbial mat metagenome, whole genome shotgun sequencing project. | biome: fresh water; feature: sink hole; material: water; isolation source: purple microbial (photo- and chemosynthetic) mats found in... | reverse complement strand
AGCCAGAAACAACCTACCGAAACAGTTGGGTTCCTGGGGCAACTTTGGAGTTTTTACCTACCTCCTTTTCCCTGAAAATTTTGATGTAAAAACATTTGAAACAAAAATGCAGGGTATGTACGATGCCTACATGAAAACTATCTTCGGCCCGCTGAATATCAAAATTGAGTACATTCTTGAGCCACTTACAAGGATACATCTCTATTCCACAAACGCAAACGAGCCCGAACCGACAGGTAGTATAACCTATGTATATATTTTTGCAATTGTAGCGCTGTTCCTTGTTCTGATTGCTGCAATGAATTATATGAATCTTGCAACTGCCCGTTCCACAAGAAGGGCCAGGGAGGTAGGCCTGCGCAAAGTTGTTGGTTCACGCCGCGGACCTCTTGTAATGCAATTCCTGTCGGAATCAACTGTCTTTACACTTATGTCGCTGGTAATAAGCATTATATTACTGATTGTATTGCTTCCAAAATTTAATTCGCTTGCCGGCAAATCATTCGATCTTCATATTCTTTACAGCCCTGTTATGCTGCTTACAATATTGGGAGTACTCGTTGTGGTTGGAATTATTGGCGGCAGTTATCCTGCATTTTTCCTTTCAAGATTCAGCCCTGTTACCGTGCTTAAGGGAGAGATCACACAAGGTTCGGCAGGAAGTCTCTTCAGAAAAATACTTGTAGTAATTCAATTTGCAGTTTCAGTAATTATGATAATCTGCACCCTGGTTGTTTTCAGACAGCTAAACTATCTGAAGACTATGGATCAGGGATTTGACCAGACAAATATTCTAAGTCTTACCCTCAATCGGGGTATGATTACAAAATATCCACTTCTTAAACAGGTGCTTCTTGAAAGTCAAAACATTAAGTACGTTACTTCCACAAATACTGCCATGGGTGAAGGTTCCGGAAAACTAATCTTCAATGTTGAGACCGATCTGGGCATGGCACAGAAAGGGATCAACTTTGCAGTAGTGGACCATGATTTTGTTGAGACTCTGGGAATAACAATCGTCAAAGGCCGTGATTTTGAGAGAGATATGCCATCGGACACCCTAACTGGTGTCATTGTAAATGAGACCTTTGTAAACCGTATGGGCTGGAAAGATCCGATTGGCAAAAAGGTGGAAGCAGGTGATGCGAATACATTAAGGGCAAGAGTAGTTGGTGTTATGAAAGACTATCATCAGACTGGCATGTATAATGGAATCGAATCTCTGTTGCTGGCTTATCGCCCATTATTAAATAATATTATTTACATAAAACTGAGCGGAAACGACAACCAGCTGACAATTGCCTTTATTGAAACAAAATGGAAGGAGATCTTTCCTGATCAGCCCTTCAACTATACTTATCTGTCTGAAAGATTCAGCGAACAATTCCAGGCAGACGAGAAAAGAGGACTCATCTTTACTATATTCACAATCCTGGCCATCCTGATAGCATGCCTTGGTCTCTTTGGTCTCGCATCTTATATGGTTGAGCAACGCACTAAGGAGATAGGAATCAGAAAAGTATTCGGTGCAAATGAAGGAATTATACTAAGGTTAATAGCAAAAGATTTCATTTTGCTTGTTTCAATAGGAATACTTATTGCTGTACCGGTTTCATACTATTTCATGAATAACTGGCTTAACAATTATGTCTACCATACAAATATCGGAGTACCTCTTATCATTCTTGCAGCATTTCTGACAATACTAATTACATTTATTACAATAAGTTACAAGGCATACCAGGCAGCAGTAATGAATCCGGCCAATTCGCTTAAGACAGAATAATCTCATACATTTTTGCCCCCCCCCCGACCCCCGCTATGCGGGGCAGGCTCTCCCCTTAAAAGATAAGGGGAGGTGGTCATTATGTTATTTAACTTCATAATCAAATTGGAGAATAGATTGGGAGATCCTTCGCTCCGCTCAGGATGACATTTTTTGTTTGGGTTAGGTTTTTGGGAGGGAAGCAGGGGCGTTTCGCATAAGAGTTTTCATAGTATGAAAAAATTAAAGCGAAACGCCCCTGCTTCCCCCCCCTTGAACAGAAATGAACCTGTCATCCTGAGCGGAGCGAAGGATCTCATCGTGCTGTAGCATATTAACAGTCATATTATTGCATTCATTGTATCGCACGGAAAACAGACACCGTTTAAGTTGTATCACCCTTAATAATTTAAGATGTGTATAATGTGTAGTTACTCTAGACGTAATTTTTCATATTTTTATAAAAAATCTGACCGTAACTAATTTTAACACCCAAAAAATGAAGAAATACTTACTGCCCGTATTCGCATCCTTAATACTGATCTTTTCAGGATGCAGTAAAAAGGATATTAACGTAAACTATAAGGGTAATCCTGAGCCGCTTCACAAAAACGCCTATATAAAACTGCCCCTTGGCACTGTACTTCCACAGGGCTGGCTCAAATCACAGCTTGAAGCTCAGGCTGCAGGACTTACAGGAAATATTGACGATTTCTGGCCCGACCTTGTAAACTCTGCATGGCGAGGCGGAGAAGGTGAAGCCTGGGAACGGGGACCCTATTACCTCGACGGACTGGTACCTCTGGCCTATCTTCTTAAGGATGAAAAGCTTATTGCAAAATCAGATAAATGGATTCAGAATATAATTTCAAGCAGCCGCGATAGCGGTTGGTATGGACCAGCAAAAAACAAGGACAGGTGGCCCCTTGCAGTTGCCAACAAAGTACTTATGCAATATTATGAAGCAACTGGCGATACAACTGCACTTAATGTTATAATAAAGTATTTCAGGTACCTGCACGATACACCCCCCGACTGGCCCGACAAGGATTGGAGAGGTGTGCGGGCTATGGAGAATGCAGTCACCGGCTATTGGTTGTACCGCCAGACAGGAGAAAAATGGATACTCGAAACAATTGAATCGATACAGAAAAACAGTTCGGACTGGACCACCTATTATGAGAAATTTCCATGGGATTCAGCAGCTTCAGCCGATAAGAAAATCCCGCTTAACTGGGATGCCGAAGGTCTCACTGCACATGTTGTAAATAATGCAATGGCTATCAAGTATCCCGGACTTTGGTACCAGCAGTCGCTTGATGAAAGGTTTAAAAATGCTGTCTATTCTGGCATTCAAAAATACGATCATAACCACGGACAGACCGGAGGCAGGTTCTCAGGTGATGAGCATCTTTCAGGTAAAAGCCCGTCGCAGGGAACTGAATTATGTTCAGTAGTCGAATATATGTTTTCGCTTGAGGAACTTTACGCAATATTCGGCGACAATAAACTCGCTGACAGACTTGAACTACTGACTTACAACGCCTTACCCGGAACAACGACTCCAGACATGTGGTCGCATCAGTACGATCAGCAATCTAATCAGGTACTTGTCTCCGGAGCAAAAAGAGACTGGAGCACAAACGGTGATTATTCAAATATCTATGGTCTGATGCCAAACTTTGCCTGCTGCCTTGCCAACATGCACCAGGGCTGGCCAAAGTTCGTGGAAAGCATGTGGATGGCAACCAACAATAACGGACTGGCTCTAGTGACATACGGCCCGTCGGTTGTTAAGGCAAAAGTCGGAAATGGCAAAGAAGTAACAATTACAGAAGAGACAAACTATCCATTCAGCGGTTCTGTTAAATTAAAAATATCTGCTGAGAAACCTGTAAAATTTCCGGTTGAAATAAGGATTCCCGGCTGGGCTGAGTCTATAACTATCACATTTAAGGGGAAAAGCATAATTGCAAAAGGAAGTGTAAGTTATTTACTTGATGAAAAATGGAAAAACGGTGATGAGATCCTGATTGACATTCCAATGAATATCCGTGCAGAAAAAAGGTACAATAATTCACTTTCTGTGCTGCGCGGACCTCTATACTTTTCTTTAAGGATCGAAAAGGAATACAAAAATGTAAAAATCAATTACGACAACTTTGCTTACAAAGGGAGTTCCGACTGGGAAATCTATCCTAAAAGTGAATGGAACTATGGCCTTATAATTGATACCAAAAATATAATGAGAGGACTGAAGCTTGCCGAGAATCCTGTTGGGAAATATCCGTTCTCAGATAAAGGTGATATGGTCTGGTCAGCTGACTCTTCAAAATATATTGAGGTTTTGGAAGATGCACCCCTGGTACTTACCGCACGCGGAATAAGAATCCCGGAGTGGACGATGAAGAACAACTCGGCAGATGTTCCTCCGCTCAGCCCGGTAAAGCCTGACGGCGATCCGGAGATTATAAAACTGGTCCCCTACGGATGTGCCAGATTAAGAATAACAGAATTTCCTGTTATGGATATTGTCTTAATGGTAGATATAATTAAGTCTGGCGATTAATATTTAACAATATATTAGATATAACTATAAAAACATACCAAATATTAGTACTGGTAATCACCTATAAAAAATACATGAGTGTAACAATTTTGAAGTATTCATAGTTACCGAGATTTTTGCTATTTCAGGATAATTATCGCTTTTTTCCAAATTAATAAAGTATCACCATCAGTTGATTAAATCATTCTGATTTTACATTTCCCAATCACTTTTCCCAGACCCTACGGTCACATCTCAACCGGCATTAAAATTTAACTGACCCCTACAGTCAATCCTGCTACATTAATCTGATTTAATGATTGTTATGAACTATACTGGTTGTGTGACATTATTGTTTCAATTGATGTCAAATTGAGAATGTATTATAACAGTTTCTTAATTTTTTTCTAATCACTGCTTAATAAAATAAGAAAATCTTTGTACTGGTAAAAAATATTAAAAAGAAAGTTATGAAAAAGAAAATTATAATACTGGTAATACTGAATTTGTGTGTTTTCAATATTACATGGTCGCAGGATTTACTCTCATTCCGGACTGAAACCATCTCGTCTAATCCGGAAAATCCTATAAAACCTCTCAACACTTTTGAATTCAAGGCGTATAATAAAGATACTGAACTTGAAAAAATATCAGTTGATTTATCAGGTGCCCACCCTTTTGGGCTACTTACCTCTAAGAAACTTTATCTGTTCGAAAAGAGCTACACATCTCAGGTTGCGCTAATCCCGGGAAATCCTCAAACAAAGACAGTTATTAAGAAGCCATTAATATACAGTAGTGTAAAAAAAATTGAAAAGCACCTTCTAAAATCAGTTAAGAAGGGATTTGTAACAAATGAACTTGCAAGTTCAGAATTTAACAAGACACTTGATGTTGCCCTTAACATTCTTACAACCGACACCAAAAAGTTTGAAGACGAATTAACCGCGACTAAATCAATTGATGAAAAACTAAATCTGTTTACCAATCGTGTAAAACTCAATTATTAGACAATTATCAAAAAGCTGAAAGCTTTACATAAAATCACTACACATAAAAACCATAAACCATTAAAAACAAACATGAAGATGAGAAAATTCTACACTTTGATGCTGATAATGATAACGTTCGGAATATCAGCATTTTCCCAGAAAGTCTCTGTCGAGGGGACAGTTACAACAACGGATGGAATAATTCTTCCGGGAACTACAATATTAATTAAAGGCACATCAACAGGGTATTTTACCAACAGCATGGGGAAGTTTACAGTGGAAGCTCTTCCAACAGACATTTTAGTAGTTTCATTCATGGGATATCAGACTCAGGAGTTAACTGTAGGATCGCAAAGAGTTCTGAATATAGTCCTAATTGAAGCTGCAAATCAGCTTAGCGAAGTGGTTGTTACAGCTCTTGGAATTGAAAAGACAAGAAGTACAATTGGTTATGCTATAGGTGACGTTAAAGGAAGTGAAATGGTTAAGGCAAGGGAGCCAAACGCAGTAAATGCTCTGGTTGGTAAGGTTGCAGGCCTTGTTATAGGCAGCTCATCTGAGATTCTTGGTGCACCAAATGTTTTGCTCAGAGGAGTAAAACCTCTTTTTGTTGTTGATGGTGTTCCTGTACAGTCCGACACATGGAATATAAATCCTGATGACATTGAAAGTTACACTATTCTGAAAGGTGCCACCGCAGCCGCTTTGTACGGATCACGAGGGCAATATGGTGCAATTCAGATTACTACCAAGAAAGGAACTAAAGATGCCAGAGATTTTTCTGTTGAGTTCAATTCAAGTACAATGTTTGAAAAAGGATTTCTTGCAATTCCTGAAGTTCAGGATGAATATGGACCAGGTGATCATGGCCAGTATTCATTTTTTGATGGAAGAGGTGGAGGACTAAATGATGGTGACTATGATATATGGGGGCCAAAGTTTGAAGGACAGCTTATCTCACAATACGATAGTCCTATTGATCCTGCAACAGGTAACAGAATTCCAACCCCCTGGATTGCCAGAGGAAAAGATAACTTGAGCAGGTTTCTTGAAACGGGTCTTTTATCGACAAACAGTTTGGCAATTGCTTCGAGCAATGAGAAATATGATCTTCGCTTTTCGGGTGCCTACAGCTATCAGAAAGGCATAGTCCCAAATACTTCACTTAATATCGCAAATTTCAATCTGTCGGGAGGATATAATATTTCCAAGAAACTCCGGTTTGATGCAAACTTCGCTTATAGCCGTCAGGCTACTCCAAATGTTCCCGATGTGAATTACGGCCCAAACAGTATAATATATAATATAATTACCTGGGGCGGTGCTGACTGGAATATCGATGATATGAGAAATTACTGGCAGCCAGGTAAAGAAGGAGTACAATCGTTGTACGCTGAATACCAGCGTTATCACAACCCTTACTTCATGGCGTACGAATGGCTCAGAGGTCATTATAAAACTGATATCACAGGCTATGCTTCCATGACCTATAAATTTAATGATCATTTTAAGCTGATGGGACGAACCGCAGTTACATCCTACGACCTCTTCAGAAGTGAAAAACTTCCATTCTCCGCACATCCGTATGGCAGGGAAGCAGGATTAGGCGATTACAGGGAGGACAAGAGAAATCTGTTCGAAAATAATACAGATGCACTTCTATCCTATGATAAATATGTAGTTCCAAAACTCAGTGTGCATGCATCGGTTGGAGCCAATTTAAGAACCTATTCTTTCAGGAGCAGTTTTGCAACTACAGATTATATGAACGTACCTGAATGGTATAACCTGAGCAATTCACTAAACCCGGTAAAATCATACAGTTTCTATGCTCCAATGTCGGTACTTAGCGGATATGCTCTTGCTGACTTTACTTATAATGATTTTGCAACAATCTCTTTTACAGGACGCTGGGACAAGAATTCAACTCTACCATCGTCTAACAACCTCTATTTTTACCCAAGTATTTCAACAAGTATTGAAATTTCGAAACTTGTAACAATTCCAACAGTCAAATCTTGGAGAATTAGAGGATCATATGCTAATGTTGGAAGCGCACTTACTGCCTCTGTTATCGGACCAACTTACAGTACCTTAGGCTATAATGTATTAGGGTATGGTGCAACATATTATTCTCCATACGATGGTCCATCATATATTAACAGTCCTGCATACGGTATTAACCTTATTCAGGGACTTCCTTCAGCTTCCTATACAGGAACAATTACAAATCCCAATATTGAACCAAGCTTCAGCTCATCGTGGGAGGTTGGAACTGACCTTGCTCTGTTCGACAACAAGCTTATGTTTGATTTTACATATTTTACCAATGTCGATGGTCCGAAAATATTCTCCCTTCCAATTTCGAGTGCATCTGGTTTCGGATCAGCACTTGTAAACGGGATTAAAGTGGAACGAAAAGGAATTGAGATTTCAGCAACTGCAGTTCCGGTTTTCCAGCCGGGAGGATTAAAGTGGGAGATTTCAGCCAATTATTCAACCAATCAGCAATATCTTAAAGAGATCTATCCGGGTGTTGAAAAATATAACATTTATCTGAAAGTTGGCGACAGAATGGACAAAATGTATGGATCAGACTTTGTAAAAACCTCAGATGGTCAATTGATAAATGATGCAAGTGGCAGACCAATAAGAAACTCTGTACCGCAGTTTCTTGGATATGCAAATCCCGACTGGGTGGGTGCCATCCGAAACACAATCAGCTATGAAGGACTCAGCTTTAGCTTCCAGTTTGACGGTCGTTTCGGAGGCACAATACTTGATTATGTCGAGAAGAAAACCTATCAGGGGGGCAGAATAATCGAAACTGTTCAGGGAGAAATGGGAGAAGCAAGATTAAACGATGTTAAAGGAATAAAATCATATGTTGGCGAAGGAGTAGTAGTAAGCAATGGAGTTGCTATAGCTTACGATGCTGACGGAAACATAATTAATGAGGGAAGTCTTCAGTTTGCTCCAAATACAACACCAACATTTGTTCAGGATTATATAAGCAGATATTACGGAACTGATAATTCAACATCAATGAGTCGCAGTTTTGTCAAACTCAGAGAAGTTGTACTATCATATAATCTTCCAAAGAAAATGCTCACCAACCTACCAATCCAGTCTGCTTCAGTTTCACTTGTTGGCCGCAATCTCCTATATTTCGCAGAGAGAACAGATATAGATATTGAGCAATATACTGGTTTTGACACTTATTCAGGACTTCAGACACCAACAACAAGAAGATTTGGTATAAACATTTCACTCACATTCTAAGAATCAATTAATAAACATCAAATAGATTAAAAATGAAAAAAGCAATATATATTCTGGTTTTAATAGCAAGCACTTTCTCAGCTTGCAGCAAATTTGAGGATTTGGAAAAAGACCCAAACAGACCTGGACAGGTACCACCTTCTCTTCTATTTACCAACATAACATATGGAATGGTCTATTATCCATGGAGTGATGAGCAGAGATGGAATCAATTCTGGTGCAGCAATTACGCCTATTATGATGATCAGGAATATGACTGGACAACAACAAGTTTTAATTACTCAAAACTTAATAATGTTCAGCAGATGGTAGCAGAGGCTAAAAGAGTTGGATTACCTGAAAATAATGCCTACTCTGCACTGGCAAAATTCTTCAATGCATATTTCTATGCAGATATGACAATGAGACTCGGCGATTTGCCCCTTTCTGAGGCTCAAAAAGGTCTTGATAACACACAGCCTAAATACGATACACAAAAAGAAATATTTGTTCAGGTTCTGAAATGGCTCGACGAAGCAAACAGCGATCTGCAGGAACTTATTGACAACAATGATAAAGCATTAACCGGTGATTTTATGCTTGGTAATGATCTTAAAAAATGGCAGAAAGTTGTTAATGCTTACAAATTACGTATACTTATTTCGCTAAGCAGGAAAGAGACTGATACTGACCTAAACATTAAGCAGCTTTTTAACGCTGTGATTTCTGATCCGGTTAAGTACCCCTTAATGTCGTCACTGAATGACAATCTTTCTTTCTACTTCAACAGCAGCACTGACAAATATCCGTTAAATCCTGATAACTATGGATTTACAGCTACCAGGAATAATATGTCAGCAACATACCTGAATACTCTTGTGACTTTACACGATCCCAGAACCTTCATAGTTGCCGATCCTGCTCCAGCTAAACTGGCATCGGGTCTCACAGAACTGGATTATGATGCCTATGTTGGAGCAAGCTCCGGCGAAAGTCTTGATGATATGTCAACAAAAATGCTCAATGGTGAGTATTCAGCAATAAGCAAAGAAAGATATTATGGCTCGTACCTCGGAGAACCAGCAATTCAGATCGGATACATAGAACAGTGCTTTAATATAGCAGAAGCAATTAACAGGGGTTGGATATCAGGAAATGCTGAGACATATTATACTGACGGAATTAAAGCATCATGGATATTCCACGGAGCAAGCGTTACGTCGAACTGGACAACATATTATGGTCAGGCTGACGTGGCCTATAAGGGAAATAATTCCAATGGACTTAATCAGATTCTGACCCAGAAATACCTTGGTTTTTTCCAAAACTCGGGATGGGAAGCATATAATAACAACCGCCGGACAGGAGTACCTGTATTTCTAACAGGTCCAGGTACTGCAAACAGTGGCAGAATAGCAAAAAGATGGCAGTATCCAAGCTCAGAGAGAACAACAAATTCTGGAAATTACCTGACCTCTCTGCAGAGTCAGTTTGGCGCTCAGAACGATGATATAAACTCAGAAATGTGGATTCTTAAGTAGGTAGTTTTTTGATTAGTTAGTTAGGGTAAAGAGGGTTGTCAGAGAATTCAAAACTGACATCCTCTTTTAATCTTTTTTTTATGAAACCACAAACCAGCCTTTTGATAATCGGAGGCGGCATTCTTGGAGCAGCAACTGCTTATTACTTTAAAAGAGACAATCCTGACAAAGAGGTAGTAGTATACGAAAGAAATGAAATATGTTCGGGAAATACATCTCTTGCAGCAGCTCTCTTATCGCGGGTTCGTGCATATAAACACGTAATCCCTCTTTCACTCGAAACTTACAGGGTTATTCCTGAACTTGAATCAGTAACCGGTAGTACACTGCCAGTATTATATAACGGAGCCATTCATATTGCATCTGATTCCAAATCTGAGAAAAATCTTGAAAACATGATGAGTGCAGCATCTGAATATGGTATAGACTGGGATTATATTTCAGAGAAAAAGTCACAACAACTGGTTCCCTGGCTAAATTGCAGTAGTGCCAGTAGAATAGCTTATATTCCAGGAGAAGCAGTTACTGATGCTTACCTTCTTGGAACGTTATTCGCAAATGCAGCAAAAAAGCTCGGAGTAAAATTCTTTAGAAATCAGGAAGCATTATCGATCTTGATTTCAGACAAAAGGGTATCTGGGATTAAAACAAATAAAAGCATTCATGAGGCAGAAATAACCATCCTCGCAGCCGGAGCATGGTCTGTCGAGATGGCATTTAAAATAGGAATCCAACTGCCAATGGCACCAGTAAGAAGTCAGTACTGGATAACCCAGCCTTCATCTGATACTTTTCCTAAGAATTCTCCTTCCGTAATTATACCCTCTGCCGGATTTTATTCCAGGCCACAGGGAGATTCATTGTTATTTGGCTTAAGGGAACCAAATCCTTTAGCTATTGATGCAAGAACACTGCCTTCCGAAATAAACGATTTCATCTTCAGCTACGATGAAGGATTTAGTGACCTGATAAGTAGTTATGAAAAAATTGTACCATTTTTCCCTGGTTTCGGAGATGCGAGAATAAAAAACTATGTTGCAGGATTCTCATGCTACACCCCTGACAATCAGTTTATAGCTGGCAAAGTTAACGGAATTGAAGGATTACTTGTACTAACTGGTTGTTCCGGTGCAGGTATTTCGATTGCAGGTGGAATCGGACTTGGGATCGCGTGCCTGGCAGCTAACAAAGAAAATCCGTTTGATTTTAGTCACTATTCAGCAACACGATTTGGTCCAATTGATCCATTCAGCAAGGAACACATTGAAAAATGTGCAGCGGCACGTTCAGGCAAAACAAGCGGATAAAAACTAGTAATAAATTCAATATGAAAATATATAAAATGAAAAGCATAGCATTATTCATAATGTTCCTGGTTTCAGAATCAATAATACTTGCGCAGGACCTGAATAATATACAATATCCTGATTATACAAAACAATCTGTCCGCACGGAGATCAGAATACCAGATATTCCAGGATATCGTACGCTTAAATGTGATTTCCATATGCATACAATTTTCTCCGATGGAGATGTCTGGCCTACTGTGCGTGTTGTAGAGGCGTGGGAAGAGGGACTCGATGCAATTGCAATAACCGATCATATAGAAGACCAACCATCAAAGGAGCATGTATCGGGCGACCATAATGCCTCATACAGGATTGCACTTCCGGTTGCTGAGGAAAAGAATATTCTTTTAATCCATGCAGGTGAGATAACACGTAAAATGCCTCCTGGTCATCTTAATGCACTTTTCATAAATGATGCTAATCTGTTGAATGTAAATGATCCTGCGGAGGCACTCAAAGCTGCTAAGAAACAGGGTGCATTTATTATCTGGAACCATCCGGGCTGGAAAGCCCAGCAGCCTGATACCTGTCTCTGGATGCCAATGCACCAGCAACTTTTTGAAGAAGGATTAATCAATGGAATTGAGGTATTTAACGAGTTGGAGTTTTATCCGGTAGTACTGGATTGGTGTATTTCCAAAAACCTCTCAGTAATTGCAAGCTCTGATGTTCACAACATTATTTCTCACTCGTATGATATCGAAAAAAATCACCGCCCGATGACTCTGGTTTTTGCGAAGGAGCGAACTCCTGAATCACTTAAAGTGGCACTTGCTGAAAAACGGTCAATTGCGTGGTTCGATGGTAAACTCGCCGGAGAAGAAGAACTCCTGACTGCAATTTTCAAGGCATCAGTTTCCATAACACCAACAGGGAAAATGAACAGTAAAAAACGTGATTATTACGAGATTAAGAATATTTCATCAATCCCTTTTGAAATTGAGAGCATAAATGGGGACCTATTGCGTCTAAAACCTGAATCATCTATAATTCTGACTCTTAATATAAATGAATTTGAAAACATACGTATTCTAAATCTCTATACAGGTTCAGAGTCTGTATTGAAAGTTAAATATCCATTTTGATAAACGGAAATGGAAAATTCAGATTTAACAATTGAGGGGGATATTAATTCATCGCAAGAGCGAATTAAATGGGACGAACATATAACTGATTCTGAAACCGCCAGAATTCTAAAAGAAGACTCAAAATATTTTCTGCATCAGTCAATGTCAACCCCATGCCTCGATGTACTTTCATCTTCTTCTGGCAGTTACATAAAAACACTTTCAGGGAAAAAAATGCTTGACTTTCATGGAAACAGTGTTCACCAGGCAGGCTATGGAAATACCTATATAATTGAAGAAGTTCTTAAACAGATTAATACTCTCCCTTTCTCACCAAGAAGGTATACAAACATTCCTGCAGTTGAACTTGCAAAAAAGCTGGCGATATTACTGCCCGGCGATTTAAACCGAAGTCTTTTCGCCCCCGGAGGTACCTCCGCAGTAGGAATGGCTATCAAATTAGCGAGGATAGTAACCGGAAAATACAAGCTGATTTCGATGTGGGATTCATTTCACGGAGCCTCACTCGATTCAATTTCAGCAGGAGGAGAAGCCAGTTTTAAGAAAAACCTTGGACCGATGATGCCGGGAGTAATAAACATACCTCCGCCTTCAACTTATCGCGGGTTTTTCAGTGGAAACGTAACAGATATGGAAAAGTACGCAGATTATCTTGAATATGTAATTGATAATGAAGGTAATGTTGGGGCTGTGCTGGCTGAAACAATCAGAAATACCGATGTTCAGATTCCTTCTGTTTCATATTGGAAAAGAGTCAGGGAGATTTGTTCAAAAAATGGTATAGTTCTTATACTCGATGAGATTCCAATAGCTCTTGGCCGCACAGGCAGATTATTCGCTTTTGAGCATTATGGAATTGAACCTGATATAATTTGCCTCGGAAAAGGTCTCGGAGGAGGCATTTTTCCTTTTGCATCTATAACAGCGCGTGACAGTTATAATATTGCGCAAGATCTTTCACTTGGCCACTACACACATGAAAAGAGTCCGGCAGGCTGTACAGCGGCTCTGGCAACTATCAGTTACATTTTAGATAATAACCTATCTCAGAAAGCAGAAATTGATGGTAAATGGCTTAAAAATGAATTACATAATTTAAAAAATGAGTTTCCGTTAATCGGAGATATTCGCGGAATAGGGTTGTTATGGGGCATAGAACTTGTAAAAGACCAGAAGACAAAAGAGCGAGCTACCCAGGATGCAGAGGTTATTATGTACGAATGCATGCGTAATGGCCTCAGCTTTAAAGTCTCACACGGGAATATCCTGCAACTTTCACCGGCATTAACAATAAGCAGGGATGAGCTGAAAAATGCAGTATCAATTTTACGTAATGCATTCTCAAAGCTAGCTCAGAAAGCTTAAATATATCTAAATCTACTTTCAATGAGCATAAACAACACTGTTTCAAACTGGTTAAGAACAAGGAATAAAACCACAATAACTCTCATAATCGGTATACTTGCATTTCTTATTTATGCTTGTATGTATGGAATCAGAAAACCATTCACAGCAGCCGGTTTTGATGGATTATCAATATGGAATATTGACTATAAAGCTCTCCTGATTATTTCACAGGTAATGGGTTATGCCCTGTCTAAATTCATAGGTATCAAAATAATATCTGAGATGAAGAGATCATCCAGAGCAACTTATATAATTGCCTTCCTGGCAATCGCAGAAGCAGCATTAATCCTGTTCAGTATCATTCCTGCCCCATACAATATTATAATGCTGTTCATTAACGGAATTCCACTGGGGATGATATGGGGTCTCGTATTTGCGTATCTTGAAGGCCGGAAAACCACTGAAATTCTGGGTACAATACTCAGTATCAGCTTTATTGTTTCCTCGGGTTTTGTAAAAAGTACAGGAAAGACTCTGATGAACACTCTCCATCTGACTGATTTCCAAATGCCATGGATAACAGGAATGCTGTTTTTGATTCCAGCAGCTGTCTTGGTATGGATATTAGATAAAATACCTGATCCTACTCATGATGATGAACTGCAAAGGACAAAAAGAAATCCGATGACAGGTTCGCAGCGAAAAAAAATATTCAATGAATTTGCACCCGGACTTGTTTTACTGATTGTATCATATATACTACTAACAATATTTCGGGATCTTCGTGATAATTTTACACCTGAATTATGGAAGGCAATTGGCATATCAAACAATCCAATGATTTATACCTGGTCTGAACTTCCAATTGCATTCATTGTCCTGGGGGTAATGGGTTCAATGATGCTTATTAAGGACAACAGAAAGGCATTATTGGTAAACATCCTGCTTATAATATCAGGTTTCCTAACTATCGGTATCAGCACTATCGCCCTGAATACAGGACTAATTAGTCCGACAATGTGGATGATACTTCTTGGTCTGGGAACATACCTTGGATATCTTCCATTTAACTGTCTGCTCTTCGACCGGCTAATAGCAGCATTTGGATCTGCTGCAAACGCAGGTTTCTTTATTTATGTGGCTGATTCTTTCGGTTATCTGGGAAGTGTTGGAACTCTATTATTCAAAAATCTATCAGATAAGGAAATCAGCTGGTATAGTTTTCTTACAACTTCATCTTATAGTCTGGCTGCAGCAGGAGGTATATTAAGCATCCTCTCCTTCATCTATTTCAGAAACAAGATTCGTTTAAGGAAAAATGAAAAATCAATTTTAATAGAATTTGAAAATAAAACCATTTTAGCCTGATCAAATAATAAATTCTAATATGACAAATAAAGTGAAAACCAAAGACAAACTACTCTTCACACCAGGTCCTTTAACAACATCACTTAGCGTAAAGGAAGCGACACTTACAGATCTGGGCTCACGCGATTCAGCGTTCATTTCAATAATTCATGATGTAAGGAACAAATTGCTTACCCTGGGTCATGTCAGTAAGCCGGATTATGAATCAATTATTATTCAGGGAAGCGGCACTTTTGGGATAGAATCTGTAATTTCATCAGCAATACCCGCCGATGGAATGTTGCTGAATATTATTAACGGAGCTTATGGCAGAAGAATAAGTCAGATGGCAAGAATCCATAACATTCCTTTAATTGAACTTATTTATGATGAGGATACGCTACCAAACATTGAGGAGATTAAAAATTTAATAAATGACAATGGACTGATTACACATGTTTCAGTGATACATGGTGAAACAACAACCGGGATGATAAATCCCATTGGTGAGATAGGTGAAATATGTTCTAATAACAGTATTACAATGATTGTTGACGCCATGAGCACATATGGGGCATATGACATAAATCTGAAAGAACTCAATATAAGTTATCTTATTTCATCCTCTAATAAATGCATTGAAGGTATCCCTGGATTTTCCTTTGTTCTGGCAAAAAGGAATGAACTTGATAAATGTAAGGGACTAGCAAGGACACTTAGCCTTGATCTTTATGACCAGTGGAATAGCCTGAATTCATCTGGACAATTCCGGTTTACCCCTCCTGTCCAGGCTCTGCTGGCATTCAATAAGGCACTCGAAGAACTTGATACTGAGGGAGGAATTGAAGCACGTGCAAGAAGATATTCTGAAAACAATTTGTTCCTTATAAATGAAATGACCAGACTTGGATTCAAAATATATTTACCCGAATCGGTAAGAGGATACATAATTACCTCATTCGTTTATCCTGTCGATCCGGCATTCAGCTTTCAGGAGTTTTACAATAAACTTAATGAAAAAGGATTTGTGATCTACCCCGGTAAACTCAGTAAGACCGATTGCTTCAGAATAGGAAATATAGGTCAGCTATTTCTGCCTGACATGAAAAGACTTACTGAAACTATAGGTGAAATAATGGGTGAAATGAAAATTGATCTTACAAAATAATCTGATACAACATGAATGAAAATTATAAAAGCAATTACTGTGGCAAGCTTAAAGCAGTAATATTCGATTGGGCTGGGACAACTGTAGATTTTGGCTGCTTTGCACCAACAGGAGTATTCATTGAAGTCTTCCGGCAAAAAGGTATTGAAATTACAAATAAAGAAGCGCGCGGCCCAATGGGAATGCACAAAAGAGACCATATCCGGAAGATTACTCAATTACCAAGAATTGCGGAGGAGTGGATTAGAGTCCATGGACAGAGTTGTTCCGACAATGAAATAGAAGAAATGTTTTCAAATTTTATCCCACTTCAGCTTTCAGTTATTGAAAACCATTCTGAAATAGTCCCCGAGCTTCCTCATGCTCTCAAAATAATCAGATCAATGAATATGAAGATAGGATCTACAACCGGCTACAATAATGAAATGATGAAAATTCTTACATCTGCTGCTGCAAAACAAGGTTATGTCCCAGACGTTGTCGTTTGTGCAACGGATGTTTCAGCAGGCAGACCAGCACCCTGGATGGCTTTCAGAAATGCAGAGATCCTTGGTATTTATCCGATGCAGGCTTTTTTAAAGATTGGTGACACAGTTTCGGATATTGAGGAAGGAGTAAATGCAGGGATGTGGAGCGTTGGAGTTATAATGTCTAGTAATGAAATGGGGTTAACACTGGAAAATATCAGAAATATGGAACCGGTTGAACTAGCCAGTAGAAAGAATCAGGTCAGAAATACATTCCTGAATGCAGGAGCAGATTTTGCAATTGACAGTCTAGACGAAATTGAAGAATTGATTGACAAAATAAATATAGAGCTAAATTGTGGTGAAAGACCTTAGCTCAAATCGACTCTGTTTTATCTTTCAACCAGACTTTTTCTTCTTCTGAGAGGAATGGACTAAGTTTTTCATAAACCTCAGAATGGTATGAATTAAGCCATTCAATCTCTCTTTTATCGAGTAAAGAAATATCGATCAGATTCTTATCAATATGGCATAACGAAACAGTGTCAAATTTCAGGAATTTGCCGAATTCTGTTTCTTCATTTTCATAGCAAAGTATAAGATTCTCAATCCTGATTCCGTATTCCCCTTCCCTGTAGATTGCAGGTTCATCCGAAACAAGCATACCCGGCTCAATTATGTTCTTTGCATCTGTGGCTGAAGGGCTTATACTCTGCGGACCCTCATGAACATTTAGACAGAAGCCGACTCCATGCCCGGTTCCATGCCCGAAATTCAGCCCGTTTTCCCATAATGCCTTCCTTGCAAGAATATCGAGCTGAGCCCCTTTTGTACCTATGGGAAACTGAGCCATAGCAAGGCTGATTGTCCCTTTCAGAACAAGTGTAAAATCCTTTTTCTGAATAGCCGATGGACGGCCGATCGCAATTGTCCTTGTTATATCTGTTGTTCCGTCAAGATACTGCCCTCCGGAATCTACCAGGAGAATTCCTGCTGCACCAATAACCGAGTCAGTTTCACTTGTTGCAGAATAGTGAGGCAATGCTCCGTGCTCATTAAATGCAACAATCGGAGAAAAGCTGAGACCAAGAAAATTTTCCTGTTCAGACCTGAGATTATTAAGTTTTTCAGCCAATGACAGTTCTGACATTGTAACCAAACCCGTATTTTGTTCTATCCAGAAGAAAAACTTAGTCAGGGCAACACCATCTTTTACCATTACCCTGCCAATGTTTTCTATTTCAACCTTATTCTTTATTGCTTTTAGCCTCGAAGGAATGCTTATTTCTTCCCTGATCTTCATCCCTGAAGGAATTGAATTATACAGAGATGCCGAGGTTGTCGCGGGAGTGATCAGAATTGTAGTTTCAGAATCGAGAGATGAGATCACAGCGGCTGTTTCCTCATAAGGAAGAAGCACAATTCCCAGCTTATCAAATTCCATGGCGATCCTAAAGGAAATCTTATTCTCATCTGCAAAAAGCAGAATCTGATCTGTTCCGACTATAGCAAAAGATAACATCAGCGGACTATACTTTACATCGCTGCCGCGGATATTAAGAAGCCACATAATATCATCGGAGGAAGTTAACAAATGAAAATCAATACCCTGCTGTTCCATCGCGGATCTGACCTCATCTATTTTTACAGATCGCTCTTTTCCGCAAAATGAAAGAGGATGATCGAAAGCAGGAGAGGCTTCCTGCAATGGACGGTCACTCCACAAATCAGATATAAGGTCACATTCAGTAAGAATCTTAATTCCTTTCTCAGCAATTGATTTCTGAAGTTTCCTCAATTGTCCGATTGAAAATATCCTTCCGTCAAGTCCTATTGATTTCTCCGGGCTAAGATTCGACGAAAGCCATTCAATATAATCTTTCTTTTCGGCCGGGATATATTTCATAAGTACAAATCCGGACCCGGCAAGCTGATTTTCTGCCTGAACAAAATACCTCGAATCAGTCCATAATCCGGCAAAAGTATCAGTGATAACAACTGATGCGGCAGAACCGGTAAAACCTGTAAGCCAGGGAATTATTTTCCAATAATCGGGAATGTATTCTCCCATGTTCGGATCGGCAGAAGGAATTATATAAGCATTAATGCTGCACGTTTTCATTGAACTGCGCAGCAAGGTTAACTTTTCTTGTCTGGGATTCATTCAGGGTATAATTTACCAGTAAAATTTAATTATTCACAGAAACTTTAAATTTAACAAAAGTTTCTGTTTGCTCTACTTCAGTTCAGTTTAAACTGCTTGAACGAATCGAGTTTGAAGACAAAGCGAATTCTGTCCCTGAAAGTTCCGGTTATTGATTCTATGTTGCCGGAAACGATCAGCGGAATATAGATTTCGAAGAAATCCCAGATACCGGCCTTAAATCCTGCCTCAAAGAATAATGGAGAATTACTGCCTGCTCCGTTTCCCCGATCGTTAATCAGGATATTAACAAATGGTTTGACCGGAATTCTGCTTGCTCCCCAGGGCAGGTTACTTGTAAGGGTAAGTGAAATAAGCCAGTTGCTGTATCCGGTACTATCATTCACCGGCGACACCAGACCTCCTTCTGAAATTGTCATCTGTCTCGACCCGAATGTTTCAGGAAAAACTCCGAATCTGTCGGGATATGTTCCCAGGTATAAATATTCTTCCCGTCCTCCTCTGCCTGACGGAGATAATGCATAAAACGGATCAGCAGCACTGCTTTTAATAATCCCCCCAGCAAAAAGCCTGATATCAAGGCCATTATCTTTACCGCGGTAGCTGTAACGGTAATTAAGCTCTCCCTCCATTTTCTGATATGTGTTGTTTAATTCCATATATGAGGAAACAGTATAAGGATTGATGATTGTTCTTCTGTTCATTATATAACCTATCTGAAAATAACTGCGCATTTTTGCCTTCTCCTGAAGTTCAATCTTAAAAAGGTCTGATGCAACAATATAGTTAACAAATAACCTCCTGTTTAATTGATTGTTTATTCGACCCGACCTGAAATACAAATCCAATCCGGCTTTTACCTTATGATAATCCTTATTCCCGGGAGCACCATACCGGGTCCCTTCAAAAGATAAAGTCGCCATTCGGATAAGCCTGTCATAAGGCGTTATATTGAATGCAATTCTGCCTGATCCGGCCAGACCCGGGTCTTTAAACGTATAAAACGGCATTATGAAATACTCAACCGGCTTAGGAATAAGTAACCCATTATTGAAAGCCATTCCTAGCATAAAGCCATCTTCCCTTGTCCAGTTAACAACCGGAATGTATAATAATGATCGTTTCCCCGGATCTTCAACAGTATACAACAGCTGCGGATTTACTGGATCAGACTTTGGGAAAAGTCCCGATTTTCGGAGGTTGTTATTAAATCTTAAATAATCCGGCATTATATGCTCAGGGTCAATCCTAACTTCAGAATACCGGCCATCAGGAATATCAATCCATTTTTCTCCTTTAAATCCGTCTGTCCACTTTTCAAAAAAGACTGAATCTGCTGTTATGCCTGAAATAATCACCGGGGAAATCATTTCACCTTTATTTCTGACCAGAATCTTCCCATTTCCCATTCTCACTACCTTATAATCAATACGTTTGGTTGTGCCTGTGAAATCACCAAAAAACCAGGTCAGGTCTTTTCCCGAAAAGAATTCGAATTCCGAACGAAGATCATCCGGTCCCGGATGCTTTGATCTCCAGGTTCTGTAATATTCATGCATAGCTCCATCAAAAACTGAATCGCCCAGATAAGACCTCAGATAGTTAAATCCAAGTGCTGCTTTTGAATAAATTATTGTACCGTAATTTAAATAGCTGTAATCAGGTGCGGCGAGATTCATAGGCTGTTCAAGATTCTGTCTTGCCTGCACAAGCCATTCTATCTCAGTTAATCGCTGAACAGGCATTTTGTTTATATGCATAAACCTGGCAAGCTTTTCTTTACTCAAGAAGAGCTCCCACATTTTTTTATCCGGGTACCTCTCTTTCATATAAATCTTCTCATAGGTACTTGTAAGACCTTCATCCAAAAAAGGGTACCGCTGCTCGTCGGAACCAAGGGCACTATAGAACCAACTGTGGCAGATCTCATGAGTGATTACCTCATTAAGGGCATATGAATCATCGGCCATTCCGATTACAGTTAGTCCGGGGTACTCCATTCCTGCTCCTGCATTAAGTGCACTTTGGACTGCAGTAAAAGTGTTATACGGATAATCACCTATTTTTTCTGAAAAATATAAAACCGAGGTATTAACGTAGTCTAAAGCATTCTTCCACAGATAAGCCTGCTGGTTAGTAAACATTACCTGAGTGATTACTTCCCTGCCTGATTCAGGTAATTTTACAATTCCCTGCATTACATGAAATCTTTTGTCGGCAAACCAGGCAAAATCATGGATACTGTTTCCCTTATAACGTAAAGTTTTTTTAATGACTGACGATGCAGGAAAATCATAATTATAGTTTTTTCCCGAGCTTTTCCATAAAGTGTCGGCTGAAAGTAATTGCAGCCGTTGTACCTCAGTTTCAGTTTGAAGGTCGCCGGAAGCACCAACAATATAGTTCTCCGGCAACGTAATGCTTACATCGAAATTTCCAAACTCCGAATAAAACTCACCCTGATCGAGGTAAGGCATCTGGTGCCAGCCTGTTCTGTCGTAAACTGCAGGTTTTGGATACCATTGTGAAATCTGATATGACTCGCCGATATGTCCAAAACGTGATGTTACTCCTTTGGGAATTTTAACATGGAAAGGTGTTGATATATTAATTGTATCGCCCGGATAAAGCGGACTATTTAAATGCAGAATACAAATATCAGGCTGACGCAGTAACAGTTCCCACCTTACACGGATTTCATCAACTTTGAAATCAAGGGAATCAATGTATCCCTTCAGTTCAGGATCTGTAAACAACTCTTTTTTACCATCCCTTTTAAATAACTCTTTTGCAAGGTCAGTACTGTTCGAAGAGTAAGCATTTGGCCAAAGATGATAATAAATAATCTGCAGTGTATCTTCCGAATTGTTTATATATTCCAGATTTTCGAATGAAGATAACTCATGCTTTTTATCATTGAGTACAACCTGAATCGTGTAATTTACCTCCTGCTGAAAATACTTCTGAGGAAAAGCAGTTTCAGACAATAATAAGAATGGGAGAATCAGGTATAATCTCAATAAACAATCCGATTTCCATTTCCGGGCCTGTATAAACGATTTGCACTGGCTCATTATCAATATGTAAAATGGAAAAGAGGAAAATTACTTTTCAGCACTCTTCCTCTTTTACAAAACCTAAACTAACTGCAATCGATCTAAACATTAAAAAAAGCAAAGAATCTCCCATTACGAAAAATTGCTTTTCAATGATTAGAAAATAAGAATCAAAATAATAATCAGAAGAAGCAAAGTAGAGACTCCGATAACAACAGTTCCATCGCTTCTTTTTACATTTTCCCTTATTTCTTTGACTTCTTTTCTCAGTTCACGTTTTTCTTTCCCGGACATTTCGGATTTATCCATATCACGTATCTCTTCAACTCGTTTGGTTAAACGGGCTATTTCTTCTTCAGAAAGTTTATTTTCCGTTTTTCCTGGCAAAGCATTTTTATCAGGATTTGTTTTAGGGTCGGTATTAGCTGCGAATACTGTTGATGCACTTAATGAGAAAATCATTATTAATGCAAATAGAATGGTTTTTTTCATTTTCGTAATACTTTTAAATAAGTTAAAATTAACGGGTTAAAGGTAATGCTGTGCATGCTTCTGTGTGTTACACAATTAAATGAAATTGTTGCATAATTCACATACTCTGGTTTCAGCAAATACATTCAGAAATTCTGTAATTATTTCCGGAAATGTGTGATTGATGCAACTAATTTCCAAAGTTGTGTAACACTTTGCAGAAAGCATCACCCTAACTTTGATGAAGAATTTAATACCTTATTATAATTTAAAAAAATAAAAATGAAAAAGCCAATTATCATTATTCTGTTATCTGTATTTACTCTGTTTACAGTCAGTGCACAAAGTCCACTTGAGAATGGCAGAAAACAACTTAATGCCGGTCTCGGCTTTTCCGGATGGGGAGTTCCCTTGTACGTGGGAATGGATTTTGGTGTTTCTCACGATATTACCTTAGGTCTTGAAGCTTCATTCAGATCTTATAAGGAGAAATACGATAATCTATATTACAACAATTACATAATAGGGTTTTCCGGAAATGGTAACTATCACTTTAACAGAGTACTGGATATCCCAAGCAACTGGGATTTTTATGCAGGACTAAATGTGGGATTTTATGGATGGTCATCACCTTCTGATTATCCTGGTGATGGTAACTCAGGATTTGGTCTGGGAGCACAAATTGGCGGAAGATACTTTTTCTCAGACAGTTTTGGAATCAATCTTGAATTTGGTGGAGGGAATGCTTTTTCTGGCGGAAAATTCGGAATTACAATAGTATTATAGGCTTTTTACCTCATTGACAAGATTCTGAAGAGTGCCCTTTGCATCGCCAAAGAGCATTCTTGTTTTGTCATTAAAGAAGAGCATATTCTCAATTGCTGCATAACCCTTTCCCATTCCGCGTTTCATAACTATTATGTTTTTTGCATCGCGGGCCTTAATAATCGGCATTCCGTAGATCGGACTCGACGGATCATCTTCAGCTGCCGGATTAACCACATCATTTGCACCAATAACAACAAGGACATCAGTATTAGGCAGGTCGGGATTAATCTCATCGCTCTCAATAAGCTGTTCATAAGGCACATCAGCTTCAGCAAGAAGCACATTCATATGCCCCGGCATGCGTCCGGCCACAGGATGTATTGCGTATTTCACCTCCACCCCTTTCTCTTCCAGAAGCTTATCAAGCTCATGACAGATATGCTGAGCCTGGGCAACAGCGAGGCCATATCCCGGGACAATTACAACTTTCTTCGAATAACTGAGAAGGACAGCTGCATCAGAGAGTGAGATCTCTTTTATAGACCCGGTAACAGCAATATCAGACTGACCACCTCCTCCGAATACACCTACAATGACATTCAGAAGCGAACGGTTCATAGCCCTGCACATTAGAATTGTGAGAATGGTTCCGGCTGAACCTACAAGAATACCACCTGTAAGCATTGCCTGATTATTGTAAAGGAATCCCCCCATTGCAGCAGCCACCCCTGTGAAGGAATTAAGAAGTGAAATTACAACCGGCATATCAGCCCCTCCGATTGGCATTACAAATAATACACCATAGATAACAGCAATAGCAAACATTATATATATCAACGGTGTAAGCTCAGCGCTTGCAGTTACATTCCGCGTCATAATAAAAACAATAAAACCAATTAGAACTGCAAGAATTGCGAGATTCACATATTTCATTGACTTAATCCTCATATCACCAATCCATCCATCGAGCTTTCCGAATGCTATCATGCTGCCTGCCCAGGAGACAGTGCCAATCATCAGTCCGAGCAGTATTGCCAGAACCTGACCGTTTGCCATTCCGCTTTTTGCTATAAGTTCGTTGCTGATATTCGGAAACTCCATTATCGAAATAAGTGCAGCAGCAGCACCTCCCATACCATTAAACAAGGAAACCAGCTGTGGCATGGCTGTCATCTTAACCCTTTTCGCAATCAGCCAGCCTATAATTGTTCCTAACAGTATTGCAGCAAGTATAAGGCCAATATTTCCTATGGATTTTCCATCCTTTTCATGAAAAAGTATTGTAGCTAATATTGCAACACCCATACCTATTGCTGCAAGAATATTTCCACGGCGTGCTGTAAGAGGGTGACTCAGCATCTTCAATCCTACAATAAACAAAACTGAAGCAATTACGTAAGAGATCTCCAGTATTGAGACGCCGAAAGAGAATTGAGATATATCATTCATTATATTGATCTTTATCATCTTCTAAAATACTTACTTCTTTTTCTTGAACATCTCAAGCATTCTGTCGGTAACCACAAAACCACCCACAACATTCAGAGTTCCCAAAACTACTGCCAGAAATCCGAGTATCATCGAACCTGTTGTTTCGGCATGACCCATAACAATAATTGCTCCTATAATTACAACACCATGAATGGCATTTGCGCCAGACATAAGAGGAGTATGAAGAATTGCAGGAACATGACTTATAACTTCAATCCCAAGGAATATTGAAAGGATAACTATAAATATCACCTCTCTGTTTTGAAGAAAAAATTCCAGTATGTTTTGCATGGTTTCTTTATTTCACGTTTAGCATTTGTTTCACCCTTTGACTAATATATTCCTTGTTATGAATTGCCGTTGTTCCGTTTATAATATCATCCTGCATATTCAAATTAAGTATACCATCCTTATCCACCATAATCTTAAGAAGGTTAATAATATTGTTTCCAAACATCTTACTGGCATCTGATGGCATATCCGAGGGGAAATCAGATTTACCAATAATTGTAACACCATGTATAACAATACTTTTGCCGTTCTCAGTAAGTTGGCAGTTTCCGCCTGTTGATGCAGCCAGATCAACAATAACAGATCCGGGTTTCATCGATGCAACAGTCTCTTTAAGAAGCAGAACCGGAGCCTTTTTCCCGGGAATCTGTGCTGTTGCAATTACAACATCGGCTGCAATTGCACGCTGCTGGATAAGGTCCTGCTGCTTCTTTTTAAATTCATCAGATTGCTCAACGGCATATCCGCCTGCTGCTGCATCTTCCTTAGCACCTTCTACTTCGATAAACTTGCCCCCAAGGCTCTTCACTTCCTCTTTTACTGCAGATCTCACATCAAATACTTCAACGACTGCACCCAATTTTCTTGCAACTGCAACTGCCTGTAGCCCTGCTACACCGGCACCAAGGATAAGAACCCTAGCAGGTTTAATAGTACCGGCAGCCGACATAAACATAGGGAAAAAACGAGGTAATAAAGAGGCTGCTTCAAGCACAGCTTTATAACCCGATACAGTTGCCATTGATGAAAGAATATCCATCGATTGGGCACGGGTTGTTCTCGGCACCAGGTCGAGTGCAAGAACTGTAACCCCTTTTAATTTAATTTTTTCGAGCCACTCTTTATTCTCAACAGGATTCAGGACACAACAAAGGATCTGGCCTTCTCTGAAGGAATTCTGATCTTCTTCGAGGGGAGGATTAACTGATAACAACATCTCAGATTTCAAAATCAGCTCTTTCCTGGAGACCATTGATGCTCCTGCTGCTGCATAATCACTATCAGATGCAAATGCTCGTTCACCTGCATGAATTTCTGCAAGTACTTCAATATTCATCTTTTTCAAAGCACTAACTTCTCCGGGAAGGATAGCAACCCTTTTTTCATTTCCACCTTCTTTGAAAATTCCTATTACCATAAGTTGAAAGTTACGAGTTTGGAGTGCCTAAAGTTCAATGAAAAAATTTGCTGCCAATATAATAAAGAATACCCTATTCCCTCCCAATGTGATTAAACTTAATTAAGGTTACCTCAATGATCAATGTTTCACCGGGAGAGATAACAAGTCGCCTTTTACCCGGAACTTCCTTGCTGTAATATGCACTGTTTTTTCCATATCCAAGAGCAGCCGGTATAACTACAATTCTCTTCTCTCCTGCTTTCATATCACGAAGAGACTCTTCAAGTCCTTTAACCAATCCGGCTTTTCCAAGCTGATGAGTAAATTCTGCAGGATCTGAAGCCGGAGTAGGTTTTCCATTGTCAGCCGAACTAGTAAATGCAAGCCCGTTTACAAGTCTTCCTCTATAAGATACAGTTAGCTCAGCGCCTTCAGATGGTAAATTTCCGGTGCCGGCAACAAGGATTTTATATCTGAGACTATCAGGAAGAGTGATCAGACCGGGATAGTTATCTGCAATAAATTTTGCTTCGTCAGCCTCTTTCTTCTTCTTCTCTTCATTTACCTTTCTCCATTGCTCATCAAGAAGCTTCTTAAAAGTGACATCATTTACAACAAACTTTTTTGCATCCCTGCCAGCTCTCGATATTTTAACAGAAAATGTAGTATCGCCTTTTGAAATTTCATTTACAACATCCATTCCTTCAACCACTTCCCCGAACAATGTATAATTGCCATCGAGATAAGAACGGTCAGCCAGAGTTATGTAATACTCGCATGTATTTGTATGAGGACCTCCATTCGCCATACCAATCATCCCGGCTCTGTTATGGCTCAGATCTGTAATTTCATTTGGTATTTCGTAACCTGTTGAATTTCCTTCAAAGTTCGCAGCATCCTTCACAACAGATGGTTCACCTCCCTGAATCACATGCCCTTTAACTACCCGGTGCCATATTGACCCACTGTCATCGGAGTTTTTACATAGTCGAGCTTAACAGTTATTACACCTTTATTTGTAATAAAATCTGCATAAATCCCTTTTTCTTTCTTGCTCTGACTTATGGCAAGAACAGGAAGCAGCAACAAAGAAAACAGCAGTACTATCCTGGGTACGTTTCCCTTCCTTTTGAAGGAGGGGTGGCCGCAGTACAATGCTGATCTGCTTATTCCAAACCTAATTTGCGGCCGGGGTGGTTGATTATTTATATCTGATTTCATTTTTTTGTTTTTTATTATATTCCTCTAAAATCAACAACCCCGGCCGGGGAAAAACCTATTTTCCAAAGAAGTTCTTCAGCCAGAAATTGTTTGCTTCAGCCCTTGAATGCATAGCCTTAGCACCTCCCCAACCGTGTCTTCCGTTA
>JFJP01039166.1_pt1 | contig 27609 bp, 23 predicted proteins | sample 431651 | NCBI WGS metagenome assembly JFJP01 (sample SAMN02602958, study PRJNA72255) | Microbial mat metagenome, whole genome shotgun sequencing project. | biome: fresh water; feature: sink hole; material: water; isolation source: purple microbial (photo- and chemosynthetic) mats found in... | reverse complement strand
GCATTGTAGAGATGCCATGTATGGCGTCTCTTAGGTTTGGTTGTGTATTCATTACCTCAAAAAGTGTATCTAAGTAGACATTTAAATCACTACCATCTTTCTGCGTATGATAATCAACTGACTTTGTGAACAGGTCTTTGTCGAAAATCTCAGTATCTTCGGCAAAGTAGCAAAATAATAAGCGAGATAGAAAGACGTTCAAGTTATGAACTTCTTGGTGTGTTTTTGTTGGGTTATCTTTACGAATTTCATCGTAAAGTTTTTTCATCCTATCTGCAGCTTTTACATCGGCAATGTTTTCGGTTTGTTGTTTCGATTTTTCCATACCTGCCCATGGTAGAAAGAAATCTGTATGTTGTGCAATTTCGAGTATCGGTATATCTAAATTTTCATCCGTTTTTGTATCGTAGGCCAGTAATGTATCAAAATCAGTAACCACAATAAAACGAGGTGCTTGTTTGGTTACTTTCTCGCTTAACTTTAGGTTGTTTAATACTGTTTGTAAGTCTTCATCTTCAACCGAATTGAAAAACAGTTTCTTTTTTATTATTACTGTTCCTTCCGTACACATTGTTTTATCACCCTGTTTTAATCGGCTGATAGTTGCTTTTGGTGTTCCATAAGCCAATAATAAATCAAAAATAAAGGTTTCTTTATTGAATGATTCTACAAGTTTTTCGAGATTGTCGGTTATCTGGGCAATGTTCATGAATATAGATTTTTTATCAAAATTTTTCAAACCACAAAGATAACAATATTGAACAAAAAGGAACTATAAAAGCCACTGTAAGACAACTTTTAAATTCCTCGAACTTGCTATGGCTGTTTTTGCTTTTTGGACGAATATTATTCTTATAAAGTAATTAGCCTTAAATCAACGATAAAGTATTCAAAAGTGCGTTTAGGTAGATTTACGTTGATTTGTTCGTACAGCAAATGTGCTTGACTACGAAGCGTTGGCTTAAGAGTATTTCCATTTTACCGTATCATACTCAACGGCATTTTCTTTTACCACATTATTGCCTTACACTGCATTTAGGTTCACCTCTGTAGTTGATGAACAACAAAGTGTTCTACTGAGTTTTGTTCGTTGAATGTCATAATTATACAATTAAGATTTCAGCTTGAATATCAATTCTAAATCTGTATGTTCTAAAGAAATAGTTGTTAGTTTCATTATCTATAACAGCAAATCTTTCACGTTTCTTATTGCATGCAAAAGCCTTTTTGTGTTTATAAGAACTTGCATCATGATTGGCAATGAGAAATTGAATTGTTGATTCAAGTTGCTCAATAGCATGAGTTTGCCAAGGTGGTATTTGATTCTTTAATTCCACAAGATACAAAAAATCGGAGGTAGTAAGCATACAGTCGCATCTTCCTCTGCCCGGAAACTCATGATCTTTTATTACGCATTTATCAATAGCTGTAAATACAATTGTTTTAGCGGTATCATTTTTTACAGTAGCAATCCAACTTGGAGGATTGTCAATATTTGTGTATGCTCTTGTACCATTTTCGTCATCACATAAACCAAACAACGTATGATTGAAAGGTGGTTCCTGACAGGCCGTATTAAAAAAATCCATATTGTTATAATTCTTCTTCAATTTCTAATAGCGAATCAAATAGCCTGTTGCCTTCCCTTAGCATATCATTTAGGTAGTTTGCGTCTGATGGGACACCTTCAGGAGCTAAAAGTTTTCTTATTACTCCATTTATTTCATCCAGTTGATATATTACTGCATCATTTGCCGCGATCAATGATTTTACGGGAACAATATTATCAAGTTTAGCTAGCAAATCATTTGAACTTTTTGATTCTGATAATTTATTTTTTAGAGACTCTCCTTCAATAGAAATACTTAAAAAATTAATTAAATATGGACTATGTGTTGTCAATATCAACTTATTGTCTTCATTCATGTTATTAATCTCTAACAAACTATTCAGCATTTTTTGTTGAGATGATGGAAATAGGTTTTGTTCCGGCTCTTCTACAATATTGATAAAAGCTATTTTATTAAATGCAGACGCAAGCTCAGAAATTGCTTGTCTTTTCTGAATTTCAGTTAAATGATCATTATCCCAAATTGTTCGTAGTCCCTTTTGAAACTTCACAGTTTCTTCACTACTCATTGCACTTTTTTTTCCGCTCTGCTGCTTTACGGAATTTGCTAAATTGTTTGAAACCAAGTACAACGGCACAAAAGATTGAAAACCACTTGATGCAACACTCAATTTAATTCTGTAATTGGTACTTTTCAGATACAGTTCATCAGAACGTTTGTCGTAACGGATTTCTGTATTATTGATTGGCAATAGAAGTGGATCCCCATTCATTTCCTGCATTGCCTTGTAATATTCGGTGCTAAATTCCTGCAATGCTTCCGAAGAAAGTTTCAATTCTTCCGCACCTTTAATGTATGCCAGAAAATTACGTTCAGCAGGAACATACATGATTTGAGGTAATGAATATTTACTATTCTGGATTTCATTTATTGACAAGGTTTCATTCCTGTATACAATCGAATACTTATCTCCTATATAGTCAATTTCTGAATTGTCGTTAAGATAATCTTCCAATCGATGATAAGGTAAATAATATGATTTTAGACGATTCTTTGATTCAAAAATATTCTTCTCGAAATCACCCCTGACTAAAGATTTTTCAATCTTGGTAAAAACGGAAATCAATTTTGCCACAGTACTTTTACCACTACCTTGATTACCAATAAAAACAGTAACCTTTTTTATGTCCATCCAACCTTCGTTTTCATTATAACCCTCTTTGATGGGACCGAAGTTCCTAATTTTTATTTTGCTCATAATATAATTTCTTTGTTGCAAAATTACTTATTTTAATTAATAACTTATTCAATGTAAAAATTTTACTTTATATTTTTAATAATTAAGTTGCAAATTTACTCAAAAAGTCAATGAATCTTTGCAAAGTGCGCTGGAAAGAAACAAATCTTTTGCAAACATTCGTCGTATGTTGGTTTGAGTGCTTTACGAACGAACTGTTTTGTGCGTGAATTTTTTAGTATTTATTTTCTGTTCCTTCTTCTGACTTTAAGTTGTGAATAGTCTGTTTTTCTTTTTTTTACACTTGCTGCCGACACATAAATATACTTAGTAAAAAATTGTCTATGTTTATTTATTTGGACATACTTCGCATGTATGAAGTGTAAATTATTTAGTTAAGTTGACTTTTTTCAAAAAATTGAAACAATTACAATTCTTTTTTTGCACAATTTTGCACAAATATAAAAATAATATTTTGATTATTTAATTAAATACTAACAAAGTTGTGCTTTGTGCAGTAAAAGATATTAAAAGATTGAATTCCAAAAAAATACAAACCGCATACTAAGCAAAAAACAGTACCAAAGCACTCGTTTTATTTCGCTTGATATGCAGTTCAATGCAGGAATAATTAGCATATTTATAAACAATTCCTGTATATTATTTCAGTTTTCATTTTTTTTATCTTATACTGATCTTATATTGATCCTATACTGATCCTATACTCATCGCATACTTATCTTATATAGGCATATTTATGCATATTTACACAAAAGTAAACGACGGGCTATATCAACATGAGCCAATATAAGTACACAGTGAAACATCGCGTTTGCAGTGTCTTTTTTCTTAATAAGATGTTTTTGAAAATTGATTGCTATCAGTTAAGGTTTTTATTTATATAGTTTAGCTATTGGGGGTAGCTATGTCAATGCTTATGTTGTAAATCATGTAGTTATAAAATTTAACTTTTATAAGTTTCACAGACAGGTGTAAATGTTTTTGTACTTGAAAACTAACAGATAACGCCAAAAACGCCCCTGAAAACAATTTGTATCAGGGGCGTTTTACTATAAACTATTTACTATTTACTATTTACTATTTACTATAAACTAATTTTACAGCGTTTTCTTAACTTCCGTTTCTTCGAAACTTTCCACCATATCGCCCACTTGTATGTCGTTGTAGCCCTTAATGTTCAAACCACATTCGTAGTTGGTACCCACTTCTTTCACGTCTTCTTTAAAACGTTTCAGTGAGTCAAGTTCGCCTGTATAAACTACAATGCCATCGCGGATAATACGCACTTTATTGTTGCGTTTTACTTTACCTTCGCGTACTAAACAGCCCGCAATAGTACCCACTTTTGTAATTTTGAATACTTCCAAAATTTCGATGGTAGCAGTAATCTCTTCCTTAATTTCGGGCGAGAGCATACCTTCCATAGCCGATTTGATTTCTTCAATTGCATCGTAAATAATGGAGTAAAGTCGAATATCGATTTCTTCTTTCTCTGCAATTTTACGAGCCGAAGTAGTTGGACGAACCTGGAAACCACAAATAATGGCGTTCGAAGCAGCTGCGAGCAAAATGTCCGAATCGGAAATAGCACCCACCGCTTTGTGGATAACATTCACCTGAATATTTTCGGTCGACAGTTTAAGCAACGAGTCCGAAAGTGCTTCCACCGAACCATCCACGTCGCCTTTTACAATTATGTTCAACTCTTTGAAATCGCCCAATGCAATGCGTCGACCTAACTCGTCGAGTGTAAAATGTTTCTTTGTACGGTAGCTTTGTTCGCGTTGTAATTGTTCGCGTTTGTTGGCAATTTCGCGCGCTTCCTGTTCAGTAGCCATTACGTTAAAATTGTCACCCGCTTGAGGTGCACCATTTAACCCAAGGATTAAAACAGGTTCAGCTGGTTTGGCTGTTTTTATACGTTGGTTACGTTCGTTGAACATAGCTTTTATTTTACCAAAATGCGTTCCGGCAAGTACCACATCGCCTTGATTTAAAGTCCCATTCTCAATAAGCACTGTCGATATATAACCACGACCTTTGTCCAATTCCGATTCGATGACCGAACCCATTGCACGACGGTTTGGATTGGCTTTTAATTCTAACAATTCAGCTTCGAGCAATACTTTTTCGAGCAATTCCTCAATGCCTTTACCAAATTTAGCCGAAATATCTTGCGATTGGTATTTACCACCCCAGTCTTCGACCAAATAATTCATCGCAGCAAGCGATTCTTTAATTTTTTCGGGATTTGCGCCGGGTTTATCCACTTTATTTATGGCAAAAATCATAGGAACATTGGCAGCAGCAGCATGATTGATAGCTTCAATAGTTTGAGGCATTATATTATCGTCGGCAGCTACAATAATAATGGCTATATCGGTAACTTTAGCTCCACGAGCACGCATGGCAGTAAATGCCTCATGTCCAGGAGTATCGAGGAACGTAATACGTTGACCATTTTCGAGCTTAACATTGTATGCACCAATGTGCTGTGTAATACCACCAGCTTCGCCAGCAATTACATTTGTTTTGCGGATATAATCGAGCAGCGATGTTTTACCATGGTCAACGTGTCCCATAACGGTTACAATTGGAGCACGAGGTAATAAATCTTCCTCCAAATCCACTTCTTCATCACCAATAGCATCAATCACTTCGGCACTTACAAACTCAGTACTGAAACCAAATTCGTCAGCTACAATTTTGATTGTTTCGGCATCCAAACGCTGATTGATAGAAACCATCATCCCAATAGCCATACAGGTAGCAATAACTTGATTTACCGTAACATCCATCATGATAGCCAATTCGCTAACAGTTACGAACTCGGTAAGTTTTATTACGCTGTCATCGTCGCGTTGGCGTTGTGCCTGTTCTTGTTGTTTTGCGCGGTCGGTATCGCGTTTATCACGACGATGTTTAACGCCCTTGCCTTTTTTATTTCCACTAACAATGCGGGCTAATGTTTCTTTAATCTGTTTTTGAACCTCTTCTTCGTTTACAACTGTTTTGAGTGGCTTTTTAAATTTACTATCCTTGTTTGGCTTACCAACATTCGAATTGGTATTATTGTTACCATTTGCATTAGTATGTCCACCAGCACCCTGTTGAACAGGTTTTTTAATCATCGAAGGATGCGCACCACCACCACCAGCACCGCCAGCATTAGCATTACCACCACCTCCTTGTTGTACTTTATTTATGTCAACCTTTGTATTTTTAAAACGTTCGCGTTTTTCCCTTTTAGTGTGATTAGCAGCATCGCCAGCAGGTTTTGGTGTAATCTGAAGTGGCTTTTTCTGGTCAGCCTTCACTTTTTCTTCGCGCTCTTTTCGTTTTTCTTCCTTAGTCTTAGGTCGTGGGCGTGTACTTTGATTCAATAAATTCAAATCGATATTACCAATTACCACCGGCCCTTTTTCCATTACAGGACGACTCAAAGTGAAAATTTCAGCCTCAGCAGGTTCAACTTTTGCTTCAACTTTTTCTTCAATTTTAGGTTTAATTTCAGTTTTTATAGTAGGTCTAACTATTTTTTCGACCGCTTTTTCTTTTTGCAAATCAGTTGGCTTTACCTTTTGCAATTCAGCATTGGGTTTTACAATAGCTGGCTCAACTTCTTTTTTTGGTTCTTCTTTTGGTATCTTAATTTCCTCAAGCTCAACTTTTTCTTTTGGTTTCTCAGGCACTTCAACTACAATAGTTTCAACTTTATCAACAGGCTTTTCTGAAACAATTGGTTGTGGTTGTGGTTTGGGCTCAGACTTGGGCTCGGGTTTGGGTTCGGATTTTACCACATTCACTTCTGGCACTGGTGCAATCACCTCCTGCTTAACCACTATTTGTTCGGGTGCTTTTACCTCTGGTTTTGAGTGAGGTTTGTTTAGAGCATTTAAATCTATATGCCCTACCGCTTTAATGTGCGGTTTGATATCTTCGGGGATATCTGTTTTGTGGATATCTGTTTTAACAACTTCTGGTTTCGCTTCTTGTTTGGGCTGTGCATACCCATCTAAAGCAACAGTAGCAGCCTTTTCCTTTAAATGACGCTCGTTACTTAACCTTTCGGACTCCAATTTAAGAGCCATGTCTTTGTTAAATTCCTTGGCAAGTATAAGGTGTTCATCATCGGATAATTTTGTATTCAAATCAACCGTGTGTTTAAACCCCTTTTTTGCTAAAAATTCGATGGCGGTAGACATACCGACATTTAAATCTTTACAGGCTTTGCTTAATCGTATAGACATATATAAATTTTGTTTTGTAATAAAAATGAGCAGTTTACTACTCTTTTGTAAAAAAATTGATGGCTGAAATTATCTGTAAAACTACTCTTCAAATTCAGCTTTCAAAATTGAAAGCACATCATCAATCGTTTCCTCTTCGAGGTCGGTACGACGTATTAAATCATGACGAGGTATTGCCAATACATTTTTAGCCGTATCGCATCCAATAGCTTTAAATGCATCAATTACCCATTGATCGATTTCGTCGCTGAACTCATCTAAGTAAATATCTTCTGTATCTTCTTCATCGATATCGCGGTACACATCAAGCGTATATTCGGTAAGCATGCTTGCCAAACGAATATTTAAACCGCCCTTACCAATTGCCAACGATACTTCGTCGGGTTTAAGATAAACCTCTGCTTTTTTCTCGGCTTCATTCAAACGAATCGACGAAATTTTAGCGGGGCTTAATGCTCTCGAAATAAATAAACTAATGTTGTTTGTATAGTTTATTACATCGATATTTTCGTTACGCAATTCGCGTACAATGCCATGAATACGTGAGCCTTTTACACCCACACAGGCACCTACTGGATCAATGCGTTCGTCGTACGACTCCACAGCCACTTTGGCTCTTTCGCCCGGAACACGCGCTACTCTTTTAATTGTTATCAATCCCTCGTGAATTTCAGGCACTTCCAATTCGAACAAACGCTCGAGGAACACAGGCGAAATACGCGAAACTATAATTTTAGGATTGTTATTTTTGTTTTCGACCATCGCTACAACTGCTCTTACAGTATCGCCTTTACGGTAGAAATCGGTTGGTATTTGTTCTGTTTTTGGTAAATACAATTCATTGCCTTCATCATCAATCAAAAGCATTTCCTTTTTCCAAACCTGATATAATTCAGCGCTTACAATTTGACCAATTTTTTCGCTGTATTTAGCAAAAATACTATCTTTTTGCAGTTCAAGAATTTTCGACGATAATGTTTGACGCAAAGTTAGAATAGCCCTACGTCCAAAGTCAAGAAAATTTACTGTATCGGTAAGTTCTTCACCAACTTCAAAATCTTCACCTATTTTTTTTGCTTCGCTAAGCGAAATTTCAGTATTCGAATCTTCCAATTCGTCGTCTTCAACCACCACGCGGTTACGATAAATTTCAAAGTCGCCTTTATCGGGGTTGATAATAACGTCGTAGTTATCATCGCTGCCAAACATTTTGGTTATTACGCTTCGGAACGACTCTTCCATTACACTGATTAAGGTGCTTCTGTCGATGCTTTTCAGTTCTTTAAATTCCGAAAAGGTATCAATCAGACTGATTGTTTCTTTTTTGCTCATGGCTTATTTAAATCTGATAATGTATTTTGTGTATTTTATATCGTTATAATTAAATGAAATATCTTCATTTACAATTGTTTTGCGTTTCGAACCTTCGAGTTGTACTTTTTTCTCAATACTTATTGTAAATAAATTTTCGTCGGCAGCAGTAAGTATTCCACTCATTTTCAGGCCATTTTTAGATAGCACTTCTACTTCGTTGCCAATATTTTTTACATATTGTTTCAGCACTTTAAAAGGCTCTGTTAATCCTGCAGAACTCACTTCTAACTCAAAATCTTCAACTTCGCGGTCGAATTGTAACTCGATGTGCTTACTTAGTCCGATGCAATAATCGAGCGAAACGCCTTCGAAGGCATCAATTTCGACCGAAATTCGGTTGTCTGTGCTCACATTTACATCTACAAGATAGTATTCTGAAGCAGCAATATAATCGCTAACTATCTGTATTACAGTTTCTTTAAAAATCATTTGATGGGGTAATTTAACAAAGAAGGGGACTGTAGTCCCCTTCACATAGTTCTAAATCGACTGCAAAAGTACTAATAATTATTTAAACAGCAAACATTTAAGCGAAATATTGAGCTTAATGGGTTGATTTTTATGTTATTTTTTAGCGCTTAGATTAAATTTTTCAGGAAAACGCGCCTGAACGTCTTTATAATAGTGTTGAATTTTTTTCAAATCATCAATTTCATTACCCGTAGGATAAAAAACATCAAAAATACCCATTTCTCGTTTTTTATAATCGATATAAGCAATTTGAATGGGCACCTTGGCTTTTACAGCAATATGATAAAAACCCATTTTCCAATTATCAACCAAACTGCGAGTGCCTTCAGGCGTTATAGCCAAATGAAAATGAGAACGTTTTTCAAACTCTTCGGCCATAAGGTCGGTAACGGAACTTTTCTTCGAACGATCCACTGGCACGCCACCCATTGCATAAAAAAGCGCTCCCATTGGAAAAAAAAACCACGATTTTTTAATTAAAAAAGAAGCTTCACGCCCCAAAGCCAAGTACGACAATTTACCTATCGGAAAATCCCAATTGCTAGTATGTGGAGCCACGCAGATAATACTTTTAACAGGCTCAGCCACTTTTACATTGAGTTTCCAGCCAAAAAATTTCAAAAGAAGGATACTTATTGTTCTCATTAGTGATTTTTTAAAAAGGATTGATTTTTTGTTTATTTATTTTTAAACAGAGTTTTTTTTTGCAAAGATAAGCGATTAATTTTTAGATTAAATCAAAAAACAACGCCTCCGTTAATTTCTGTTTATAATACTGTTAATAAATAAAATAACAAAAACTATTTATGCCACACCTTGTTTTTGCTATAAATATACTTAAATACAAGATTTTTTAGAAATACGAAAATTAATTTTACTAATTTTGTATTTTAAAATATAAAAGCACAGATGAGTTTAATCGAAAGTATTCGCGAACCAATTTCGGAAGATTTAAAGGTATTCAAAAAGTTTTTTGCTCAAGCATTAAAAACAGACAATCCGCTATTGGCAGATGTAAACGAATATATTGTGGAAGCAAGTGGAAAAAAACTTCGCCCAATCCTTACCCTTCTAACAGCGCGATTGTGTGGGAATATTAATGATTCGGCCTATTATGCAGCTCTGGCAGTGGAACTTTTACACAATGCAAGTTTGATACACGACGATGTGGTGGATGATACAATGGAGAGGCGAGGACGATCGTCGATAAATGCCCGCTGGACAAACAAAGTAGCTGTACTTTCGGGCGATTACATGTTGTCAAATTCGCTTATTTGTGGTACAAAAACGGGAAGTTTAAATATTCTAACCTCCATCGCTCGCATTGGCATGGAACTTTCGGATGGTGAATTGCTTCAATTAACCAACATGCAAAAAACCGAAATATCGGAGGCTGATTATTTTAAAGTTATTCAGAAAAAAACGGCTTTGCTGTTTGCTACTTGTGCCGAAGTGGGAGCTATTTCGGCTGGTGTAGATAGTATTAAGCAGAATCATTTATTTTGTTTTGGAGAAGCGCTTGGGCTTTGTTTCCAGATAAAAGATGATATTTTTGACTACTACAAAGATATTGAAATTGGAAAACCTACTGGCAACGACCTGCAAGATGGAAAAGTTACCCTGCCACTCATTTATGCACTTCGAAACGCCGACGAGGAAACAAAAAACAACGTTGCATCGATTATTCATTCCAAAGATTTTACAATTTCAAACATCGACCAAATTATGCAATTTGCGCGCAATTATGGTGGTGTGGAATATGCAGAAAACAAAATGAATGAATTTAAAATAAAGGCAATTAACGAGTTAAATATATTTGACGACTCTATTTACAAAACAGCATTAATTCAGTGCGTTGAGTTTGCATCATCCCGTCAATATTAAATCAAAATTCTTGGCTATGCTAAGCGGCAAGGCAGATAACGCAATTCCTAATTTGTAATTCTCAACTAAATTCATGGCATTAATTAAAGAAGTTAGGGGCTTTGTGCCCGAAATTGGCAATGATTGCTACTTAGCCGAAAATGCAACCATTGTTGGCGATGTAAAACTGGGCTCAGGATGTAGTGTGTGGTTCAATGCCGTGCTTCGGGGCGATGTAAACTCCATTCGTATTGGAAATAATGTAAATATTCAAGATGGATCGGTGCTACATACTTTGTACGAAAAATCGACCGTCGAAATTGGCGATTATGTTTCTATTGGTCACAACGTTACGGTACATGGAGCAAAAATTGACGATTATGCTCTTATTGGCATGGGAGCAATTTTGCTCGACTACGCTCACATAGGTGAGGGGGCAATTGTTGCAGCAGGTGCTTTGGTTTTGAGCAACACCGTGATTGCTCCATACACGCTTTGGGCTGGTGTGCCTGCTAAATTTGTAAAAAATATTGAACCCGAAAAAACCAACGAAATGAACCGCCGCATAGCTCACAATTACGCTATGTACGCTGGTTGGTTTAAAGAATAGCCAAACATAACGCACATTCAATGAATTCAATAGCCTTATCAGAACTTACCGAACGCATACAAGAAACCATCCGAACCAACTTTGACACACCTCAGTGGATTCGTGCCGAAATTAGTGAACTGCGTGAGAATCAAAATGGGCATTGCTATTTAGAATTTGTTGAAAAAGACGAACATACCGATAATTTATTAGCAAAAACAAAAGCCATAGTGTGGGCATCTACTTATCGTATGCTCAAACCATATTTCGAAACCAGCACGGGCGAAAAGTTGCGAGCTGGGCTAAAAGTTTTGGTTGCTGTAACGGTTGATTTTAGTGGAGTATATGGATTTAGTTTAAACGTACGCGATATTGACCCCACTTTTACCATTGGCGAATTAGCTGCTCGAAGGCTCAAAATTATCCGCCAACTCGAAGCAGATGGCATTGCGGATATGAATAAACAACTCACACTGACACCTCGCCCTCAACGTTTGGCAATCATCTCCTCTCCCACTGCTGCCGGTTACGACGATTTTATGAACCAATTGCTTAATGACTCGAACCATTTTGCTTTTCACACACGGCTTTTCCCTGCTTTGATGCAAGGCGAACAAGCTGAAGCTTCGATAATAACAGCTCTCGATAAAATTTTTACACATTACGAATTGTTCGACGCCGTAGTTATAATAAGGGGCGGTGGTGCAACAACCGATTTGGCTTGCTTTGATAGCTACGATTTAGCACTTAATTGTGCTCAATTTCCACTTCCAGTAATTTCGGGCATTGGCCATCAGCGCGATGTAACCATTCTGGACATGGTAGCATACACCTCGCTCAAAACGCCAACCGCGGTGGCTGAGTTTCTAATTCAGCAACTTACCATCGTCGAAAATGAATTGTTGGATACTTTTTTGGAAATAGCTAAGGTAGTAAAATCTAAAATAAATACTGAAAAGCAGACGTTGAACAGTATTCAATGGAAAATAAAACAGACCTTGCAAAGCTGTCTGACAACAAAATTGATTGCGCTCGAAAAACAAAAAAGTCGCTTGAGAAGTGCTGTCCACAGCCTACTTTCGAACGAAAAGAATAAACTTTCGCTACTTACACGAACAATTGAGACGCACTCGCCAACTTATTTATTAAAACACGGTTACACTATTACAACTCTTAACGGTAAACGAATTAGTACAATAAAAGAACTGAAAAAAGGAGATACCGTGTGCACATATTTACACGATGGTGAATTCGAAAGTACTGTTAACAATTAAAATGTAAAATAAAAAAACATGTCGAAAATTACACTCGAAAATATGGAGTTTCACGCCTTTCATGGCTGTTTAGAACATGAAATAACGCTTGGGAACACATTCATTGTAACAGTTACTATGGAATTTGACACAAAGCAAGCAGGCAAATCCGATGAGCTTGCGGACACACTGAACTATCAATTGATATACGATTTAGTTAAACAAGAAATGGAAATCCCATCCAAATTAATCGAGCATATTGGGCAGCGCATTGCAAAAAGAATCATGACTTCTTATACACAAATTACTGCCTTAAAGCTAAAATTGTCGAAACTTAACCCACCACTTGGCGGGAAAGTGCAAGCCGTAAGTATCGAAATTGAAAAAAAACGCGCACTTTAAAGCAATTATTCAAAAAAATTACTACATTTGTTGCTCAATTTTAAAAAAGTAAATAAAAACAAATACCATATTATGAAATTCGTCGTATCAAGCACACTACTGTTGAGCCACTTACAAGCTATTAGTCGCGTAATAAACAGTAAAAACTCCTTGCCTATTCTCGATAATTTTTTATTGGACATTAAAGGCAATACTTTAACAATGACCGCATCGGACATTGAAACCACATTGATTACTTCTATGGAAGTAGAAAACGCTGAAGGCGATGGTAAAGTGGCTGTTGTTTCGCGCCTTTTGTTAGATACACTTCGCGAATTTGCCGACCAACCGCTTACTTTCAGCATCAACGACAGCAATTTGGCAATGGTAATCACTTCCGCCAATGGTTCGTATAATTTTATTGGTCAAAATGGCGATGAATATCCTCGATTACCCGAATTAAAAGAGGATGCACGCGTATTAACTTTGGCAGTTGAAAACCTAACTGCTGGTATCACTAAAACACTTTTTTGCACAGCCGACGACGAACTTCGCCCTGTAATGAATGGTGTGTATTTTGATATTGAAAAGGAAAATATTACATTTGTGGCTACCGATGCTCACAAATTAGTACGTCTAAAAACACCACTTACAAGCATTACATTGAGCGAAGAGGAAGATAAAATCAGTTTTATTTTGCCTAAAAAGCCTGCTACTATGCTCAAAAATATTCTACCAAAAGAATCGGGCGAAGTAGACGTAAAATTCGACTCTAAAAATGCGTATTTTAAATTGGCAAACTATACTATGATTTGCCGACAAGTGGAAGGCCGTTTTCCAAATTATAATGGCGTTATTCCACGTCAAAATTTGTACAAAATCATTATCGATCGCGTGAGTTTACTCAATGCACTTAAACGCGTTTCGGTATTTTCGAATCAGTCAAGTAATCTTATAAAACTCGATTTTCACGACAATATGATTCATATTTCGGCGCAAGATATCGATTTCTCGATTTCGGCAGAAGAAACAATTAGCTGTGCTTTCGAAGGTGATCCAATCAAAATTGGCTTCAAATCTTCCTTCTTGATAGAGATTTTAAATAATATCGAATCGTCTGATGTTATTCTCGAAGTTACCGATCCTTCGCGCGCAGGTTTAATTTTACCCTTCGAAAATCAATCGAACGAAGAATTATTAATGTTGTTAATGCCAATGTTGCTTAACGACTAAAAATAGATTAATTGTCGATAGTCTAAGGTCTAAAGTCGAAAGTCTTTAGACCTTCTTACTTTCTTTCTTACTTTCTCACTTTCTCACTTTCTTACTTACTGAAAAAAAAATGAAACTCGAACTAAAAAATCCAATCGTATTTTTCGATCTCGAAACAACAGGAACGAATATTGTCTCCGACCGAATTGTCGAAATTTCCTATCATAAAGTTTCGCCTAACGGACGCGAAGAAACGAAAACAATTCGCGTAAATCCAGGCGTGCCAATTCCAAAAGGTGCATCCGATATTCATGGCATTACCGATGCCGATGTAGCCAATTGCCCAACATTTAAAGCCGTAGCGAAAGAAATTGCCCGTGACATTGAAGGTTGCGATTTAGCAGGCTATAACTCCAACCGCTTCGACATTCCGCTTTTGGCCGAAGAGTTACTACGTGCCGATGTGGATATCGACCTCACAAAACGCAAATTTGTTGATGTACAAGTTATTTTTCACAAAATGGAAGCCCGAACGCTGGGAGCAGCTTATAAATTTTACTGCGACAAAGATTTGGTAGGCGCTCACGGTGCCGAAGCTGATACCTTGGCGACTTATGAGGTGTTAATGGCACAACTCGACCGTTATCCTGAACTTAAAAACGACATCGAGGCATTATCGAAATTTACTACTCAAAACAACAATGTGGATTTTGCTGGACGAATGATTTACAACGACAAAGGCGAAGAAATTATAAATTTTGGCAAGTATAAAGGTCAAAAAGTAAACGATGTACTCGCTAAAGATATGGGCTATTACGGCTGGATAATGAGTAGCGACTTTACTTTAAATACAAAAAAAGTACTCACAAATATCAAGTTACGTAACTTGGGAAAATAGTTTTCCATTTATAAAAAATAAAAGCTTCATGCTTAAAAGGCAATTTGTTGGCATATTCGTTTTGTTGTTAGTGGGTGTGTGCCTAAGTGCTCAAATACCAACAAGTTATTACGACAAAGCTATTGGTAAGCAAAGCGCAGAGCTCAAAACAGCCCTGTTCGAAATAATTCGGCCACACACTTTTTTGGAGTATTATTCTTCGGCCACCTCTTTCAGAAGCACCGACTGGCATCCTGATGGTTATTATTGGGATATGTATTCGAATAATAAACGAGCCTATTGGGATTCGAAGTATCTAAACAGAGAGCATAATATGCCCAAAAGTTGGTTTGGGGTTTCGTCTGATGAGGTAAATTTGTATCCAATAGCAACAGATTTAAACAATTTATATCCCTCGGATGTAACTGCCAATTCGGCAAAGTTAAACTATGCTTTGGGAGTGGTTGGCGGCACTTCAAATTTTTCTAATGGCGTTGTAAAAGTGGGAACAAATACATATTCAGGTTACAAAGGAACTGTTTTTGAGCCTGCCAACGAATACAAAGGCGATTTTGCCCGCGACTACATGTATATGGTTACCGCTTACGAAGATTATGCAAACATTTGGCAAAGTACAGGTACATCTTCGATGTTGATACGAAACACCTATCCCGTTTTTAATGCCTATGCTGTAAGGCTTTTGTTGGAATGGCACAGAGCCGACCCGGTAAGTTCAAAGGAAACAAATCGTAACAACGCAGTTTTTAATCTTCAAAACAATCGAAATCCTTTTATTGATCATCCTATTTTGGCCGAATATATTTGGGGAAAATTTATTGGCGAAAGCTGGGATGGCAGTGGCAATGAGCCAGAAACCAATTTAACATTGATTTACAAATACAATGCGGCCAATAAAACAGTATTTATTCAGCTAAAAAAACCCGAAGAAGCAAGTTATACTATCTATTCAATATCAGGCATATTGAAACAAAATGGAAATATCAACAACACCTCCACTATTGTATTAAAAGACATAGAGACTCAAAAAAACTACGAAAAAGGCATATACGTACTAAATGTATATACGAATGGTTTGCGAAAAACTATCAAAATAATGGTTTATTAGCAACAAATAAAACATTTATATCACTGAATTTGTTTCCATTATGGGTTAAAATAAAACAATAACTTGCATAAAAACAATCGGGTATGAAACGAAAAAATCACTTTCGAATCTTTTCAATAATTGTGTTGCTAACATTTGCCTGCTTTGTGCAAATTTCTGCACAAGAAAACGATGTGTTTACCACTTACAAAGCAATGGTAGTTGACAAACAAACAGGTAAGCCTTTGGCTTTTGCTGGCGTTACTATCGAAGGAACAAACTACTCGACTGTAACAAATACAGAAGGCGAATTTGTAATTAAAATCCCTACCGAAACAAAAGATGCCACCATCAATATTCAGTTTATTGGTTTCAAATCGCGCAGTATTTCTATTTCAGAATTCAAAAATGATAAAAACAGAATTGAATTAGAACCTTTTGCCGTAGAACTACCCGAAATAAGTGTTATTTCGAAAGATGCCGAAAGCTTGGTGCTTAGCATGTTCGAAAAAAAAGGCGAAAACTACCCCACTCAAGAAGAACAACTCACCGCTTTTTATCGGGAAACGATTCGAAAAAACAAAACGTATGCTTCACTTTCCGAAGCCGTAGTGGATGTGTACAAACAATCCTACAACTCATATAAGTCCGACGTTGTAAAAATTTTCAAAGCTCGAAAAAAAACCGATTATAGCAAAGTAGACACATTGGTTTTCAAACTAATGGGCGGACCGTTCAACTCCCTTTATTTAGATTTATTGAAGTATCCAGAAATGATTTTTACTGAAAAAATGGTAGATAATTACGATTTTACTTTCGACCGCTCCACTCGAATTGGTAAACGACTGATATATGTTGTTGATTTTAAGCAAAAATCGCATATCGAAGACCCATTGTACTATGGGAAATTATATATCGATGCTAAAAATTCAGCTTTGAAATCAGCCGTTTTCAAACTCAACCTGCAAGATAAAGAAGCAGCAGCTCGTATGTTTATTGTAAAAAAACCTTTTAATGCAGATGCTATTCCGCTCGAAACAAACTACCGGGTAGATTTTATTGAAAAAAATAACAAATGGTACTACGGATACAGTCGTATAGAAATGGCATTGCGTGTAAAATGGAAAAAAAAACTATTCAACAGCACTTTTTATTCCACCATCGAAATGGCAGTAACCGATCGTAACAAAGCCGATTACGACAAACAAGCCGTAAATAAAGAGAAAATACGCTCTAACATTGTGATTGCCGATGAAGTAAGTGGCTTTGCCGATCCCGATTTTTGGGGCGAATACAATGTGATAGAACCCGAAAAACCTATCGAAGCAGCCATCCGAAAAATTCAAAAACAATTAGAAAAGAAATAAATCAAAAGAATATTCACATAGAATGTTTTGTAAATTCAAAATGAATGTATATCTTTGCAGTCCGAATTGAAAAAACAAAAATAAACATATTAATTCATTCATTATTATGATCGTAGTACCTGTAAAAGAAGGCGAAAACATTGAGAGAGCATTAAAAAAATTCAAACGTAAATTTGAAAAAACGGGCGTTGTTAAAGAACTTCGTCGTCGTCAATGTTTCGACAAACCTTCTATTGTAAATCGCGAAGAAAAAATGCACGCGATTTATGTAGAAAAAATGCAATTGGGAGAAGAATAGGATTATTCTTATAAAATATCAAAATTCTATCGAATTTTTGGTAATTTATTCTATTTTAGTTGCAGAATAGCACAGCGCTATGACATATAATTTCTGCAATAGCAACATACAGCATAAGAAGCTTTAAATCTTCTTGTGCTGTTTTTTTATGTTCTCAAATCACTATTTAAAATATCATCAAAAATTAGTATCTTTGCAAAGATTGAAATTTGAATTTTCAGAATGAAAAAAATAGTTTTTGCAACAAACAATGCCCACAAATTATCGGAAGTACGTGCTATTTTAGCACCCGATTATGAGATAATTAGCTTAGCTGAATTAAACTGCTTCGACGACATACCCGAAACGGCTAATACGCTTGAAGGAAATGCCCTTTTGAAAGCCAACTATATTTTCGAAAAATTTGGTTGCGATTGCTTTGCCGACGACACCGGACTCGAAGTGGAAGCACTAAACGGTGAACCGGGCGTTTATTCGGCACGCTATGCCGGCGAAGCTAATGATGCTAAGGCAAATATGAAAAAACTGCTGCACAACTTAGGCAACAACACAAACAGGGAAGCCTGCTTCCGAACTGTGATTGCACTGATTTTGGGTGGTAAACAGCAGTTTTTCGAAGGCCGAATTGATGGACACATCAGCTTTGAGCCACAAGGCACTGCTGGTTTTGGCTACGACCCAATTTTTATTCCAAATGGATACAAGCAAAGTTTTGCAGAACTTGGTACCGACGAAAAAAATAAAATTAGCCATCGCGCATTGGCTGTAAAAAAATTAGTGGATAATCTGTGCAACTAAAATCATTATTATATTCGTCAACTAAATCGAAAAAACTGCTAAATGCATCGATATTAATTTCCATATTTATTATCGGAATCTTTGTTCGCACGTATAAATTTGACACAATACCAAGTGGATTAAATCAAGATGAAGCTTCAATTGGTTACGAGGCATTTTCAATTTTAACTACTGGTGCCGATAGAAATGGATATAGTTATCCCATTCATTTTGTATCGTGGGGAAGTGGTCAAAATGCATTATATGCATATCTCACAATACCATTTATACATTACTTTGGATTAAACACCTTTAGTGTTCGAATTGTAAACGTCATATTCAGTATTCTGGCATTGTTTTTATTTTATTTTATTGTAAAAAATCATTTCAGGATTAAATCATTTCAATATTTATCCGTATTTTTATTTGCTATTAACCCCTGGAGCATAATGTCAGGACGTTGGGGATTGGAATCAAACATATTCCCGACACTTATTCTAACTTCAGTTTATTTTATCATTAAGTCCATTAAAAACAACCACATATACTTACTTCCGGCAAGTTTCTTCTTATCGCTTAGTCTATATTCATACGGCACATCATATTTTTTTGTTCCATTTTTGATTGTAGGTATATTTTTATTTATCAAACCTTTTAGGGAGTTAAAATTCATAACACTACTAAGTTCGGCTTTAGTTTTTTCGGCATTGTCATTTCCCATTTTTCAGTTTCTAATTACAAATCATCTTGGAGTTAGTTTTGACTTTTCGACTCTTTATTCAATTCCAAAATTAGACTCAAATCGTACTACTACAATTTTCAATTTATTTACAGGTAATTTTCTTGAGGATTTTACAAAAAATATCGCCCGAGTTTTGTTTGTTATTTGGGGACAATCAGATGGAAATACCTATAATTCAATTCCAACAACCGGTACCATATACCATTTGTCAATCATTTTTGTTATAATTGGCATTTATAACTATTTTTCTGATAAATCATCACGAACATTGATTAGCAATATTTTTATTATTTGGTTATCAGTAACTCTTATCATGTCAATTACTATAAATTCGAACGTAAACCGAATAAATATAATTTTTTATCCTCTGATTTTCTTTTGCTCTGATGGCATTTACAAACTTATTCTAATTATCAATGAATCATTCAAAAAAAGAATTTTTATTGCTGTTGTGTTTGTATTCTCACTACTGTTTATTACTTTTGTAGGCACTTACTTTAGTGTTTTGTTTAATGAAAAGACTTCAACATTTTCAAAAGGGATTGGAGAAGCTTTACAATACACAAAAATTAAATACCCAAACGATACGATTTTAGTCTCAAAAGACAATTTAAACATGCCCTATATTTATGTTTGCTTCTATGACAAATTACCAACAATAAAATTTAGAAAAGATGTAGTTTATGATACACATAATTCCATTGCTTTTAGGAATGTAAAAAGAATTGGAAAATACATTTTTGAGACTTCGAACCCAAAATACGATTTTGTAATGATAATAAATAATTCTGAACTTAATAAATTTCAAAACTCTTCCTATACTATAGTTAATTTTGATGATTTTAATGTTATAAAAATGATTTCAAAAAAATAATTATTGTACTAAATTCAACATTTGCTCGTTATATAAGAACAAAAAAGTCAAACAGAAAATCAATATAATTCCTACTATAAATGAAAATAAGAATATTCACAATTATAGCTCTATATATTTGTATATCTAACAGTTATTCGCAACTCGCAATGGGAAAATGGCGCACACATTTTGCCTACAATGCCATAGAGCAAATTGCCCAATCCGATAATAAAATTTTTGCCATTAGCGAAGGTTCACTATTCTCCATCGAGAAAAACACCCACTGTATAGAAGAGGAAGAGGGATGTAAAGAATATTATGGAAAAATGAGTGGACTTAACGATGGTATTATAAGCAGAATTGGATTCGACAATCAAAATAAAAAACTCCTTATTATCTATCGAAACGGTAATATCGATATCATGTCCAACGGAGGTACGATTAATATCCCCGATTTGTACAACAAACAGCTAAGTGTAAGTAAGGAAGTAAACGACATTACTTTTTTCGGCGACAGAGCTTATCTTTCGTGCAATTTTGGCATTGTGGCACTAAACACAAAAAAGAATGAAATTGCCGATTCTTACTTTATCGGTCCAAACGGAAGTGAACTAAAAATTTTAAGTACAGCAATCATTGGCAATACTATTTTTGCATTAACACAAAACGCTATTTATACAGCCAATGTTAACGAACCCAATTTAGTAAACTATGAGTATTGGTCGACCTTACCCAGCTTACCAGGAAATGGAGATTTTATTAAAATTGACGTTTTTGACGACAAATTAATTTTACAACGTAGCGACAAATTATATACCTATACTGCCGGTAATGGCTGGCAAAATATTTTATCGGAAATAAGCACTTCAAACTTTAGTATTTCTAACGGCAAATTAATTGTTTACTCATCAGCAACATCACTTTATACTGTTGATGAGGCTTTTAGCACTAAACTAATCGAAAATGTGGGCGAAGTACTCGAAGCAGAGTACGATTCCGAAAACAATCTTTACTGGCTCGCCGGAAATGCAAAAGGTGTTATAGCAGCTACTGAGAGCCCAATGGTTGAGCCGAAATTATTCAAACCATTAGGACCTGCCATAAACAGCCCTTGGAGTATGACTTTTGCTGGTGAAAAGTTGTTTGTGGCTGCGGGAAAACCCAAAAGCACTGAATGGAAAGATGGATATATTATGATCTACGAAAATAATAAATGGAAGAATATTGACGGAAAAAAAGAGATAGCCCCAATTATTAACAGCCGTGTTGAAAATCTAATGACAACGGCAGTTAACCCAAATGACAAATCACATTTTTTTGTAACGTCATTTGGAAACGGTGTTTTTGAATTTAAAAATGATACGTTTAATAAATGGCATAATATAGAAAGTTCGGGTGATATTTTACAACCTCATTATTTAATTTTAAATAATCCATCTATTTACAATAATTACACCAGATTAGATGGTGCAACTTACGACTCTGAAGGCAATATCTTTTTTACAAACAGTAGTGTAAGCCATAAAATTAAGATATTCACGAAAGAAGGTAAATGGGAGCAATTAAAGTTTCCGAGCTTAACTAATGCTAATTTAGGGCAGATATTAATAAACAGATTAAATACTAATCATAAATGGATTATGACATCCGGTCTTGGTATACTTAATATTTACGATGACAAAGGAACGATAACTGACAATTCTGATGATAATTTTATAGCATTTGAATCTTTTCCTGACCCAGACAATGAAGGAGGTAAAATAACTCATGCCAAAGAATACTGTATTGTGCAAGATAAAAATAATGTTATTTGGTTGGGAACGGATGCTGGTCCTTTACTTTTTTATAACACCACCAAAGCTTTTGATGCAGGTTATACATGCTCAAGAGTAAAAATCCCCCGCAACGATGGAACGGGTTTAGCCGACTATTTATTACAAAGTGAGAAGATAAAAGCAATTGCAATAGATGCAGCAAATCGAAAATGGATTGGAACTGAAACATCAGGTGTATACTTACTTTCGGAGAACGGACAAGAAACAATAAAGCATTTTACTACAACTAATAGTCCATTGACTTCAAACGATATAATGTCAATAGCTATAAACCCTGTAACAGGAGAGGTATTTTTCGGTACAGGTGAAGGTTTAGTTTCTTTTCAAAGCGATGCTTCCGAAGCAGATAGCACTTTCCAGAATGTTCATGCTTACCCAAATCCGATTAAAGAAGATTACAACGGAATAATTACAATAACCGGACTTGTTAATAATACGCATGTAAAAATCACAGATTTAAATGGGAATCTTATTTATCAAACCATTTCGAACGGAAGTATAGCAACTTGGGACGGCAAAAACACTAATCGCACAAAAGTAAGTACAGGAATTTATTTGGCAATATGTTCCAACGAAGATGGAACTCAGAGTGCTATTACAAAAATAATGGTAATAAATTAAATTATTCATATTGAATGAAGTAGAGATGCAAAAAAACAATTTTGATTTCTTGAGATTTTTACTCGCATTTATTGTCGTTATTGGTCATATAATAGTAATAACTGGAATTGAAGAATTTCAATCATACAAATATCTTTTCAACACATATATATCAGTTACCGGTTTTTTTTGCATCAGTGGATTTCTTATTACAAAAAGTTATTTCAACTCGAGAAACTATAAGGACTACATTATTAAAAGAGCTGCAAGATTACTACCAGCTTATATTTTAATTATTTTGGTCTGTTTCGTGTTTTTTTCTCAAATCAGTACATATTCAACGTCTGAATACTTTTTAAATACGATTACCTATAAATATTTAGCTGCAAATCTTACTTTTCTCAACTTCGTACAACCAACTTTACCTGGTGTTTTTTTGAAAAATGGAATTGAATATCCCGTAAATGGTGCTTTATGGACACTCAAAATTGAGGTTGGTTTTTACATTTTACTTCCATTAATTTTATACATATTGAATAAAAGAAGCAATAAGCTAATATTGCTAACTGTGATATATATTCTTTCAGTCATATACAATTATTACTTTCAATACTTATTTGCAGAAACAAACAATCAATTTTATTCCACTTTAGCTCATCAACTCCCAGCTTTTCTTTCGTATTTCAGCTGTGGAATAGCTTTATATTATTATTTCGATATATTTATTAAACGAAAAAATATGCTACTAATAGTTGGGTTAATAATATATTCTATCGAATATTTTTTAAAAATTGAAATTCTATCTCCTTTAGCACTTTCTTTCATTATATTTGCAATTGCTTATACAAATCTTAGAGTCGAATCATTTGCAAAATATGGTGATTTTTCTTATGGAATTTACATTTACCATTTCCCTTTAATCAACCTAGCAATTTATTTTGGATTTTTCGAGAAGTTCAATCCCTATGCAACAAGTATAATTCTGATAATCACACTATTAACAATAAGTTATTTTTCATGGCATAGCTTAGAATCGTATTTTTTAAGAAAAGTAAAATCACAAAGAACAATATCATAAATACATGCTTAGCAAATTCAATTCAATAGTTCAATTTCTAATAAATAAATACAAATTTGTTATTTTTGTCGCAATATTTTCAGTTGGAATAATTATAAAAATTATTTTATTACCCGCAGAAAATATAGATTATTTAACATTTTTATTGCCTTGGATTGAATTTATAAAATCACACGGCTACGAAAACTCTTTAAAATATATCTTTTATGATTATACCCCAACATATATTTATTTTCTGGTTTTAATTGCCAAATGGGGATTAAATCCTTTATTTTCAATTAAATTTATTTCCTTCTTTTTTGAATATCTCTTAGCCTTTTTTATTGGAAAAATAGCATACCAAAAACATAAAACGTTTACTTCTTTTTTAGTTGGTTTTACTATTATACCAATTTTACCAACCGTTATTTTTAACGCTTCGTATCTTTCGCAATGCGATGCAATTTATTCAGCATTAGTAGCTGGTAGTATTTATTTTATGCTTATAAAAAGGCAGTTTTTGGCCATTTTATTTTTAAGTATCGGCTTTGTTTTTAAAATGCAAACTGTATTTATCTTGCCATTGTATTTTGTGCTTCTTTTGCGGAAAGAGTATAAATGGTATTATTTTCTAATGATACCTCTCTTTTATATTATAAGTACTCTACCAGCAGTTTATTATGGTGGCCCCTTTAGAGAATTAGCTGGTGTATACTTTATGCAAGCAAATAAATATAAGTATTTAACTTTGAATTTCCCCAATATTTACATTTTTATAAATAATAATTTATACGAAATATTTAAAATCGCGGGTATTCTATTTACTGTATTAATTACTTTATTTACAGGATTCTGGCTGAAATCTAAAAAATACATTCTTGATTTTGACTCTTACATTCGGCTTGCATTTATTTGTTCAATATTAATTCCTTTTATCCTTCCCGGAATGCACGAAAGATATATGTTTTTGGGTGATGCTTTGAGTGTTTTATATTTTCTTGTTTTTCGTAAAAACATCCATTTCCCAATTGGGATATTGTTGGTTTCAACGTATTCGTACATTCGGCTTTCGCGATTTAACGACATTTTACCAATGGAACCGGCCTTTGTTATTTACACTATTATAATTGTATTGGCCATATATGATTTTATCTCAAACCTTAAAAAGATAAATAATGAAACAAAATAATTACACAAACATATTAATTCTACTAATAGTAATTACTTACACTGTTTTATTTATTTTCAGCATTGATTTTTGTTATTTTTGGGATAATATCCAACAAACTTCAAGTGAGGCACACTTTTTTTACACTACAAATTTTTCTATTTTTCCAACAAATAAATTTAATCTCGAATTTGGTTTAACTGGTTATCATCCTCCTCTTATAGGTCTTATTACAGCTACGCTATGGGAACTTTTGGGGTATAATATTTGGGTTTCTCATGCTTTTATTTATTTGTGGGCATTAATATTGATTTATAATACTCAACAACTCATACGACATTTTGTTCCTGAAAACATGGTTGGTTGGTTAGTTCTGATACTGCTTTTTGAACCTACTGTTTTAACTCAGTTCGTAATAGCCTCGCCCGATTTTATTTTACTTACCGCATTTGTTATAAGTATTCGAGCCATCATTGAACAGAAACATTTTCTTCTCGTTTTTGGAGCTTTCTTTTTATTCGGTATTAATATGCGAGGAGTATTTGCTGGTATAGTATTATTTGTCAGTAATTTTATCTATTTGCTTTATGTTTCAGACTTCAAATTAACTTCCAAAACACTAATTAGAAACCTATTGCCATATTTTCCCACATTTACATTTTTAGCCCTGTACTATATTTTATATTTTAAAATTAATGGTTGGTTTTTCACAAACTCTCCCTACTCCGAACACTATACATTGCCATCAAACATGGCGAGAATAATAACGCATTTTGCAGAGTTCGGACTTCGATCAATCGAAAATGGACGATTTTTAATTTGGGGATTAGGAATGTACGTTTTTTATTTATCTATTTCAAAATTCAAAAAATGGAGTAATGAAGTAAAATTTATTGCTTTCATATTTGCCGGCTTATTTTCAATCTACTTTATATTCATTTTTATATCGCAAATGCCCTTCTCGCCACGTTATTTTATGCCTTTTTATTTTCTATTATCAATAATTGTTATAAAGAAAATTATTGAAAACAAGAAGTTTAAGCATGTAATATCCTTCTTTTTAATTATTTTAATATTGGAAATATCGGGCAACTTTTGGATTTATCCTGAAAAGATAGCAAAATCATGGGACACAACATTGGGACATATTCCATATTATTCGTTACGTAAAGAGTGCTTTAACTATATCGACAGTGAAAAATTGGACTATAATGATATTTCTGCCGGATTTTGTTTATATGGAAACAGGAAAGTAATTGAGTTAAAAGAACCTGAAAAACGAATAGGTAACGAAGTAAATAGAAAATATTTTATTTATTCAAATATTTCGAATGTAGAAGATGAAATTGCAGCAGATTTTAAAAACAAATCGAAATGGAGAGAAATAAAACGGTTTGAAAAATCAAATGTTTATATTTCAATTTTTGAGCGAATAACATTTTGACTCACAAAGACATGAGCTTACCTAATAACATTTCCCAATTTCTCAAATTCTCGTTTGTGGGCGTTTTAAATACACTCATTACATTGTTTGTAATTTGGATTTTTGTAACTTTGCTGTCGACCACTCATTATGAAGCCAATATTGCAGGATATGCAGTTGGCGTGATAAATAGCTATGTTTTAAACAAATACTGGACGTTTAAATACAAATCGAAAACCGGTATCACCTTTTTGAAATTTATTGCCGTTTTTGGTATTACTTACTTAATTCAGTTTTCAGTGTTATCTTTACTGCTGAAATACAGCAATATAGATGCTTTTATTTGCCAGATTTTAGCTATGGTTGTATATACCATTCTGAATTTTACTATAAATAAAAAATTTACCTTTAAAACCAATATATAATGTCGAAATCAATAAGCATTATTGTTCCTTGTTTTAACGAAGAAGATGTAATTGAAACAACCTATAAAAGGCTGAAACAAACCCTTACAAAAATTGATTTATAAAACAGCAGCAAAGCTATCGGCAATAGCATCAACTGATAAAATGGTGAAAATCATATCGTTTTCACGAAATTTTGGACATCAAAAGGCTGTTACGGCTGGTTTAAATAATTGTAGTTCGGATATGGCTGTTATCATCGATGCCGATTTACAAGATCCTCCAGAACTAATCCCCGACATGATTAAAACCATGGTAGAAAATAATGCTCAGGTGGTTTATTGTGTTCGGAAAGTGCGAAAAGGCGAAGGTTTTTTGAAAAGAATTACAGCCAAGATATTTTATCGCCTTATAAATTTTTTCTCCGAAATAAAACTTCCTGTGGACACCGGCGATTTCCGGTTAATTGATAAAAATATAATTCGTGAATTCAATCAGCTGAACGAAAAAGGCAAGTATATCAGAGGGTTAGTAAGTTGGATTGGTTTTAAACAAGTGCCGTTTTATTACGAAAGGGAAGCTCGTTTTGCGGGTGAAACAAAATATCCTTTTTCTAAAATGATTCGGTTTGCGGCCACTTCCCTACTCTATTTCTCGACTAAACCACTAAAAATTGCAACCGGTTTAGGATTTTTGTCGGTATTAGTTGCCTTAGGCCTTGCTACATGGTCGATATTAGGGAAAGTGCTGGGTTACACGCATGCCGATTCAGGCTGGACATCACTTTTTGTTATTATCGTATTTTTCGGTGGTGTACAACTCATTACAATCGGCATACTTGGTTCGTATATCGGCAATTTATTCAACGAAATTAAAAA
>JFJP01037470.1_pt1 | contig 27610 bp, 17 predicted proteins | sample 431651 | NCBI WGS metagenome assembly JFJP01 (sample SAMN02602958, study PRJNA72255) | Microbial mat metagenome, whole genome shotgun sequencing project. | biome: fresh water; feature: sink hole; material: water; isolation source: purple microbial (photo- and chemosynthetic) mats found in... | reverse complement strand
ATATTCCAAGGTTTCAGTGTAGGGTTTTGTGCCGAAATTGAGGGGTCGCCCGATGAGAGTTTTAGCTTTGCGTTGTTCCAATCTATTCCGGTGTTATTAAAAACTTGTGCACGATATGTTAGCTCTATTTCTGTATTTATATCACTCACTTTCAAGTCATAAGAAGGTGTCCAGCCTGCATTTTTAACCAAATATTTTAATTCTAAATCGGTTTTAATTGCATTTTCGCACGACAGTAAAATTTGAATTTCCGATACGCTATAACTCGATTTTGAGTTTAGTTCCAACAATTCAACTTCGATTCGGTCTTTAATTATGAGCAAATTTTCTGATTTTAAGGTAAGTTCGCTCAGTTTCCGGTTTATTTCAAGCATTTTTTCTCTGTAAAAAGCGGAAGCCAATTTCAAATCGTTAACCGAAACGCCGGTAGTTCCTCCCATGCTTGCATTTTTCAGAAGCATCTCTTTTTCAATTGTATAGGCATTTAGCAAATCTTCGGTTTCCTTTATTTGGCTTTTTAAAACCAAAACCGAATCTTTTAATGATTTTATTCGCGGTTTTTCGGTTTCTTGCGTTAAGTAATCTATTTTGCTCGAAATAGAAAGCACATTTACTGCATTGTCGGTACTTACTCGCACGGTATTTTCAACAAGTTGGCTCGATATATTTTTGAAAATAAGCAAATTGCGTCCTTTGGCTAAATTCAAATTTGCAGTTTCGCTAATTTCAGCACCATCGATATAAACAGTAATATTTTTAATTTTAGAATTAATTAAAACGGTATTTTCGTTTTGCGCAATTAATTTGCCAAAAAACAAAAAAAATAGCATGAATAGTATGTTTTTCATAGTGTTATCAATTTATATTAAACAATCGATTTTTTTATTTTCTATATTTCTGTATTTTCAGACATACAAAAAAAATAAGCGGATATTACGATTTATCAATGTTTACGATGGCAAAATCTTGTTTTATATTTTGAATAAAACTAAAGGTAATACCTCTTTTAATTTCTTCGCTTTCTGAGTTTACTAGTTTTATTTTGAAATATTCCAGGAGCAATCGATGCTGCGAGAGCTTTGCATAAACCTCTTTAAATTTGGAAGTACTTTCACTGCTTATAAACTGGTAAATATCCCTGTCAATAATTTCATTTGGGTTGCTAAATTTAAGAAAATCAATCGCTTTCTGATTAACTTTTACAACTTTGTTGCCATTCAAAATGAGTGCAGGCTCGTTTAGATTTTGAATAAGTGCATCTAATTCTTCCAAATTATTTTGGATAGCTTCTGAAAAACAGTTGTTTAGCAGTGCTATACTTATTGCAATATTGAGCGTAGATCTGTAAATGGGTTTCGCCAAAAAAACTTTACAAAATATTTTATCTGCTTCATCTAAAGTCTCTTCCTCAATATCGCCCGATAAAAATATGATGGGAATCTGATATTTTTTTTGTATAATTTTAGCTGCTTCTATTCCATCGATACTACCTCCAATATGAATGTCCAAAATAGCAATATCAGGAAGCGTTTCTTCACATTTTTCAATAGCAGTTTCTGCATTTTGGTAAATTCCAATCAATTCATGTCCCATTTCCAAAATGAACATCTCAAAAATTGCGCATAGCATTTTATCGTCCTCAACCAAAAGGAGTTTTAAATTTTTCATTTTAGTCTATTTTACCACCAAGTGTTTTTTGTTACTTAGTTTGTTGTTTTCAGTTGTTTACTTGTTCTTTTTATATATATTCTCTAAAAAAGAGAGAAATCTAAGTTTTTTTAAAAATAAAACATATCTATCTAATTTCCAAATAAATTATTCTTTTTTTTGATTTTCAATGGTTTAGCTTTTCAAAATCGAATTAAAACATTCACGGAAATGCTAAAAAATGTGAAAAATTACATTTAATATCAATATTTTATTATTATTTTTTATTTTTGTTGGAAAAATTTCTCTTCTAAAAAGCGTTTATCGAGAATTTTTGTACAATAAAAATTGAAAATTGGTTTTGTTTTTTTTGAAAAATTACTGTAATAAATTAGTTTAAAGTAATTTAAACAAAAAAAGGCAAAAAAATAACTTGTCAAATTGTTTACTAAATTTTGAATAATAAAATTAGTTAAAAATACTGTTTTTTTAGTTTTTTTCAAAATTTCAAAGAAAATGAATTTAATAATTGATTTTGGAAATACATTTGCTAAGTTTTATTTGTTTGAAAATGAAGAAATTAAAGCATTTTTTAAACTTGCATATTCCGATATTTTTTTTTCTGAAATGCTATCGGAATCGAAATTAAATTATACAAAAATAAATAAAAAGCAGCTCGATTTTTTTTTAGAAGCCAATAAAATTAATTTTAATAATGCAATTATTTCGTCAGTTATTGATTTTCCTGTCGATTTTGCGAGTTTTTTGAAAGAAAAAATACAAAATGGTATTTTTTTGGAGTTAAATTCAGAAACTTTGGTGCCGATTATAAATATGTATCAAAACAAAGCACAATTAGGAAAAGATCGATTGGCTGTAGCAGTTGGGGCAAATCAATTGTATAATGGAAAAAATATTTTGGTAATTGATGCGGGCTCGGCTATTACGTATGAATTTATTTCAGATAAAAACCAATATTTGGGAGGAAATATTTCACCCGGAATGCAAATGCGCTTCAAGGCGTTGAATACTTTTACCAATAAATTGCCTTTGATAACTATTTTGCCCGAAAGCGAACGTCTTTTGAGCGAAAAAAATGAAATAGGCAAAAATACACATTCGGCTATAAACCTTGGAGTAATTAAAGGTATAGTATTGGAAATGAGAGGATATATTGCTCAATTTGAAGCACAAAACTCCAATACGGTTGTTCTTTTAACGGGTGGAGATTCTTTTTTCTTTGAAAAGGAATTAAAAAACAGCATATTTGCACACGAAAATTTAGTGGCAATTGGTTTAAATTCAATTTTGAATTATAATTTGCAAGCTTTGGAAACACAGTAAGATGGATATTTTTAACGCAGAACGAAAATGTGGTAATTGTTTGTTTTTCAAATATTTATTTGATTTTCAATTGATGTAATTTGTAAAATATAGAAAAACAAAATCACTAGTTAAAAGTTAGCGAACTATTGAAAGATTTAGCAATTTGCGACCATATTTTTTTAAAATTTCAACAGTATTAGAATTTCGGTCGCTATTAAATTTATGCAAACAAACAAAATTAACTTTAATAAAAATTAAATGAACAAAACACATTTTTTTAGAATATCGAAAAAAGTATTTCCTTTTTTTATACTATTTTTTATACTATCGAGTTCAATAAATAGTTACGCACAACATTCTACAAGTTCGCCGTATTCGCGTTTTGGAATTGGCGATATTTCTTCGCGCGGAAACTCTCAAACCTATGGTTTAGGCGGAGTTAGTGCGGCTGTTCGTAGCTCTTTTTCGCTCAATAGCGTAAATCCGGCTTCTTATACCGGGCTTTTAGCCAATACTTTTCTACTTGATTTAGGCATTAATTACAAATCGTCGGCTTTTGTGGTCGATGGTCAAAATCAGTACAACAACGACGCTAATATTAGCCATTTTGCTTTTGCTTTTTCAGCTAAAAATTGGCTTTATTTTAGTGCCGGAATAAAACCCACAAGCTATGTAGGTTACAACATAGAGCATACTTATACTTTGGCTGACCAGACCGAAAGCTTGGTTTCTTACTCGGGGCAAGGTGGTATAAATAAGGTATATATGGGAACTGCTGTTCATTTATTCAAACGACTTTCTATTGGCTTGAACGTGAATTACAATTTCGGTACACTTCAAAAAACTTCATCTGCTTACCTGCCTACCGATGGCGGAAGTACAGTGGTAGATGCCACTGAAAGCAATGTATTTAAAAAATTCACTCCTGATTTTGGTATTCAATATACCGATTCTATTTTCGGCGAAAGTGTCTTCACCTTAGGCGTTGTGTACAATCAACAGGCAAAATACAATACCTATACCGAATTACTAACCAAGCGTTTTTTGAGTATCAACGGTAATTCGTACAACGACACCATTCAGCATGTAGAAACGCCTGAAGGTACAATAACTATTCCGGCAAGTTTTGGTGTAGGTTTTGCTGTTAATTTCAAAAATAAATTTTTGATTGCTGCCGATTATTACCAACAAGATTGGACAAATGCCGGAATAGAAAATATTGGCGATTTTAGTTTGACCAAAGAATATACAGCCTCTGCAGGGCTCGAATTTATTCCAAAACTTGGCGGTAACAAGTTGCACCAAAATATTCGTTATAGAGTAGGAGGCTACTTCAAAAATTCATATTTGCAAGCTAATGACCAAAATATCAATGTTTCGGCATTGACCGTGGGTATTGGTTTTCCGTTCAAAGGAAATAGCAATATATTAAATATGGCATTCGAACTAGGAAAACGAGGAACTCAAGAAAACAGTTTATTGCAAGAGAACTTTGCCCTTTTTTCACTTAGTTTTTCTTTGCACGATTATTGGTTCAGAAAATTCAAATACAATTAATATTGCTTAACAATTTCGTTAAATTAACCAAACTAAGTAAATGAATAAAATAAAAGACATTTATACTTTTTGGAAAACATTGTATCCCAATGCAAAAAAAGCATAAATCGTTAATCCTTAAACATTAATCGTTAGTTATTATTTATTTAACAATTCAGTAGGCAATACGCAAATTAAATTAACGTTTTTTAGATAACTTAATATTTAAGATTTCGTATTTTTTCAAAAATCGGCTTTTGCCTTTAATAACCAAATTTATCATTATGAAGATTAAATTATTTAGTGCGGCATTTTTTATAATGCTATTCTTGTTGAGCAACAATACAAAAGCTCAAGTTGAAAAATATGGTAAAGACAGTATCGAATCTGTTAAAAATTTATCGCTTTTTTCAGTTTATTTTAAGCAAAAAAGCTACGATGATGCTTTAAAACCATGGCGTTATTGTTTCAAAGAAGCTCCGGCTATCCACCTTGCAATTTATGTAAATGGTGCCACTTTGCTTAAAAATATGATTGATAAAAATGAAAAAAATCCAGCAATCTACGATGCGTATGTTGATACTTTAATGTTGCTTTACGATAACCGAATGAAATACTTTGGTAGCGAAAAGAACGGAAAAGGTTATATTCTTGGACGTAAAGGTATTGATTTACTACGTTATCGCAAAGAAGCAGTTGAGGAAGGTTACAAATATTTGAGCGAATCGGCAAAGCTCGAAGGAGTAAAAACCGAAGAGCCTGTGGCTGTTACCTTTATGCAAGCTTCTCGTCAAATGCTTACATTAGGCAAAATTACCAATGCCGATATGGCAGAAAATTTTATAATGGTAAACGAAAACCTCGAAAAAGCCCTTGCTGCTGAGCCAAAAGAAGAAAATAAAGAAAAAATTAAAACAGCAATTTCAAATTGCGAAATTATTTTTTCTGAAAGTCCGGCTGCTAGTTGCGAAAGCTTAGTCGAAATTTTTACACCACGATACAATGCCAACAAGCAAAACCTCGAAATGCTTGTGAAAATCAATCGTTTACTGGTTAAAAAAGACTGTACAAGTTCTGACCTTTTCGCTCAAGTAGCTGAAAGCAGATATATAATCGAACCTTCGGCAGAAGCTGCTGCTGATTTGGCGCAAGTGTTTGCAAAGCGCGACGACTTGGTTAAAGCTGATAGTTATTACAAAAAAGCTGTTGAATTAGAGCAAGTTCCAGAAGTAAAAGCTCAATATTTATACAAATTGGCTTTGATTGCTAAAGCAGAGAAAAAATATTCAGAATCAAGAAGTTATGCTCAAAACGCTATCAAATTGAAAGCAAACTGGGGCGATCCTTACATTCTAATAGGAATGCTTTATGCTGAAACAGCTGGCTCGTGTGGTTCTGACCCTGATGCTCAAATTGCTGATTTTCAACGTAGAGCAGTATATTGGGTGGCTGTTGATAAATTGAATCAAGCTAAAAACGTTGACCCTTCTGTGGTTGATGTAGTAACGCCTTTAATTTCAAGATATTCAGGCTCTTACCCTAACAAAGAAAAAGTTTTTATGATAGGACACACTGCTGGCGAAAGATACACAGTAGGTTGTTGGATACAAGAAACTACAACTATCAGATTTTAAGATAGTTAAATTGTTTTTTTGAAGAAATCGTAGTATTTGCTTAAAAATAAGCAGTGCTACGATTTTTTATTTTACCGAAGTTTAAATGATAATTTTCAATATTTTAATGATATAGCAAACCGTTTTTATTGGAATTTAGAAAAATTTGCGTAATTTTTTTTAAAAGAATTTCGGCTACTATGAAGTTAAATTGTCAAGCTAAATTTCATATTTTATTAAAACAACACACCATTTTCCTCTTTATTTTCTTTTTTCCACTAAATTACAAACCAATTTTAAGAAAATATTAAATAAAACGATTTTAAAATCTCTTTTTGGTTCAAAAAATATATATAAATACCTAAATATCAAATTTTTGACTAAAAACTACACTTTTGAGTACAATCTTTCCTTTTTATATTGTATATTGTTTATTTCATAAAAATTATAAATTTGCAAATATTAATCGATTTTTCTATAAAAATAATATATTTATAACAAAAAAAGTTTTAAATCGAAAGGAAAAAGAAGAAAATTGTTTATTATTTTCATTTTTTTATCAATTTCATTACTTTCATTATTAATCATACGAAATGCACGAACAATCAATGTATTGCCCTCAATATGAACATGATGCTTGCGGCATAGGCTTCATTGTCAATGTAAAAGGGCAAAAATCGCATCAGATAGTACAAGATGCAATTACGATGCTCGAAAACATGGAGCATAGAGGTGGAGTAGGTAGCGACCCCGAGTCGGGCGACGGTGCAGGAATTTTAATTCAAACTCCTCATAATTACCTCAAAGCGGTTTGCACCGATTTAGGTTTTGAACTGCCCGAGTTTGGCAAATATGGCGCGGGAATGTTGTATTTTCCGGCAAATGTGAAATTGCGTGAAGAATGCCGACGAACCTTAAATGTACACATCGAAGAGCTTGGTTTTGAATTACTTGGATATAGAGATGTGCCTCACAACAAATCAGTAGTAGGTGAAACGGCTTTGAAATATCAACCCAAAATAGAACAGGTTTTTGTAAAATACAAAACCCCTATTGATTGCGATACATTGGAACGTAAATTATTTGTACTCAGAACATACAGTACAAATTACATGAATAAACACGTTTTGAATTATTCTGGCGAATATTATTTCACGTCGTTTTCGTACAAAACAATGGTTTACAAAGGTCAATTTAGAACGTTGCAACTCAAACCATACTTTAGCGATTTGCACGACAAACGTGTAGAATCGGCTATTGCAATGGTACATTCGCGTTTTTCTACCAATACTTTTCCGAAGTGGAAATTGGCTCAACCGTTTCGCTATTTAGCTCATAATGGCGAAATTAACACCATTAGAGGAAACGTAAACTGGATGCGCTCCAATGAAACATTGTTTGAGTCGAGTTTGTTTACAAAAGACGAAATTCGCAAACTTTTACCCATTTTAGACAACAACAATTCCGATTCGGCTAACTTGGATTTGATGCTCGAAATGCTTATCATGGGCGGGCGTTCGCTGCCACATGCCTTGATGATGCTCATTCCGGAAGCGTGGCTTCACAATCATAAAATGTCTGACGAAAAAAAGGCGTTTTATGAATATCATGCTTCGATTATGGAGCCTTGGGACGGTCCGGCTTCGGTTTGCTTTACCGACGGAAAAATCGTGGGCGCAACGCTCGATCGCAACGGTTTGCGTCCGTCGCGCTACGTAATTACCAACGACGACCGAATTATTTTGTCGTCAGAAGCTGGAGCTTTGCCTGTGCCTGAGGAGATTATTGTGAAAAAAGGGCGTGTTCAACCCGGAAAAATGTTTTATGCCGACCTTGAGCAGCAGCGTATCGTTTACGACAAAGAAATTAAAACCAACATAGCAAAGCGCAAGCCTTACCGCGAATGGCTCAATACCAACGAGGTGAAATTGAGCTCATTACCCGAAAAAACGGAAACTTATCAGTACAAACCTGAAACCTTGTTGCAACGACAGCAACTCTTCGGATTTAGCCAAGAAGACTTGCGTTTTATGATAACTCAAATGGCGATAACTGGCTCAGAACCATTGGCTTCGATGGGAGCTGATATTCCACTTGCCGTTTTATCAAATCGTAGCCGACATTTAGCTGATTACTTTAAGCAACAGTTTGCACAAGTGAGCAATCCACCAATTGACCCGATAAGAGAGCGAAATATTATGTCGCTTCACACTTCGGTGGGGCGAATTTTCAATATTTTGAGCGAAACTCCGCAGCATTGCAAGCAAATAATTATGTCTCAGCCTGTTTTGAAAAACTCTGAATTAGAAAAGATTAGAAACATTTCGCAAACCAATTTCAGAGCAATTACCATTCCTATTCTTTTTGATGCAAATGGCGGAAAAGGTGCTCTGGAAGAAGCCATTGATAGGATTTGCCATGAAGCTGATAAAGCAATTATCGACGAAAATTATAATATTTTATTACTTTCGGATAGAGATGTAAGTGAAAAATTGGCTCCTATTCCTTCACTTTTGGCAGTTGGAGCTATTCATCATCACTTGGTAAACAACGGTTTACGTGTACGAATTGGAATTGTGGTAGAAGCTGGCGACTTAATAGAAACGCATCATGTAGCTACTTTGATTGGTTACGGTGCAAACGCCGTGAATCCATATATGGTGTTTGAAAGTATCAATTCTTTTGAGCGTGATAAGCTCACACCCAAGTACATAACGAACGAAACGGCTTACGAAAATTTTATTCATGCCGTTGGGAAAGGATTGTTGAAAGTATTTTCTAAAATGGGAATTTCCACATTGCAATCGTACCATGGAGCGCAAATTTTTGAAGCTATTGGAATTTCTAATGTTGTGATTGATAAATGTTTTGCTGGAACGGTTTCAAAACTCGATGGAATTGATTTTGATGGAATAGCCAAAGAAGTGGAAGTGCGCCATAGACTTGCGTATCCAACAAAAGATGGTTTGCGTCCACGTTTGGAAGAAGGTGGAGTTTACAAATGGCGACAAAAAGGCGAAGCGCATCTTTTTAATCCCAAAACCATTTCACTTTTGCAAAAAGCAGCACGCGAAGACAATTACGAAATTTACAAACAGTACAAAGATGAAGTTAATAATCAGAATTTGAATGCAATAACCTTGCGTAGTTTGCTCGACTTCAAAAATTGTACACCTATTTCTATCGACGAAGTTGAACCTGTGGAAGCTATTTTTAAACGCTTTGCAACAGGTGCAATGTCTTTTGGTTCAATATCTTACGAAGCACATTCTACTTTGGCAATAGCAATGAACCGAATAGGCGGAAAAAGCAACAGTGGCGAAGGTGGCGAAGATGCCGAAAGATACAATTTAAAACCCAATGGCGACTCCGAACGTTCTGCTATTAAGCAAGTTGCATCGGGAAGATTTGGCGTAACTAGCTACTATTTGAGCAATGCCGATGAGATACAAATAAAAATGGCACAAGGTGCAAAACCCGGAGAAGGTGGGCAACTGCCTGGGCACAAAGTAGATAAATGGATTGCGAAAGTGCGAAATTCTACGCCTGGCGTGGGTTTAATTTCGCCACCACCGCACCATGATATTTATTCTATTGAAGATTTGGCGCAATTGATTTACGATTTGAAAAATGCAAATCGTGAGGCACGCATCAATGTAAAGCTCGTTTCAAAAGCAGGAGTTGGCACAATTGCCGCCGGCGTAGCCAAAGCACATGCCGATGCTATTTTGATTTCGGGGCACGATGGTGGCACGGGTGCATCGCCTGTGAGTTCGATTCATCACACCGGAACGCCTTGGGAAATGGGACTTGCCGAAGCTCATCAAACGCTGGTAAAGAACAAGTTACGCAACCGTGTGGTGTTGCAAACCGATGGGCAAATTCGTACAGGAAAAGACCTTGCGGTTGCTACTTTGTTGGGTGCCGAAGAGTGGGGAATTGCAACGGCTGCGCTTATTGCAACGGGTTGCATTATGATGCGCAAATGCCACACAAATACTTGCCCTGTGGGCGTTGCCACGCAAAATCCCGAACTTAGAAAATTGTTTACCGGAAAGCCCGAAGATGTGGTAAATATGTTCAAGTTTCTTGCACAAGATTTGCGTGAAATTATGGCACAACTAGGTTTCAAAACCATTAACGAAATGGTGGGGCGAGTGGATAAATTGAAAGTACGAGAAAATATAAATCATTGGAAGCTGAAATCTCTGAATTTGAATCCAATTCTTTTCAAGGAAGAAATTGAAACAGGTTTGTTCAAACAGGTTGAACAAGAGCATAATATCGAGCAGTTTCACGATTGGAGAATTTTAGAAAAACTAAAACCTGCACTCGAAAATAAAGAAAAAGTAAGATTGGAATTTGAAGTGAAAAATACCGATAGAGCTATTGGTACATTGCTATCCAACGAAATTTCGAAAAAATACCAAGCCGAAGGTTTACCCGATGCAACTATTCATTTGAAAATGAGAGGTTCAGCCGGACAAAGTTTAGGTGCATTTGGAGCTTCGGGCATCGTATTTGAGATGGAAGGCGAAACAAACGATTACTTGGGTAAAGGCTTGTCTGGCAGCGAAATAATTGTTTACCCCGATAGAAAATCGACTTTGCAAGCCGAAGAAAATGTAATTATAGGAAACGTAGCTTTTTATGGAGCAATTAAAGGAAAAGCCTTTATTTGCGGGCGTGCCGGCGAACGTTTTTGTGTACGCAACTCGGGAGCAAATGTGGTGGTTGAAGGCGTAGGAAGGCATGGTTTAGAATACATGACTGGCGGGACGGCAGTAATTTTGGGTGATGTAGGCACAAATTTCGGAGCTGGAATGAGCGGTGGAATTGCTTTTGTTTACGACCCTAAAAAGCAATTTGAAAAGTATAAAAATACCGAATTGACCGATTATGCTGCCGTAGATTTTGACGATGAAGATACTTTAAAGCAATTTGTTTCAGAACATTACAAAAAAACAAAGAGCAAATTGGCTGAGCAAATTCTTCAAAATTGGGACAAAGCCTTTGGCGATTTCATCAAAGTATTCCCCGAAGAATATAAACAAGCTTTAACTAATTTATAATTAGGAATTAAGAATTACGAATCAACATAATTCTATCGTGTTAATGAACGATTTCCTAATTTCTAATTCCTAATTTTTAATTAAAAAAACATGGGAAAAACAACTGGTTTTTTAGAATATAAAAGAGAAGTTCCTGAAACAAAGCCTATTGAAGAGCGCATTCAGAACTACAACGAACTATACAAATCGTTTTCAAAACGAAAAGTAGAACGACAGTCGGCTCGCTGCATGGATTGTGGAGTTCCGTTTTGCCACAACGGTTGTCCGCTTGGCAACAATATTCCCGATTTTAACGACATGGTTTACAAGCAAAATTGGGAGGAAGCTTACAAAATTTTGGCATCGACCAATAATTTCCCTGAATTTACCGGAAAAATTTGTCCAGCACCTTGCGAAGAATCGTGTGTTTTGTCAATCAATAATGACCCTACAACCATCAAAAATATAGAGCTTTATATTATAGAACAGGCTTTTGAAAATGGTTATGTTCATGCAAATGAGCAGATAATTAAAACGGGGTTCAAAGTAGCCATTGTAGGTTCGGGTCCTGCGGGACTTGCAGCAGCGGCTCAGCTCAATTTAGCTGGACACGAAGTAACTGTTTTTGAGCGCGATGACCAAATTGGCGGTCTGTTGCGCTATGGCATTCCTGATTTTAAACTCGAAAAATCGCTGATTGATAGGCGTTTAGATTTAATGGAAAAAGCTGGTATTAAATTCAAAACAAATACCAATGTAGGAGTTGATATTTCGGCTAATGAGCTGATTGATAAATTCGATGCTGTACTTTTGGCAGGTGGCAGCACTTTGCCGCGCGACTTACAAGTGCTTGGAAGAGAGGCAAAAGGCGTTCATTTTGCAATGGATTTTTTAAAACAGCAAAACAAGCGAGTTAGCAATATTTCGTTTTCAGACGAAGAAATTTTAGCAACTGGAAAAAATATTTTGGTAATTGGCGGCGGCGACACTGGAGCTGATTGTGTAGGCACAAGCATACGACAAGGCGCAAAATCAGTGCTTCAAATAGAATTAATGCCCAAATTGCCCGAAAAAGTAAATCCGATTAATTCGTGGCCTGAATGGCGACAAATTTTGCGTACAAGTAGCTCGCATTTAGAAGGTTGTAAAAGAGAATGGAGCGTACAAACAAAGGAATTTATCAAAAACGAAAAGGGCGATTTAAAAGCTGTAAAACTTATTGATGTGCAATGGAACTATGCACAAGGCAAAGCTCAATTTACTGAAATAGCAGGAACGGAACGTATAATTGATTGTGAACTAGTCCTTTTGGCAATTGGCTTTGTAAGTCCACAGCACGAAGGTTTGCTTGATAACTTAAATGTAAAATACGACGACCGTCAGAATGTGAAAGCCGAGAATTTCCAAACTTCGCTCAAAAAAATATTTACTGCCGGCGATATGCACACAGGGCAATCGCTTGTAGTAAAGGCTATTTCGGAAGGAAGAGAAGCTGCTTACCAAATAGATATTTTCTTGACTGGAAATTCTGTTTTAGAATCGAAAACCAATTCGTTGATAAATATTGTAAAGTTTTAAGGTATTTTAAAGTACAATGGGTTACAAAACTCATTGTACCTTTTATATAGATTGTTCCGTTTAACTAATTAAAATTTGGTCAGAAATTCAATAATATTCATTCTTATAATTCCTTCATTATTAGTAGTTTGGTATTTATCCATACTTAAAACGTATTTTGGATAATTGTCTTTTATTTGTTTCAGTGCAAAAAATTCTCTGTCTATAGTTGATTGGTTATTAAGCAGATAAGCAACTTGTATGTATATTTTTTCGTTATTTCTTTCGGCTACAAAATCAATTTCGTACTCATCTATCTTGCCTATAAATACTTGATAATTAGATTGTTTTAGTTTAATATAAACAATATTTTCTAACAAACCGGCAATGTCATTTTCTTTGTATCCATACATTGCATTTTTAAGCCCTATATCCGACAGAAAATATTTCTCGTAAATATCTAAAATTCGTTTGCCTTTTAAATCATATCGTTTTACTTTGTTAATAATGAATGAGTTCTCAAGATATTGCAAGTAGTTTTGCAAAGTGTCTAAGCCCATAGTTATATTTTGCGATTTCATGTAATTTGAAATACTTCTACCTGAAAATATATTTCCTATGTTGTCGAATATATATTTTGTAATATTCTCAAAAACAGGAATATTCCTAATTGCATAGCGCGAAATAATATCTTTGAGCAAAATAGTACTGTACAACGAGTTAAGATATTGAAATATAAGCTCTTCGTTGTAATCTAAATGATGCACAACCGGAAAGCCACCATATTTTAAATACAAATAAAATTCTTCTTCATTTACTTCAATCGGTTTTGTTCTAAATTCCAAAAATTCGTTGTAACTCAATGTAAATAAGTTAAATTCAACATATCTTCCTGACAGTAAACTTGCTATTTCAGAAGAAAGTAAATTGGCATTTGAGCCAGTAATGTAAATATCGTATTCTTCTTCGGCAAAAAAAGAACTTATTGCTTTTTCCCATTCGTTAATTTCTTGTATTTCGTCGATAAAAATGTATTTTTTTGTAGAAATAGATTTGAAATTTTCTGAAATATAGGAATATAAGTCGGTATAATTTTTAATGAAATCAAATTGTATTAATTCTTTATTTATGTATATAATTCTTTCATTTTCAACTAGATTAATTTTTAATTCTTCAATTATTTGGCGCATCAAATAGCTTTTTCCACTACGTCTTATTCCGGTAATAATTTTTATTATCGGTTTGTTTACAAAAGGTTGTATTTTTTTTAAATAATGCGCTCTTTTTACAATTGTTTGCATATTTTTTATTATTTGATGAGTAGAAATGTTTTTACAAAGATACTAAAAGTGTTTGATATACCAAACGATTTTGGCAAAAAAACATTTTTGTTTGATATATCAAACACTTTTGGTGGAAAAAACATTTTTGCTGGTTATATCAAACATTTTTAGAATTTAGGAAAATAAAAGTTTTGCTTTAAATTAAAAAAAGAAAAAAATGTTTTTCCAATTAAAAAAAACACGTTATCTTTGAAGCTCAATATTAAATTATAATTAGTTGATTATAAATGTTATATTCTATTTTCCAATTGATATTAGCTAAAAAAACAGTATGTATAAAATTTATTTTGACCACAAAGTAATAAATGTAGGAAACCACAGAAATTTTGATGAATTGAGTGGCGATGAAGGAGTGTACACTTACAATCGCAATACGAACCTTATGCCCATTGTAAAACGCTTAATATCAAGTGAAGATACGCAGGAAATTTTCATAATAAATGCCGACGAAGATGCTTTTTGGAAAGATATTTTCAAAAATTTTAAATACAAAGAAGCTGCTGGAGGCTTGGTTTTTAATGAAAAAGAGGAGTTATTGGCAATAAAACGTTTGGGAAAATGGGATTTGCCCAAAGGTGGAATTAAAAAAGCTGAAAGTTCTCGCAATGCTGCTATGCGCGAAGTAACCGAAGAGACAGGAATTGAGGAGTTGAAAATAACTGATATTCTGCCAATTACATTTCATATTTATCTTCAAAACGATGAGCTTTTTTTCAAGAAAACATATTGGTTTAAAATGAAAACCTTGTCGCAAAAAATACCTGTTCCGCAACTAGAAGAAGACATAACTGAAGCAAAGTGGTTAAAAAAGAAAGAGTTAAAAGAAGTTACTTCTAACACATGGCATTCATTGCTCGATTTGTGGAAAATAGTATAATTAAATTTTTTATGAAACAAAAAAATATGGCAAAACAAAAGGTTAAGCATATTATTTTGTTTTTTTTTCTTTTCGAAAGTTTTTTAGCTTTTGGACAAAACTTGGATTTACCTAAAATTCAATATTCAGATACCATAATTGATGGCAAAAATGTTCATGTTCGGAAAAAATTAAGTCAAAATTGGAGTTTGCTTATAAATGAAGTTATGGCTCTCAATTCCAAGACTATAACTGATGAAAGGAAAGAATACGATGATTGGATAGAAATTTATAATTTTGGCGAAACTTCTGTAAATCTGAATGGTTTATATATTACCGATGATTTGGAGTTTTTAAGGAAATGGCAAATAACTTCCGATATTATTTTACAACCACAAGCTTATTTCTTGTTTTGGGCTGATAATCAGCCAGAACAAGGTAATTCACATCTTGGTTTTAATCTTGAAGCCGAAGGAGAAAACTTGGCAATTTATACCGATGAACTTATTTTAATAGACCAAGTTCAGTTTCCTCAACAGTACAATGATATTTCTTACGGGCGAATAAATAATTCATCGCAAACGTGGTCTTTTTTTCAAAATGTAACTCCTTTAGCTGTAAATAGTTCGTATTATTTTTCAGCAGCTTTGCCTTCTCCTATTTTTTCTACTAAAGGTGGATTTTTTACCAACGAATTTTATTTGAGTTTAGCCTCGCCTAGCAATGCTGATATTTTTTATACTTTAGATGGTTCTAAGCCAAATCAAAATTCGCTAAAATATACAATTCCTCTGGAAATTAAAGCAACTACTTTATTAAGAGCATGTTGTATAAAGGAAGGCTTTTTGAATAGCGAAATTGAAACGAATACCTATTTTTTTAATGTTGATTTAAAATTACCAATCGTTTCTGTTGTTGCCGATGCTGCTAATTTTTGGGGAATAAATGGAATTTTATCAAATATTTATTCGGGAGTTGAAACCGAAGTGCATTTAGAATATTTCGACAAAAATAAAAATCCAGCATTTTCCATCAATGGCGGACTTACAATTCATTCGCCCGATGGAAGAAATCAAAAGGCTTTTCGATTTTATACTCGGAGCAGATACGATTCAAAGGAAATAAATTACAAAATTTTTGAACAAAAAAACCTGGCAAAATTTGAGCGTTTGGTTTTTCGTTCTGCTGGAAACGACATGTTGCAAAATGGGTTTACTCATTTGCGCGACCCTTTAATACATGTGCTTAATGGAAGTTTAGAAAAACCCGCAGATTATTCTGCATATCAGCCTGTAAATCTGTTTCTTAATGGACAATATTGGGGTATTTACAATTTGCGAGAGCATGAAGATTTAGAGTATCTCGAAAATACATTTGGCAAGCAAAATAATGTCGATTTTCTTGAGCATGCCTTTGGATATACCGGTTTGCGTTATGCAATTGAAGGAAATTGGAATGCCTACAATGCAACAAATGCAGCCTTGAAACTTACTGATTTATCGATTCCCGAAAATTACGAAATATTTAAGGACAGTATTGATATAGAAGAACTTATAACTTATTGGAATGTTGAAGTTTTTTCGGGAAATGCCGATTGGATAGCCAATAACATTAAATTTTGGAAGGACAAACCGAGTGGAAAATGGCGTTGGGTTTTGTGGGATTTAGACCATGCTTTTGGGCTGCCTTTTGATTACAATGGAGTAAATTATGCAAGCCCAAATTGGAACACTTTGGCTAATTCGTTGAGTTTGAATGGATTTCGAACGGGCGATAACGGTTTTTACAATGTTTATTTTCGGTCGTATATAAAGAATGAGGAATTTAAGAATCAATTTATTAATCGAGGTGCGGATTTGTTAAACACAGTTTTTGCGCCAGCAAATACCGTTAAGGTTTTAGATTCGCTCAAAGCTCAAATTGAGCCAGATATAGCGGCTCATTGTGAAAAATGGGGCAGCTCATACACTCAGTGGCAAGCAAAAACGGAAGTAATACGGAATTATTTGCTGGCACGTCAAAGTTTTGTTTTTGAGCATTTTACTACTGTTTTTGGCATTCAGAAAGTTTCCGTTCAAGTAAAAACTGTCCCTGAAAATGCCGGAAAAATTAGAATAAACACAATTAAAGTGCCTAATGGTTGGAGTGGGCATTATTTTGCCGAAATTCCTATCGAGATAGAAGCCATTCCGAACTCTGGATTTGAGTTTGTTAGTTGGGGGGAAATTGCAAAAAAAACGAATAAAACTGTCATAAATCCGAGCGAAGATTTGCAAATTATTGCATATTTTAATCCAAAAGAAGAAATAATTTATCCGGTGATAAATGAAATAAATTACAACTCACATTCCGATTACAATTATGGCGATTGGTTTGAATTATATAATCCATCAAATCAATCAATTAACTTAAAAAATTGGAAATTGAAAGACAGTAACATAGAGCATGTTTTTTTCTTTCCAAATATAGATTTGCAGCCTAATTCTTACTTTGTTTTTTGTGCCGACGTAGAAAAATATAAAACTGTTTTCCCTTTAGCATCAAGATATTATGGCGATATTGGGTTCAAATTTTCGTCCGACAAAGAAACATTACTGCTGTATAATACTGAAAATAAATTGGTCGATTCGGTGTCGTATGTTTCGGTATATCCTTGGTATTCAGGTGCTAATGGGCAGGCTTATACGTTATCGCTCAAAGCGCCGAGTTTAGACAATGCTTTGCCCGAAAATTGGGCAATAAGCAATATAAAAGGAGGTACACCGGAGATTAAAAATTTTGATATTTTGTTGAATTTTGAAACAGAGCAAAATTACTTTGAAGTAAAAATTTATCCAAACCCAGTAAGTGATTTTTTGCAAATAGAATTGCCCGAAAATGAAAAAGTAGCTGTTTTTATGTTCAATATTCAAGGAAAAATAATATTTTCTAAAGAAATTTATGGAACAACGGCTATTGATTTGCAAAATTTCAAATCAGGTATTTATATTCTTAAAGTAAAGAATTCTAGGCAAATATGTACTCAAAAAATAATTAAAATTTGAAAAAACATTTTTTTTTTCAAAATAAAAATAAAAATATATAACAATAGTTTTAGAGTTATGAAAAAAATATTATCTTTGCCGCTTGTTAAAAAAAAGGAAAATAAATCTAAAATTAATTATAAAAACAATAAACATTTTTTGAATGGCTACTTTACAAAAAATTAGAAATAAAGGAGGACTACTAGCCGTAGTAATTGGCTTCGCTTTATTAGCATTTATATTAGGAGACGTTATAAATTCCGGCAATCGGTTCTTTGGTAATGACCAATTTATAATGAGCGAAGTAGGCGGTGAGAAAATAGATTATCGCGATTTTCAGGCTACATTAGACGAAGTTATTGAAGTAAATCGAATTTTTGCAGGCGGACGAACTCCTAGTGCTGAAGAAATGCAAAATTACAGAAACCAAACTTGGGAACAAATGGTGAATGAAATCATTATGAATGAGCAATATGACGAGCTTGGCATAGAGGTTTCTAAAACAGAATTGTTTGAGATGGTAACTGGTGCAAATGTGGATCCTGTAGTTCAACAATTTGTTATTCAGGTGGTTGGTCAGTACGACCCTACTTTTATGATTAAATTCTTGAAATCGATGGAACAAGACCAAACTGGCGACAGCAAAAAGATTTGGTTATTTATCGAAAAGGACATTGAAAAACGCCGATTGTTTTCAAAATATACAAGCTTGATTTCAAAGGGGTTGTATATTCCAACTAAAGTGGCTGAGAAAAACTACAAAGAAGAAAAAACAACTGTTGATTTAGAGTATGTTGTTGATTATTACAACAATTTGGTAGATTCTACGATAAAAGTTTCTGACGAAGAATTGAAAGCATACTACGAAAAAAACAAAAAGTATTACAAGCAAGAAGCATCGAGAGATATTTTGTATGTAAGTTTTGATGTTGTTGCTTCTGAGGACGATAACAAGGAAGTGAAAGATTGGGCAGACAAAATGTACAAAGAACTTCCTTCGGCTAGTGATATCGAAGTATTTGTAAACAGAGAATCTGATGTACCTTATGATGGACGAAATTTTACACGTCAAGACCTTATTAATCAAGGTTTTGATTCTACATTATTTGATAAATCGGTTGGTTTTGTAACTGAACCTGCTTTTGTAAATGGAGCTTTCCGTTTGTCGAAAATTGTGGATAGAACGTTGGTTCCTGACTCAGTAAAAGCACGCCATATTCTTGTTAGTTTCCAAAAGCACGAAAAAGCAAAAGCTGAATTTATTGCTGATAGCATCAAAACGCTGTTAGTTGATAAAAAAGCTGATTTTATTCAGCTTGCAATGTTGCATGGTGAAGACGGAACTGCAAAAGAAGGTGGAGATTTGGGTTGGTTTGGCGAAAAAGCAATGGTTAAACCTTTTGAAGAAGCTGTTTTCCAAGGAAAAGTAGGCGATATAAAAGTGGTAGAAACTCAATTTGGGTTCCATGTTATTGAAATTACAGGAAAAAGTAATCCAGTAGAAAAAGTTAAACTTGCTTTAGTTAGTCGTTTGGTAGATCCTAGTTCAAAAACATTCCAAGCATTTTATGCCGAAGCTAGCCGTTTTGCTGGCGAAAACCAAACTGCTGAAAAATTTAATGCAGCCATAAAAGCTAAAAATTTAATTGCTCGCACTGTTCCAAACTTAAAACTTATGCAAGATCAAATTGCAGGATTAGACAATCCTCGTCAATTGATTCAGTGGGCTTTTAAGTCGGAAAAAGGAGCTGTTTCTGAAGTATTTGAATTGGGAAGTAGATACGTAATTGCTTTACTTACTGAAGCTAGAGAAAAAGGAATTGCTGATTTTGAGCAAATGAAAGGTGAACTAACTTTTGAAATAAGAAGAGAAAAGAAAGGCAAAATTCTTTCGGATAAAATGAAAGGTGCTTCTGATTTGAATGTTTTGGCTGAGAAAATAGGAGGAAAAGTAAATCCTGCTACTGGTGTTAGTTTTATGTCATTCCAATTGCCTGGTGCTGGAATTGAACCTAGTGTTTTGGCTTATGCTACAACTATCGGTTTGAATAAAATTTCAGAGCCAATCGTTGGAAATATGGGCGTTTACGTAATTAAAGTTACAGCAAAAACTGATGCTCAAGCTATTCCAGATTATTCAATTTACAAGAAAAGCATGGCGCAAATGCTTCAATCGAGAGCTACTTACGATGCTTATAAAATATTAAAAGATGCTGCTGAAATAGAAGATTTTAGAAATAAATTCTATTAATAGTAGCCGGAAGTGAAAATTTCCATATAATTTTTAAAAAGCTGTTTGCTAAATTTAGCAAGCAGCTTTTTTATTTTCAAAAAAAAAATAGAATTTAACAAGTATTTTTAGGTTTTTATTTTGAATATTTGTTTGTAAACTTGCATTAAACTATTTTTGAAAAAAATAGGAAATGAAGCGATATTAAAAAGAATAAATTATTTTCAAAAAAAATACAACATGAAAGAAAAAATAGCAGAAATGTTACTCAATATAGAAGCAGTAAAATTAAGCCCAAGCAAGCCATTTACTTGGGCTTCGGGTTGGAAATCGCCAATTTATTGCGACAATCGAAAAGCCTTGTCGTATCCTGAAGTGCGCGACTATGTGCGCGATGCTTATGTACGTGTTATTAAAAAGGAATTTCCTGATACAGAGGTAATTGCAGGAGTTGCAACAGGTGCAATAGCGCAAGCGGCTTTGGTAGCGCAAGCGTTGAATTTGCCTATGGTTTATGTTCGCTCTGCAGCTAAAGCGCATGGAATGACCAATTTAGTGGAAGGTGTAGTTAAAGCAGGACAAAAGGTTGTGGTGATAGAAGACCTTATTTCAACTGGAGGTAGCAGTTTGAAAGCAGTGCAAGCTTTGCGCGAAATGGGTTGCGAAGTACTTGGTTTGGTAGCCATTTTTAGTTATAATTTTGATGTGGCAAGCCAGAGTTTTGAACAAGAAAAGTGTAAGCTTTTGACTCTTAGTGATTATCAAACATTAAACCAAATAGGTTTGCAGAAAGGTTTTATTACCGAAAACGATTTGGATAATCTAAAAAAATGGAGAGAAAATCCAAATACTTGGGGACAAAATTTATAGAAAATAGACGATAAAATGACAATAGAAATAGATAAAAATTCGGGTTTTTGCTTTGGTGTAGTTTATGCTATCGAAAATGCTGAAAAAGAGCTTGAAAAAAGCAAAACTCTTTATTGTTTGGGTGATATTGTGCACAATAGTGTAGAGGTTAAACGACTGAATGATAAAGGATTGATAACAATAGACCACGAGCAACTCAAAACGCTTAAAAATACAAAAGTATTAATTAGAGCGCATGGTGAACCACCCGAAACTTACAAAATAGCATTGGAAAACAACATTGAGCTAATTGATGCCTCGTGTCCGGTGGTTTTGCGCTTGCAAAATACGGTAAAGAAAGGTAGTTTGGAGGTTGAAAATCTTGGTGGTCAAACCGTTATTTTTGGTGAAAAAGGTCACGCCGAAGTGAATGGATTGATTGGGCAAACCAATGGTAAGGGTGTAGTAATCAGTAATAAAGCTGATTTGGAAAAGATTGATTTTTCAAAACCCGTAAATATTTTTTCGCAAACAACCAAAAGCCCAATCAAGTACAATGAATTGATTGAAGAAATTAAAGAAAGGCTTGAAAAAAAGGGTTTAAATTCTGCCGAAAATCTAATTACAAATCAAACTGTTTGTGGACAAGTATCGCACCGAGATGTGCAATTGCCGGAGTTTGCAAAAAAACACGATGTAGTTATTTTTGTGAGTGGTAAAAAAAGTTCAAACGGAAAGATGCTTTACGAGGTTTGTAAAAAATCAAATCCAAATACCTATTTTATTACTGATGTTGATGATTTGGATATGAATTGGTTCAAATTAACCGATTCTGTTGGCATTTGCGGTGCAACTTCGACCCCCAAGTGGTTGATGGAAAAAATATCGGACTATATAAGCGTCTCTCTAAAAACGGATTAATATCTTGTCTAATTTCAATAAAAACGGCAGAAGAATCAAATAATTTAGAGTTAAATTTCTTGAAAATTGTATAATTTGGCTTTTTTATAATTTTGTTTTTCCATTAATTTGAATAATCCTATTTTTTACTAAAAAAAGGTAAAATTCTTTTGGAAAACTGCCTAGTTATAACTATTTTTACACATAAAATTTAAAATTATTTTTTATAAAATATATAATCATTAATTAAAAATTATGGGACAAAATTATAAAGGAACCATCGGAATACTTACCGGTGGAGGCGATGTACCGGGTCTAAACCCAGCTATTCGTGCCGTAACTATTAGAGCAACCCGCGAAGGTTACAGAGTAATCGGTTTACGACGAGGTTGGGCTGGAATTACCGAACTTATTCAAGATAAAGACTATGACAATTCAAATAATTTCATAGAATTGAGCGAAGCTTTGGTTAATAGAATTGGAAGAACAGGAGGAACTTTTTTGCATTCTTCGCGTACTCGCCCAAGCCACATGCCACAATCTGCTGTACCAGACCATTTAAAGGAAACTTACAACAAAGATATAAATGATTTGACACCTACCATTTTATCAAACTTAAATTGGTTGGGCATTGATTATTTGATTCCGATAGGTGGCGACGATACATTGAGCTACGGAGTAAGATTGTATCAAGAAGGTTTTAAGGTCGTTGCGATTCCCAAAACGATGGACAATGATGTTCCCGGAACTGATTATTGTATCGGATTTAGTACTTGCGTAACTCGTACCATTAGTTTAACCAACACTTTACGCACCTCGGCAGGTTCGCACGAGCGTATTTTGGTGCTCGAAGTTTTTGGTCGATATGCGGGTTATACTGCACTTTTGCCAACAATGGCAGGCTCTGCAAATCGTTGCGTAATTCCAGAACATCAATTCGATATTGAAAATTTGACACGTCTTTTGGTAGAAGATCGTAACCGAAACCCGAGCAAATATTCTGTTGCTTTAGTTTCGGAAGGAGCAATGTTTGCTGGAGGTGAAATGATGTTTGCCGATGCCGAAAAAGATATGTTTGGGCATGCAAAGCTTGGTGGTATTGGAAACCTTGTTTCTGCCGAAATTAAAGAGCTTTCGGTAAAATACAATCACGGAAAGCGCATCAACACTATTTACCAAAACCTTGGCTACATGGTGCGCGGTGGAGATCCCGATGCGATAGATTCTATTGTACCAATGGCTTTTGGAAACTTAGCTTTGGACTTGATTTTGAGTGGAATACATGGTCGATTGGTGATTTTGAAAAATGGTCGCTACGACAATGTGCCTATTGATATAGTAAAAGGTTTTAAGAAAATTGATGTAAGCCGTTTTTATGATACCGACCGTTTGCGTCCGCAATATCGTCAGTTTGTAAATCAACCACTTTTTATTATGACCGGAAGTTATTAAATTTTTCTTAAAATAGATTTTCTAATTCAAAGCGTCGAGGCATTTTGCTTCGATGCTTTTTCTTTTTTTAGAAGCGGCTTTTTCTAAAAAAAACTTAATTTTTAAAAATATCAATAAGATTTTGTTTTAGATAAAATATTGAATTTCAATAAATTATTCTCAGTTACTCATCATTTTGAACAACTAAAAAATCGTGTTTAAAATAGATTAACTTTAAATTAACTAAGATTAAAAAAAAAATGATTTACTTTGCACTTAAAAAGGGATTGTTTTTTTGGGGGAGATTTTCTCAAAAAAATTCTCACAGAAATACTATGTTTTTATTAAACAGTAGAAACAGTATTTTTGGAATTTTAAAAATTCATAAAAATATAAATAACACATGGCAAACATAAAACGAATTGGTGTACTAACCTCAGGAGGCGATGCGCCCGGAATGAATGCAACAATAAGAGCCGTAGTACGAACTGCAATATTCTATGACATAGAGGTTTATGGCATTTACAAAGGCTACAACGGATTGATTGACAATGAATTTAAAAAATTAAAATCGAAAAGCGTTCGAGATATTGTGCATCGTGGCGGCACATTTCTAAAAAGCTCGCGAAGCGATAGGTTTAGAACGCCCGAGGGCAGGCAGCAAGCTTACGAAAATTTGAAGAAAAATGAGATTGATGCGCTGATAGTAATTGGCGGAGATGGTTCTTTTATGGGAGCTGGAATTTTTTCAAAAGAACACGATATTCCTTGTATTGGCTTACCTGGAACTATTGATAATGATATGTTTGGAACCGATTTTACTATTGGTTACGACACTGCGCTAAATACTGTGGTAGAAGCGATTGATAAGATTAAAGACACTGCTGGCTCGCACGAGCGTATGTTTTTGGTGGAAGTAATGGGGCGTGATGCTGGTTTTATTGCACTTACTGCTGGAATTGCAACCGGAGCAGAGGCTATTTTTATTCCAGAAGTTGAAAACCAAGTAGATACATTGCTTGATACTTTGAAAGAAGGAAAAGTAGAAGAAAAATCGAGCAGTATAATTATTGTGGCAGAAGGTAGCAAAGGCGGTGTGAACGAAATTGCAAAGCAAGTAAAAGATCTTTATCCACATCTCGACATTCGTGTAAATGTGCTTGGACACATGCAAAGAGGCGGTTCGCCAACGGCTTTTGACCGATTCTTGGCAAGTCGCATGGGAGTGGCTGCTGTAGAAGCACTTCTCGACGACCAACGTAGCATTATGGTTGGTTACGTAAACCATGAAATTGTGCATGTACCTTTCAATAAAACCATAAAAAAACAACGTAACCTCGATGGCGGTTTGATGAAAGTGGCGAAAGTTTTATCAATTTAATTCTTTTTAATAGCAAAATTTGGCTAAAAAAGTTCATGTTTTTTTAATTATTCAAATTTTGCTATTCTTTTTTAATTTTTATTGAAACGATTGCTTTTTATAGCTATTTCAAAATCAAAAGTTTAAAAAATAAAAGATTTTTTTTTGCAAAAAAAGTGTTTTTTTTGCAAAAAAAATTTTGCTAGTATTTGAAAAATTATTTCCTTTGCAGCGCAAATAAAAATGGTGAGTATAGCTCAGTTTGGTTAGAGCATCGGATTGTGGTTCCGAGGGTCGTGGGTTCAAGTCCCATTATTCACCCGCTTTTTTTGAAAAACTGCTTCGTTGTTCGAAGCAGTTTTTTTTATTTTGATTTTTGAGAGAAATTTTGTTTAATTTGTTGATAATCAATAAATTATATTTGTTTCACTTATGGAAAAACAATTACATCGCCTTGTGTGTGAGTCAATTCTGTTTTTGGGATAAACTGAAAAATATTTTCAGGCTTTGTTAGTCGAACGATAGAAACATTGTTTATCCTTTCTAGTTTTACAATGTCGAGGCTTAGCCCATTGGTCGATTTTTGGCTCGACCAGTACGCAACATGCGGAATGTCGTTTATTTTTAGCCAGCCCAAAAACACAACCGAATGACCAATTCCACTTTTCCAGCTAATATTCATAAAATCGCCCGGAATAGCGTTTTCGGGTTTAATTTTTTCACCCATTTCGGCATACGAAACTAAAGCATCGAAGCTGCCGTAGCCATCTGCATTCCAAATGCCCCAAAACTTTATGCCATCGTTGCGACGGCTTCCGTCGGGTTCTTGCATGCGCATGAGTTCGTGCTGTGTTTGGGTTAAAGTATTGTCTGCCAACAATATATTTAAGCTTTCGATAAAAGCTGTGTAAGAAGCTCCGCTGCAATAACTTGTAGTTCGAGGCGCTTTAATTATCTCTTTTCCAAGTAAATGCAAATCATATCCAATTGGCGATTCGGCTGGAATGGCTTTTATGCCAGTAAAATAGCCACCTCCATCGGGAAATTTTGCTTGAATCTTGTCGATGGCTTCCAAAATGAATGAATTATAGCCAGTTATGTATTTTTCTCCAAATTTTTTATATGAAAAGCTGCTGTCTATTTTTAAATCATCGGGATTGATAAATAAAAATTTACTTGGATTTTGGCTTGGAAACAGATTTGCTTTTTTTGTTTCCTGTGAAAAACTTGTAAAATATAGCAAGAGAGCCAAAAATAAAAGAGTTTGTTTTTTCATGTCTTGTAGTTTGAGTTTTTTTTTGAATTAAAATTATGCTGATTTTATCGAAATTTCTGAAATTTTGTCGATTAAAGCAGTTCGCATAGTTTGCAGATTGTTAAATACCTCTTTATTTGTTTTTTTCAAAGATTCAAATCGTTGTTTTGCTTTGAATTTTGTCCAGAAAGTATAATAATAATACGCAAAATAGCCACTTGGTAATAAGCTGATTAAATATACCCATTTTATCCACCAACTATCTGTAATTAAAGCAATTAATCCAAATTGAGCCAAATGTATAAAGGGTGTTGCAAATGTAAAAAATACAAAACGCACAGAGCTGTGAAATTGTGGGTCTTTGAATTTTTTGTTCAAAATTCGTTGGGGTTGCAAAGCAAGTAAATTGTTCAAAAAGCCATATAAAAATAGAGGGAAAAGAATAAAAAAAGCGAAAAAATGACCAATTAATGCAAATTGATTGAATTTTCCTTTCTCGAAAAGCCAATTTCGTAGTGCGTATTTTTTTAAATTCTCGGCATATTGGGTGGCTATATCAAAAAGTTCTTGAGTTTTTTCGGTATTTTTTTTATGCGCTTCTTCTATCAATTTGATGGTGGCTTGGTCTGCAAAAAGGTCATTAACTCCTTTGTTTTCAAGCCTTAAATCTTTTAGCATTTTAGTTCTATTTACGACTCTTAGCATTTCGTAAGCTGTGTAATTGTTCAAATCTTCGATGTGTATAATGCACTTTTTCAATTCATTAGCTATTTCATCGCGCAATTCAGCGTTTGCTCTGGCTTCGTTTTCTAAGAATAGTTGCTTGTATTTCAGCACATTGATAGGTTTTCCGAGAATAATTTTTACGTCAGCCTGAAAATTGAAATAGTTTGAGTAATAAATTCCGGCAGGAATTATTTGTAAATCAAGTTTGAAATCGCAATTTACTTCGGTAGTGAATGCCATTCGAGTAATTCCTTTTTTGAGAGGAAGCAAGTGCCGTTTGTCGAAATGCTGAGCTTCTGGAAAAATAACCAAAGGCACATTATTTTGCAAAATTTGCGACACTCTTAAAAACATGTCGTGATTAAATTTTAGAGTTTCCTTTCCATCTCTGATTCTAAACGATGGAATTATTCTGCAAAAAACAAAAAAACGCGAGAGTAGATTTTTTGTTTTGAATAAATCGGCACGGCTAATAAATACTGGTCTTTCGAGCGATTTCATCACTACCAACGGATCCATTAGCGCATTTTGGTGATTGCTTGCAATAATGTAAGCCTTGTTTTTGGGTAAATTTTCTAAACCATGTACAATAAATTTTCGATAAAAAATACGTAGAAAAATATCAAAAATGCTACGACTCCACTTGTAAAGTATTGAAAATTTATCCAAGCTTTTAAAATCTTTTAAAATATCCATAACTTATAGTATGTCAAGTTGTTGTGAATTGAAATATGAAATTATTTTGAGGTTGCTTTTTAACTAAAAAGTTTGAAAAAATGCTCTTTCGCTTTAAGTTTAACTTCTTCAAAATCAAGTTTATATCCAAGTTCTTTTTGCATCGAAGTTACTCCTTTGCTTAGCCCACAAGGGTTTATATGGTTAAAATACGACATATCGGTATTTACAT
>JFJP01022027.1_pt1 | contig 27616 bp, 33 predicted proteins | sample 431651 | NCBI WGS metagenome assembly JFJP01 (sample SAMN02602958, study PRJNA72255) | Microbial mat metagenome, whole genome shotgun sequencing project. | biome: fresh water; feature: sink hole; material: water; isolation source: purple microbial (photo- and chemosynthetic) mats found in... | reverse complement strand
TCAGCACGGACAGAAAGCGTGTCACTCTGAGCTTTGATGACGGGGGCTTGGGCGATAATGACGGTATTGCGGATCGGAAAATAATCTGTGTTACGGGTCTCGGCTATGCAAAGATCAAAGAGGATACAAAGCCGTCTGCGGAGCCGTCGTCGGAGTCCGGCGGAGGCGACAGCAATTGTTTTATATCCACGGCGGCAGAGTAGGGCGGGCTGAGCTTGCGAAGCCCGCCGAATTGCAGACAGAGGAAAAATGAAAAAAGACAAAACACATCCGACAATGAAAACAGGAAAAATATCTCATTTCTCATTCCTCCTGACATTCCTGCTTGTTTCCTCCGTTTCTCTTGCGGGAGAAGTCAGAATCATGCCCGATGACGGCGAAGCCGGCGAGGAATTCGGACAGTCTGTTTCCATATCGGGCGATTTTGCCGTTGTCGGCGCATACAAAGACGATGACAGGGGAAACGGCTCCGGCTCCGCCTATATCTTCAGCCGGCAGGGCGCAAATTGGCTACAGCAGGCAAAACTGACCGCATCCGACGGCATGAGTCATAATTATTTCGGCTGCTGCGTTTCTGTTTCAGGAGATTATGCTGCTGTAGGGGCTTTCAACAACAGGGGAACGGCATTCGGCACAGGTTCGGTTTATGTTTTCAGGCATTCGGCAGCAGGCTGGCTTCAGCAGGCAAAACTGAGCGCAGACGACGGCGCGGAAAATGACTACTTGGGTTATGCGGTTTCCGTTTCGGGAAATGATCTGATCGCGGGCGCATACAGAGATGACGACAAAGGCAGCGAATCCGGCTCCGCTTACATTTTCAGATATGACGGAACAAGCTGGATACAACAGGCAAAACTGACCGCATCCGACGGTTCCGCCGGAGACAATTTCGGCAGAGCAGTCTCTGTTTCCGGCGATTATGCCCTTGTCGGCGCGCTCAATGACAGCGACAGAGGAACCTGTTCGGGCGCGGCTTATATCTTCAAACGCTCAGGAACAAACTGGATACAGCAGACAAAACTTGTCCCCGATGATCTTTCGTCAAATGACTTTTTCGGTTTCTCCGTATCTCTTTCGGTTCCATACGCAGTTGTCGGCGCGGACGCGGATGACGACAAAGGCAGTAATTCCGGTTCGGTTTATGTCTTCAGACTCTCCTCAGACGGCCGATGGATACAGGAGGCAAAACTGACCGCGTCCGACGGCTCGGCAAACAGCTTTTTCGGCAGATCGGTTTCGGTTTCAGGTCAGGATTCGCAGCGGTATATCATCGCAGGCGCGGACGGATCACAGGGTGCTGCCTATATCTTCAGACAGGAAAACGGCGCATGGATTCAGCAGACAAAGCTCACCGCGTCAGACTCCGGTGAAAACTGTTTCGGCTGGACAACCTCGGTTTCGGTTCAAAACTCGGATGTCTGCTGCATTGCCGGGGCTTATAAAAACAGCGCAAAGGGAGAGGCTTCGGGTGCCGCCTATATTTACGGCAGTTTTTCCGACACTGCCCGAGCTTGTGATATTGATATCAGCCCGACATTGCTCACTCTCAGCCAGCCGAAATCTGATTTCAGCCGGGCGCGTTCTGCCGATGCTGAAAAAGATTCGGAAAAAGATGAAAAATCGGAAAAAGATGAAGAAACGCCCTCCGATGAAAATTGCGGCAGAGGGCTTGTCATACCTGAATCGCTCACGGCATACTGGCAGATGACGCCCCGTCCTCCCCGAAAACCCGCGGCGCAGAATCTGGCGGCAGCCACAGACTGGAGCCGATATGACAGCGGGATCCGGTCTCAGGGCAGTTGCGGTTCCTGCTGGGCATATTCCGCGCTGGCGCTGGCGGAAAATCTTTCCAATCAGGCAAAGCTGCCCATTGATCCGGACCTTTCCGAACAGACATTGATTTCCTGCTCCGTCGGCGGCTGTTCCGGCGGATGGTACTGGGATGCCCTGAATTATGTCAATACAGACGGCGTGGGTCCCGAATCCTGCTATCCCTACACCGGCAAAAGCGGAAACTGTTCGGACAAATGCGCCGCTCCTGATTTTCTCTTAAAAGTCAGCCATTTTACGGCATCGCCCGGGCTTTGGGGAGAAGATCATACGGTTGACGACCTGAGAGAAGCCCTGCAAGAGGGTCCTCTTTGTGTATCCATGCGTGTTCCCGATGACGGGACCTTTACCGGCAGCGGATATGCCGGCGGCGTGTATGACTACAACGGCGGCGAGATATCATGGGAGTCAAACGGGCATTCGGTGCTGCTGGTGGGATATGATGACACAGCGCAATGTTTCAAAGTGAAAAACAGTTGGGGTCCCCGGTGGGGAGAAAACGGCTATTTCCGAATTGCTTACGATGACGTGACAGATGATGTGAAATTCGGCAGTTATGCCGTGAGCGCATCAGGTGTTTATTTGGACGGCGCTGCGGGTCTGTTTACGATAGCAAATAAGGGAAACGCCGATCTGATTGTCTATGGCATCACAGCGGACAGAAGCTGGATAAGGCTGATGCCTCAGACGGTTCCGGTCATTGCCCCCGGCGGAAAACAGGTGATAAACGTATCTTGTGCGAATTGGGATGCGGTTGCCGCTCCTGAAGAAACAGGCAGAATTACGGTCAGTTCCGATGATCCGGATGAACCGGCGGTTACGGTGGAAGTCAAAGCAGGCAAGCCGCCGACGGTTTCCGACATACCGACATTGCTGGTTTCTCCGCCGTTTGCGGAAGTTCCGCAGAGCGCCGGCACGGTTGTCATTTATGTTTCCAAAGGCGGCGCTGATGCGGCAATGGACTGGACTGCGGAGGTTGACAGTTCATGTCCGTGGCTGTCGGTGATCAGCGGTTCTGCCGGCATAAATGACGGAACCGTAACCGTTTCATATCAGAGCAACAACTGGGGGTCAAGAAGGGGAAAAGTGATGATTTCTGCGCTGAACGCTTTGAGCAGTCCGCAGTTTGTGGAAATCCGTCAGGAAGGGCTTTATGAAGTGGCTGATACAGACAGCAGCGGATCAGTTGATCTGAAAGATGCGGTGATTGCGTTAAAGATTCTGGCGGGGAATACCGAGGCTTTGAATATTGCGGCATGGCCGCCGCATCCGGGTTCTGATGTGAACAGCGACGACAGAATCGGCATGGAAGAAGCGGTTTATATATTGAGTAATCTTTCGAGAGAGCAGTGAAAAGTGTCTGAACCGCTGATTCGTCTGATTTATCTGATTTGTCAGAATAATCAGACGAATCAGAGTTCAGACAATAATCAGAATAATCAGACAAGTGTCTGAACCGCTGATTCGTCTGATTTATCTGATTTGTCAGAATAATCAGACGAATCAGACGAATCAGAGTTCAGACAATATCCTCGGCTGCTGCGGTTTCGCTTTGCGGCTTTTCATCCGACGGTGCCGGCGCTGCTGCTGCCGCTGTTTTTGCTTCTTCTTTTTTCTTTTTTTCCAATTTCTTCTTCTTGCTTTTCTCGATAGCCAGCAATTCTATCAGAGAGACAGAAGCGGCATCACCCGGGCGTTTTCCGAGTTTGACAATCCGTGTGTATCCTCCTGAAATATTTCCGAAACGCTCGGATGCTTCTTCAAAAAGCTTGTGAACCACATCTTTTTCCCGCATAACGGCAAGCACCTGCCGTCTGGCATGAACATCACCGCGCTTTGCCAGCGTGATTATATGTTCTGCCCAGCTTCTGAGTTCTTTTGCTTTTGCGTCTGTGGTTCGGATACGTTCATATTTAAACAGCGATGTGACCATGTTGCGAAACATGGCGATTCTGTGGCTGCTTGTTCTGTTTAATTTCAAACCGGCTCTTCGATGTCTCATTTGTTCCTCGTAAAAAAAATAGGTAAGGGGTAAGGGGTCAGAGGGAGTTCCCCGAACCCCTTATACCAATTCGCTATCAAAAACCGTGTTTTCCGTAAAACCGCTTTTCAAGCGGTTTAAGCGATTTGAAAAATCGCTTTACGATCCGAAAAGACCTGGTTTTGAAAGCGAATCGGTATTACCCTCTTACCCCTGACCCGCTCTTATCATTCTTCCGTCGAGCGTTCTTCGGGTGCCACAAATCCTTCAAGCTTCATCCCCAGGGAAAGCCCCATGTCTGACAGCACTTCTTTGATCTCATTGAGAGATTTTCTGCCGAAGTTTTTGGTTTTGAGCATTTCAGCCTCTGTCTTGCTGACCAATTGATAAATTTTTGATATTTCAGCATTTTTAAGACAGTTGGCGCTGCGGACGGAAAGTTCAAGTTCTTCAACGCTTCTGTAAAGATTTTCATTAAACTGGGGTTTCTGCTGCTCGTCCGATCTTCTGTCCGGCTCCGGCTCAAGTTCTTCATCGAAATTGATAAAGAGCGCCAGTTGTTCTTTGAGTATTTTGGCAGAATATGCGACCGCATCTTCCGGGCGGATACTCCCGTCTGTCCAGATTTCCACGGTCAGTTTGTCATAGTCGGTCCGCTGTCCCACCCGTGAATTTCCCACCACATAGCTGACGCGTCTGATCGGCGAAAATACGGCATCTATGGGGATAGTTCCCAGCGGAGCGTTTTCCTCTTTGTTGTTTTCGGCAAGACTGTATCCCTTTCCTGTTCTGACAGCCATTTCCATTTTCAACTGTGCGCCTGCGGAAAGGCTTGCAATATGCAGTTGGGGGTTGAGAATTGTAAGGGAACCGTCAGTGCTGACGATATTTCCGGCGCTGACATTCCCTTCTCCCTCCGCTTCGATACGGAGGGTGCGGCGGATTTTAGGGTCTGCTTCGGGAGAAATTTTCAGACGGACTTCTTTCAGATTGAGAATGATTTCCGAGACATCCTCCAGCACACCCGGAATAACGCTGAATTCGTGCATCACTTTGTCAAACCTTACAGACACAATCGCTGCGCCGTAAAGCGAAGAAAGGATGATCCGTCTCAGAGAATTTCCGATGGTGACGCCGAACCCTCTTTCAAGCGGTTCACAGACGAACTTGCCATACGCGGGCTGTCGGACAGCCTGAATCTTTTCCGGCCTGATCATCTCTTGCCAGTTCATGTACATGAGTCCATTTGACGACATGTTTCACTCCGGAGCTGATAAAATTGAGAATTGAGAATTGAGAATTGAGAAATAAAAGTGTCCAATTCTCACTTCTCAATTCTCAATTCTCAATTATTTGGAATAAAGTTCTACTATCAACTGTTCCTGTATGGGCATTGTAAGGTCTTCCCGGGCAGGCAGTGCTTTGACCATGCCTTTCAGGTTGTCTTTTTCCAAATCAAGCCACGGCGGAATTCCTCTTCGCACCACCGCATCCATTGAATCCCCTATTGCTTTGATCTCGCGGCTTTTCTCACGGACATGAATCACATCCCCCGGTTTGATGAGATATGAAGGAATATTCACCTTTTTACCGTTGACAAGAAAGTGGCTGTGTCTGACAAAATGGCGGCCCTGGGTACGTGAATTTACAAAACCCAGACGGTAAACAGCATTGTCCAATCTGCGTTCCAGCAGCACCAGCAGATTTATACCCGTAATGCCTTTCTGACTTTCGGCTCTTTCGAAAAAGAGCCGGAACTGGCTTTCGGAAAGGCAGTACATCCGCTTGACCTTCTGTTTTTCACGCAACTGAACCCCGTAGTTTGAAATTTTTCCGCGACGGCGTTCTCCGTGCTGACCCGGGGGATAACCGCGTCGGTCAAACGCGCATTTATCGGAATAACAGCGATCTCCCTTTAAGAACAATTTCAAGTTTTCACGTCGGCAAAGCCGGCAGACAGAACCTGTGTATCGAGCCAAATTTCCTCCTTCAATTCGGGGTTTCCGGGTAACTGAGCTTGTCGAAGTTCCCCCTGACCCCTGACCTCTTTCAAACTCTCCGTCTTTTGGGCGGCCGGCATCCGTTATGCGGAATCGGTGTTACATCTTTGATCATAAGGACATTGAATCCTGCTGACTGCAAAGAACGCAAAGCAGATTCCCTGCCCGCGCCGGGGCCTTTGACAAAGACCTCCACATTTCTCATGCCGTGGTCCATTGCTTTTCTGGCGGCGTCTTCTGCTGCGAGCTGTGCGGCAAAGGGCGTGCTTTTCCGTGATCCTTTGAAGCCCTGCACCCCGGAGCTTGACCATGAAACAATATTGCCCGCCGGATCAGTGATCGTAACTATCGTATTGTTGAAAGTTGACTGAATATGTACGACACCGTTTAGAATACTCTTTCTTTCTTTCTTTTTTGTACGGGTTTTCCTTTTTGCCATGCGTTTTATTCCTTTTAATTGAGAATTGAGAATTGAGAAATATTTCTCACTTCTCAATTCTCACTTCTCAATTCCCATTACTTCTTTTTGGTAGCTGCGCCTTTTTTCTTCACAGCGGCTCTTCTGGGACCTTTTCGGGTCCGGGCATTTGTTTTGGTCTGCTGTCCCCGTACAGGAAGCGATTTCCGATGCCGAAGCCCGCGATAACAGCCGAGGTCCATCAGCCGTTTGATATTCATTGAAACTTCTGTGCGAAGTTCTCCTTCTACCTTAAATTCGCCGTCAATGATTTTGCGAATGTCATTGATTTCATTTGCAGACAGATTATCGGTTTTGGTATCAGGATTAATATTGAGTTGTGTGAGTATGCGCTTTGATGAGGTTTTGCCTATTCCGTAAATATAGGTCAGCCCTATCTCAATCCGCTTTCCTTTCGGTAAATCTACGCCCGCAATTCTCGCCACGTCTAACCCCCTTTGTTAATTGAGAATTGAGAATTGAGAATTGAACACTTCTTATTTCTCAATTCTCACTTCTCAATTCTCACTTCTCTTATCCTTGCCTTTGTTTATGCCGTTTATTCTGACAGATAACTCTTACCGTCCCTTTTCTGCGGATGATTTTGCACTTGTTGCATATTTTCTTTACGGAAGCCCTGACTTTCATAATTTTCCCCTTGAGAATTGAGAATTGAGAATTGAGAATTGAGAACTAAGCGGAAATTCTCAATTTTTCAATTCTCAATTACTTGGCTCTGTATGTTATTCTGCCGCGAGTGAGATCATAAGGCGAAAGTTCAACTGTCACCGTATCGCCGGGAAGGATTTTGATGAAGTGCATACGCATTTTGCCTGAAATATGCGCCAATATCTGATGCTTATTTTCCAACTCGACTTTGAACATCGCATTCGGCAGGGTTTCAACAACCGTCCCCTGTACTTTGATCGCTTCTTCCTTTGCCATATATAAAATCTCTCCTCGCTTACATTGCTTACATTAAACACAAAAACATAACCGCGAAAGCACTAAAAAAATTGTCTTTCATGTCTTTCGTGTTTTCGCGGTTCATCTTTCTGATATCTTTCTTTTTCTAATATCTTCCTTTGATTCTGGTTCCGCCGCTTTTCTTCAGAAATCCCTCATAATGCCGTTGCAGCATGTGAGATTCAATCTGGGCTATGGTATCAATGGCCACCCCGACCACTATCAGCAGCGCCGTTCCCCCGAAGTAAAACGGAACATTGAATTTTGCAATCAGAATTGACGGCAGCACGCAGATCACCGAGACATAAATTGCCCCGCCCAGGGTGATACGCGTCAGCACTCTGTCAATATAATCGGCTGTGTGCTTGCCCGGACGGATGCCCGGAATATAGCCGCCGTGTTTTTTCATATTATCCGCCACATTCACCGGATTGAATGTCACTGCCGTATAAAAATAGCAGAAAAAGAATATAAACGCCACATACAGCAGTTCATAAACCGCATTCCCGGGTGTGACAGATGCCGCAATATTTTTTATCCAGTCAATTTCAATGAAACTGGCAATGGTCGCGGGAAAAACAATGATTGAAGACGCGAAAATGGGCGGTATGACGCCGGATGTGTTGATCTTCAAGGGCAGATGCGTACTCTGTCCGCCGTACATGCGCCGACCCACAACCCGTTTGGCATACTGTACCGGAATCCGGCGCTGTCCCTGCTCGATAAAGACGATAGTCCCCATCACCGCCGCCATCACAAACACCAGAATCGCTACCAGAAATATCGAAATTTCATTGGTCGAAAGCAGCCTGAAGGTATTTCCGATTGCATCGGGCAGTCTGGCGACAATACCGGCAAAAATAATCAGCGAAATGCCGTTTCCTATGCCCCGCTCCGTAATCTGCTCGCCCAGCCACATGATAAAAGCAGTGCCTGCGGTCAGCGTGATCACGGTCATAATTCGGAAACTCCATCCCGGAGAGACCACGGTCTGCATCTGTTCCAGCCCCACGCTGATACCGAATCCCTGAATAATACTCAGCACAACTGTTCCGTAGCGGGTGTACTGCGTAATTTTTTTGCGTCCCTGGTCCCCTTCTTTGGAAAGACGCTCAAGGTGAGGCACCACAACCGTCAGCAGTTGCAGGATAATAGATGCGCTGATATAAGGCATGATTCCCAGAGCAAAGACGGAGAGCCGTTCCAACGCGCCCCCTGAAAACATATTGAATATTCCGAGGATTCCCCCTTTGTGCGCTTCGAAAATTTTGGCAAGGGCAATACTGTCTATGCCGGGCGTGGGAACATGAACGCCGATACGGTAAACTGCCAGCAGCGCAAATGTGTAAAAAATCCGCTTCTTCAGTTCGGGGATTTTGAAAATATTGGCAAACCCGCCCCCAATCATAAATAAGTTTCTCCTCCGACGACATTACATGATTATACATGATTATACATGATTATACATGATTTCACATGTCTTTGCCGGCCGTTGTGCCGCCGGCCGCTTCAATTTTTTCTTTCGCACTTTTGCTGATGTTTTCCAGTCTGACTGTCACAGGATATGTGATTTCACCATGCCCCAGCAGCTTGATTCCGTCTTTGTTTCCCTTTATCAGTCCGGCTTTCACAAGTGAAATTTCATCAATTTCCGCACCGCTTTCAAACCGCTTCAGATCCCTGATATTGACAATTTCAATTTTCTTTTTGAAAATATTGGTGAAACCGCGTTTGGGAAGACGGCGATGGAGGGGCATCTGTCCGCCCTCATAACCGGGGCTGACGCCCCCTCCGGAACGGCTTTTCTGACCCTTAGTGCCTCTGCCTGCGGTTTTTCCTCTGCCGGATCCGACGCCTCTTCCCAGACGTTTCCGGTCTTTAGTGCTTCCTTCTGCCGGTTTCAGTTCATGCAATCTCATTTCAACCTCTTTTTATTGAGAAGTGAGAATTGAGAAGTGAGAAATAAGAAGTATCCAATTCTCACTTCTCACTTCTCACTTCTTTCACTTTCACCATGTGTGACACTTTTCGGATCATTCCCCGGATGGGAGGCGTGTCTTTGAGTTCGACAGTTTTATTGAGCCGTGTAAGGCCCATGCCCCGCAACACTTTGCGGTGTTTTTCCGGGTGTCCGATCATGCTTCTGACCAACGTGACTTTGAGCATCTGGAATCCCCCAAATCCTGTATAATCCTGTAAATCCTGTAAATCCTGTAAATCCTGTATCACAGTTCATCAACAGACTTGCCGCGTCTTGCGGCGATGTCTTCACGGCTCTGAAGACTTCTCAGCCCCATAACAGTAGCTTTGACGACATTGTGAGGATTATTGGAACCCATACATTTTGTCAGAATATTGACAATGCCTGCGGCTTCAAGCACTGCGCGCACGGCACCGCCCGCGATGAGTCCTGTTCCTTCAAATGCGGGTTTGAGCAGTACGCGTCCCGCGCCGTATTTTCCGATCACTTCGAAGGGAATGGTTCCGCCGATTACAGGAACTTTGGTCATAGTTCTTTTTGCCTGTTCGACGCCTTTGCGAATGGCTTCCGGCACTTCTCCGGCTTTGCCCAGACCGTAGCCTACGCTGCCCTGCCCGTCGCCGACCACAACAATGGCGCTGAAACTGAACCTGCGTCCGCCTTTGACAACTTTTGCCACCCGGCTGATGTGGACCACCTTGTCTATAAACTGGTTATCCTCTGCTGCTGCCGCGGTATCGTGCTTTTTATGCGTAGCGATCAACGCTCCTCCTGTTTATTGAGAATTGAGAATTGAGAAGTAAAACGGCCCGGGTTGAAAACAGATAAACCCGTTCTACCTTGCACCCCGGAATACTGAAATGAAGTATTCAATTCTCACTTCTCAATTCAAAAATTCAATCCTGCTTTCCGTGCGCCGTCTGAAACTGCTTTGATCCGTCCGTGATACATAAAACCGTTTCTGTCAAATACGATCTGCGTAATGCCTTTTGCAACAGCCCGTTCTGCCAGCAGTTTTCCCACAAAAGCCGCCATGCCGATTTTGCCTTTGGGCGCGGGCGCTTTGTCTGCGGATTCCGCCGGCAAGGCTGTCTTGGAAAACTGCTCTGTGACAAGCTTTTCGGTGCTGGAAGCCGTGACCAGGGTCCGGGCTTCCGTATCGTCTATGATCTGTGCGTAGATATGTTTTGCGCTTCGGAAAACACTCAGTCTCGGGCGCTGCTGTGTTCCGAACACTTTTTTCCGGATTCTTTTCTTTCTTTTCAGACGCGCCTGTTTTTTTACATTTGCCGACGCCATGGTTTTTCTTTCCTCATTATTCGTAATTCGTACAGACGCAGGGCTGCGGGTCTGTACGCGCTGACCTGGGTTATTATCCGTTGTGAATCCTGCCCATCCGGAAAATCCTTTTAAATCCCTGTCCTATTTGGTTCCGGTCTTTCCTGCTTTCCGCTGGATATATTCTTCCGCGTACTTGACGCCTTTGCCCTTATAAGGTTCCGGGGGTCTGAGCCTCCGGATGGCGGCAGCCGTAAGCCCCAGTTTTTCTTTGTCAATTCCGCTGAGTTTCAGAATATTGTTTTTTTCGACTGCTGCGGAAATGCCTTCGGGAATTTCAAAATGGACAGGATTTGAATACCCGAGATGAAGGACAAGGGTTCTGCCGCTGAGTTCGACACGGTATCCGATGCCGTTGACTTCCAGAATCCGCTCAAATCCTTTGCTCACGCCTGTAATCATATTGGAGACAAGACTTCGGGTAAGCCCCTGCACTGCGTGAGCGGTCCGGCTGTCTTCGGCCATAATGACATTGACAAATCTGTCTTCTATTTTCAGATTTACCGACGGGTGTATGTTCCGGGAAAGACTGCCTTTGTCTCCCTCTACGGTCATCAGCCGGTCTTTGTAAAGCACCTTGGTATTTGCCGGAATCGGAATCGGTTTTTTTCCTACTCGGGACATTTGGAATCTCTCCTTATCCTGCTTTTTTGCAGCAGGAACTGAGTTTTTTTCAAAAAAAACCCGGTTACTACCATATCTTGCAGAGGATTTCGCCCCCCACATTTTCTTTTTTTGCCTCTTTGTCGGTCAGCACCCCTTTGGATGTTGACAGCACTGCAATACCGGTTCCGTTAAATACCGGCTTGATGTCTTTGCTTTTGGTATAAACCCGGCGGCTGGGTTTGCTGACACGTTCCAGATTGTAAATAGCGTGTCCCAGTCCTTTGGCGTATTTCAGATAAACCCGCAGGATGCCCTGTTTGCCGTCTCTGACAGCTTTGTAATTTCTGATATAGCCTTCACTTTTCAATACTTTTGCCAGTTCGACTTTCAGCTTTGACCCGGGAATGTCCACACTGTTGAATTTGGCTTTTCCGGCATTTCTGATGCGGGTCAGCATGTCTGCTATCGGATCGCTTATCGCCATACCTTCTCCTCATTGAGAAGTGAGAATTGAGAAGTGAGAAGTAAAACGGGTTTTAAACCCGTTCTACCTTGCACCCCGGAATACTGAAATGAAGTGTTCACTTCTCACTTCTCACTTCTTTTTTACCAACTTGATTTTATCACCCCCGGAAGTTTGCCGTGAGAAGCAAGGTTCCGAAAACAGATGCGGCAAATTCCGAATTTTCTTATAAATGCCCTGGGTCTGCCGCAGATCGGACACCGGTTATAGCCCCTGACTTTGAACTTGGGTTCTTTCAGCGCCTTTATTTTCAGTGCTAATTTAGCCAAATCTTATCTCCTGTTAATTGAGAATTGAGAATTGAGAAGTGAGAAATAGGAAGTGTTCACTTCTCACTTCTCAATTCCGAAACGGCATTCCCAGCAGTTTGAGAAGTGCTTTGCCTTCTTCATCCGTTCTTGCGGTCGTCACAACCGACACATTCAGCCCCTTGATACCCTCAATTTTATCGTAGTCAATTTCCGGAAAAATGATATGCTCTTTGATTCCCAGAGAATAATTTCCGTGTCCGTCAAAAGCTTTCGGCGAAATGCCTCTGAAATCACGGACACGCGCCAGGGCGATATTCACCAATTTGTTGAAAAAATCATACATACGCTCTTTGCGCAGCGTCACCATGCAGCCGATAGGCATTCCTGTCCGGAGTTTGAACGCGGCAATGGATTTTTTCGCACGGGTCACGACCGGCTGCTGTCCTGCTATCATTCTGAGTTCTTCCACAGCCGAATCAATCAGTTTGATATTATGGATTGCCTCACCTAATCCCATATTGAGAACAATTTTGTCCAATTTCGGGATCTGCATCATATTTTTATAACCGAAGGTTTCCCTGAGTCCGGGAACAACTTCTTTTTCATAATACTGCTTCAACTGAGACATGATATGAATCCTCGGTTCGGGGTTCGGGGTTCGGGGCAACACCTCGAACCTCGAACCTCAAACCCCGCACCTATTCTATAATTTCCCCGCATTTTCCGCAAATTCTGACTTTTTTATCATCTTCAAGGCTTTTGAATCTGACGCGCACCGCTTTGGCGCATTTGCCGCACATCAGCATCACGTTTGACAGATGAACCGCCGATTCGCTTTCCACTATTCCGCCCTGTTTGTTCTGAGCCGTGGGTCTTGAATGCCGTTTGACGACATTGACGTTTTCCACCAGAACTCTGCTTTTCTTTCTGTTTATTTTCAAGACCTTGCCGATTTTTCCGCTGTCTTTTCCCGTGATGACTCTCACTTTGTCATCTTTTCTGATGTGACATTTTTCTGTCATGTCCTACAAAACCTCCGGCGCAAGCGAAATGATTTTCATAAATCTTTTTGCCCGCAGTTCCCTTGCCACAGGCCCGAAGATGCGGGTGCCGATGGGTTCTCTGTGCGCATTGATTAACACCGCCGAATTGTCGTCAAATCTGATATATGAGCCGTCGTGCCGGCGGATGCCTTTTTTGGTCCGAACCACGACCGCTTTCAAGACTTCCCCTTTTTTGACTTTTGCATTCGGGATGGCCTCTTTCACACTCACGACTATAATATCGCCGATGGTTGCATAACGCCGCCGGGAGCCCCCGAGCACCTTGATGCAATAGACAACTTTTGCCCCTGAATTATCCGCAACCGTCAATCTGGTTTCTGCCTGAATCATCTGAAAATTTCCTTATGAATCAGCGCGGTCAGCTTTTCAAATATCTGACACCGCGCTAAACGGCTTTTACAAGTACCTTGTTTACACGCCATTTTTTTGTTTTGCTCAAGGGTCTGGATTCTGTAATCAGTACCTTGTCACCGATCTGACAGGTGTTTCTTTCGTCGTGCGCGGCAAATTTGGCGCGTCTTCTGACAAATTTATGATAAAAGCGGTGCTTGACCAATCTTTCAACCCGGACGACTACGGTTTTATCCATTTTATTGCTCACAATCGTCCCGATCATCTGTTTTCTGCTTCCTCTGTTTTCCATAGCTGCTCTCTTGACATCTTTTTATCCCGTTTCCGCACGCTGCACGGGAATCATGCGGACCTCTGCGATCTGCAAGTTGTCAAATCTTTCATGCGATTTGTTTTTTCTCTCTGAGTTCAACTTGTTTCATTACGGTCTTGATCCGTGCGACCTCGCGTTTGGTCTGCTTCATCTTCTGCGGATTTTCCAACTGCCCCACACTGTGGGCAAAGCGCAGATTGAACAGTTCCTGCTTGAGTTCTGTGACTTTTCCCAGCATTTCTTCCCGGCTCATTTCCCGGATTTCGGATGCTTTCATCTTTGGACCCTCTCTATAAAACGTGTTTTCAGCGGCAGCTTGTATGCGGCAAGCCGCAGGGCTTCTTTTGCCATTTCTTTAGTCACGCCTTCCATTTCATAGAGGATTCTGCCCGGTTTTATGACCGCGACCCAGGCTTCGGGCGCGCCTTTTCCTTTACCCATTCTGACTTCGGCAGGTTTTTTACTGATGGGTTTGTCCGGGAAAATGCGGATCCACATTTTTCCGCCTCTTTTGACGTGGCGGGTCATGGCAATACGTGCGGCTTCGATCTGTTTGGAACTGATCCAGCCGCATTCCACAGCCTGAAGGCCGAATTCGCCGAAATTCAGCGTCCCCCCGCGCCGCGCGACGCCGCGCATCTTGCCTTTCTGCTGCTTGCGATATTTCACCCTTTTGGGACTCAGCATAATTTGTTCGCTCCTTAGTTGTCGGTTCGCAGAGACGCTACAGCTTTGGCGGACACGATTCGCTTTGTCCGCCCTTCAACAGCTGTAGAACTGCCCCGGCTAAAAACAGATAAACCCGTTTTACTGTGCATCTCTACCCTTGTGCCTGATCTTTTTTCAGCACTTCGCCTTTGAATACAAAGACTTTGACACCGACGATGCCGTAGGTGGTTCGGGCTTCTGCAAAACCGTAGTCAATGTCGGCGCGCAAGGTGTGCAGCGGAACTCTGCCTTCTCTGTACCATTCTGTTCTTGCCATTTCCGCGCCGCCGAGCCTGCCCGCGCAGATGATTTTAACGCCTTTGGCGCCGAAGCGGATCGCAGATGTCACCCCGCGTTTCATTGCGCGGCGGAAAGCCACTCTCCGCACAATCTGAAGCGCGACATTTTCGGCAACGAGCTGGGCGTCAATTTCGGGTTTTCGGACTTCCTGTATGTCAATCAGAATTTCATGCCCGTGCGAGTTGAGTCCGGGCATTTTTTCGAGTTCTTTTTTGAGCTGGTCAATTTCAGAACCTTTTTTTCCGATCACGATTCCGGGTCTTGCCGTGAAGATTCGGAGTCTGATACGCTTGGACGACCGTTCTATTTCTATCTTGGAAATACCGGCATGATAGAGTTTTTTTTTGATAAATTCTCTGACCTTGAAATCTTCCAGGATATAATCCGCGTAATTTTTTCCGGCATACCACCGGGAGTCCCAGCTTTTGATGATTCCCAATCTCAATCCCACAGGATTTACTTTCTGGCCCAAGCGATTTTTCCTCCCTTTGTTTTTATTGAGAATTGAGAATTAAACACACTTCTCACTTCTCACTTCTTCTCACTTCTTCTCACTCAGCGTTACGGTGATATGAGCGGTGCGTTTCAATATTCGTGTTCCTCTGCCTCTTGCCCGCGCTCTGAAGCGTTTGAGCATGGGGCCCGGGTCTGCTGTGATATTTCGGATAATCAGGGCATCCACATCAATGTTTGAATTTTGCCCGGCATTTGCCACAGCGGAACGGATGACTTTTTCCATAAGAGCTGCGGCTTTCTGGGGCATAAATTTAAGCATGGATACGCCGTCTTCTGCCCGTTTTCCTTTCACAGCGCCGATGAGCATACGCACTTTCTGAGGAGAAATACGCACATATCTTGCTACGGCTCTGATCTCCATCGTTTGACTCCTTCTATACAGGATTGTACAGGATTGTGCATGATTTACAGGATTGTGCATGATTATTAATCCTGTAATCCTGTATAATCCTGTATAATCCTGTAAATCCTGTTATTTCTTCAGTTTCGATTTTTTATCACCGGAATGCCCGTAGAAGGTCCGAGTCGGCGAAAACTCACCTAATTTATGTCCGACCATGTTTTCTGTCACAAAAACCGGCACAAATTTTTTACCGTTATGAACCGCCAGCGTAATTCCCACCATATCAGGAACAATCACGGAACGTCTGGACCATGTTTTGACAATTTTGTTGCTGCGGGTATCCTGGGCAGTCTTGACTCTGTTAAGTAATCTCGGCTCGATATACGGGCCTTTTTTCAACGACCGCGGCATATTTTCTCCTATCTGCTCCTATCTGTAGAACGGGTTTCAAACCCGTTTTACATATAACAACGGGTTTCAAACCCGTTTTACATATAACAACGGGTTTCAAACCCGTTTCACTGTTTTTTCTGTAGAACGGGTTTATCTGTTTTTAACCCGGGCCGTTTCACTGCAATTACTTACTCCGCCTTTTGACGATATAACGGCTGCTCGTCTTATTCTTACGGGTTCTGTATCCCTTGGAGGGCATTCCCCAGGGCGAACACGGATGCCTGCCGCCCGATGATTTGCCTTCGCCGCCGCCCATGGGATGATCCACCGGATTCATCGCAACACCGCGAACCCTGGGCCTTTTTCCCAGCCAGCGGTTCCGCCCGGCTTTGCCCAAAGAAATGTTTTCGTGCATCACATTCCCGAGCTGTCCCACCGTTGCCTTACATGCCAGCAGCACCATCCGGACCTCGCCCGAAGGCAGCTTGACCAGCGCGTAACGGTCTTCTTTTGCCATCAGTTGGGCAAATCCGCCCGCGCTTCTCACCAACTGCCCGCCTTTTCCCAGACGCAGTTCGATATTGTGGATATGCGTACCCAGCGGGATGTTTTGCAAAGGAAGCGTATTCCCCGGTTTGATATCGGCTCCGGGACCCGACATGACCGCATCGCCCACCGAAAGCCGCAACGGTGCCAGAATATAGCGTTTTTCGCCGTCCGCATAATGCAGCAAAGCGATTCTGGCAGAACGGTTCGGATCATATTCGATAGTGGCGACTTTTGCGGGAATGCCGATTTTGTCCCGTTTGAAATCAATGATTCTGTAATGCCGTTTGTTTCCGCCGCCGCGGTGTCTGCTTGTGATATGCCCGTCGGCATTACGTCCGCCGGAAGACTTGCGGACTTTGAGCAGAAGCTTTTCAGGAGTCGTTGATGTGATTTCCTCATAAGTCTGATAATCCTGAAATCTGCGTCCGGCAGATGTTGCTTTTGTATTTTTTACTGCCATATAGCTCTCTCCGTGAGGGGTCAGGGGCCGTAAAACGAGTTTTCAACTCGTTTTCATCCGCCTCATCTCTACGCCCCTTCAAAAAACGCGATGCGTTCCCCCGGCATCAGTGTCACGATTGCTTTTTTCCAGTCCCTGCGCTTGCCGGCAATTTTGCCGCGATGCTTGACTTTTCCTTTGACCTGTATGGTACGCACTGCCGCAACCCTGACATTGAAAATTTTCTCCACGGCTCTTGAAATTTCAACCCGGTTCGCCTCACGGGCCACTTCAAATGAGAGCTGATTGCAGGCTTCTTTCTGCTTGGTGGTTTTTTCGGTTATCAGAGGCCGCCTGATAATATCGTACTGAATCATGACTGCATCCCCCCCAGCCTGAGCCTGATGGCTTCTATGGAAGATTCCAGCAGAATCAGTTCCTTATATTTGAGAATGTCGTAAACATTCAGCCCCTCGCATCTCAGCACTTTCGCATCGGGGAGATTGCGGGATGAAAGCTCAAGAATTTCATTCTTTTTATCTGTTATAATCAGCACATTGCGTTTGTTTAAGACTTGCAGCACATTTGCAACACGGGATGTTTTTATCTGATCCAGATTGAAATCGCTTATCACCGTCAGCTCTTTTTCCTGAAATTTGCTGCTCAGCGCCATTTTCAGCGCCAGTTTTCTTTCTTTTTTGGGGACTTTGTAAACATAGCTGCGCGGATCGGGACCGAAAACGCTTCCGCCTCCTCTGAGGAGGGGAGATTTGATATCGCCGCGGCGCGCTCTGCCCGTGCCTTTCTGACGAAAAAGTTTCCGGGTGCTGCCCGCGACATCGCCGCGATGTTTTACCGATGCGGTCCCCGCCCGTCTGCATGCCAGCTGCATGGTTACAACTTCATGCAGCACGGCCGCTTTAACCGGAATGTCAAATATCTCATCGGGCAGCAGTGCCTGTGACACCGGCTCACCTCTGGAGTTTACAACATCTATGACCGCCATATTTTCACCTGTTCCCGCCCGTAATTTCTCAATTGCAGTGCTAAAATTTCGCTTCGCTCATTTCAGCACTCCGGACCGCTCCGGAGTGCTGAAATGAGCCGCAAGGCGAAATTTTAGCATTTATATGTAAAACGGGTTTGAAACCCGTTCTACAGCTTTCAATTGAAAAAAGGTGCGGCTCAACCGATATATTATTTATTTTTCTGTTTTATAAAGCGCAAGCCAGCCTGACACGCAGCCCGGCACAGCGCCTCTGACCAGAATAAGATTGTCTGCTTCGTAAATATCAACAATTTCAAGATTTCGGACTGTTTTTTTTGTATTGCCGTATTGTCCGGGCAGTTTTTTGCCTTTGGTGACTCTTGAGGGCCATGCGCTGGAGCCGATAGACCCCGGCACTCTGTGGCTGTTGCAGCCGTGGGTTTCATCTCCGCCGGAAAAGCCGTGTCGTTTGACTACGCCGGTGAAGCCCCTGCCTTTCATTTTGCCGCTCACTTTGATGCGCTCCCCGATTTTGAATATCTCAGCAGGGCTGATTGTCTGTCCGAGGGTGAAATCTGCCGGGTTTTTGGCGGAAAATTCCCTGACGGAAAAAAAAGCTTTGCCGCCGCTCTTTTTAAAATGCCCTTTGAGGGGCAGACAGGTCTGTTTTTCTTTTTTTTCGCCGAAACCGAGCTGAAGCGCATTATAACCGTCTGTAACTTCTGTCTTTATCTGGGTGACGACACAGGGGCCCGCCTGTATGACTGTAACCGGAATATAAGTGCCGGAGGGCGAGAATATGCCCGTCATGCCTAATTTTTTTCCCAATAATCCCTTACACATTGCTTTTACCTTTTGCAGGTTGCAGGTTACAAGTTGCCTGCTACCTGTTACAGTTTTATCTCCACATCCACGCCCGGGGAAAGGTCTAATTTCATCAGAGCGTCCACGGTCTGCTGGGTGGGTTCGAGAATATCCACAAGCCGTTTATGTGTTCTCATTTCAAACTGTTCCCTTGATTTTTTGTCTATATGAGGGGAACGGAGAACACAGTATTTGTTGATCCGTGTGGGAAGCGGTATGGGACCGACAACTTTTGCGCCGGTTTTGTTTGCCGTAGCCACGATGTCTGCTGCGGACTGATCCAGCAGCTTGTGATCATAAGCCTTGAGCCTGATTCTGATTTTCGTTTTCATAAGTTATCTGTAAAACGATTTTTCAAATCGTTTATCCGTGTCGTTATCTGTAAAACGATTTTTCAAATCGTTTATTTCAAATCATCGTTTATCTGTAAAACGATTTTTCAAATCGTTTATCTGCCGTTACTTATTCGATAATATCGCTGACCACGCCGGCGCCGACAGTTCTGCCGCCTTCACGGATGGCGAAACGCAGTTCTTTTTCCATGGCGATGGGGGTTATCAGCGAGACCGATATTCTCACATTGTCTCCGGGCATGATCATTTCGATGCCTTCGGGCAGATTCAGGATGCCGGTCACGTCGGTGGTTCTGAAATAGAACTGGGGACGGTATCCGCTGAAAAAGGGCGTGTGCCTGCCGCCTTCCTCTTTGCTCAGAATGTAAACTTCGGCCTCGAATTTCGTATGAGGCGTGATAGAACCCGGCACGGCCACCACCTGACCCCGTTCCACTTCCTCGCGCTTGGTTCCCCGCAGCAGCAGACCCACATTGTCGCCGGCTCTGCCTTCGTCGAGAAGTTTTCTGAACATTTCCACGCCCGTGCAGACCGTCTTTATGGTCGGGCGGATGCCCACGATTTCCACATTGTCGCTCACATGAATGATGCCGCGGTCCACTCTGCCCGTCACGACCGTGCCTCTGCCCGATATGCTGAACACATCTTCTATGGGCATGAGGAAAGGCTTGTCTATGTCGCGTTTCGGCTCCGGAATGAACGAGTCTATGGCGTCCATCAGCTCGAAAATGCACTTTGCCTCGGGGCTGTCGGGATTGTCGCTCTGAAGCGCATTCAGCGCACTGCGGCTGTCGGGATTGTCGCTCTGAAGCGCATTCAGCGCACTGCCGCGGATGATCGGCGTGTCGTCTCCGGGGAACTCGTATTTGTCCAGAAGCTCCCGCAGTTCCAGTTCCACCAGCTCGATAAGCTCCGCATCGTCCACCATATCGCATTTGTTGAGAAAAACCACAATCCGGGGGACCCCCACCTGTCTTGCCAGCAGAATATGCTCACGGGTCTGGGGCATGGGACCGTCGTCGGCGCCCACCACTAATATGGCACCGTCCATCTGCGCGGCACCCGTTATCATGTTTTTGATGTAATCCGCATGACCCGGACAGTCAACATGCGCATAATGACGGTTTTTTGTCTCGTATTCCACATGCGCTGTGGCGATGGTGATGCCCCGCTCTTTCTCCTCGGGCGCCTTGTCTATCTGATCAAAGGGGACATATTCCGCCAATCCCTTCAGACCCATGTGTTTTGTGATTGCCGCTGTCAGTGTTGTTTTTCCGTGATCTATGTGACCGATTGTCCCCACATTCACATGCGGCTTTTTCCGCTCAAACTTCTGCTTCGCCATTTCATTTTCCTCCCCTTTTTGATTTCTCCGCAAGAAACCGACTTTCCCCTTAAAAGTCTGTTTCTTCTTTATTCGGTCGGTTTCTGTCTCCTGAATGATGGTTATCTCAAAACAGCATGGATCCCAGTCCCGGAATTTTAAAACTGAATAAAACTGAATAAAAAAATAATGGAGCCGATGATGGGAATTGAACCCATGACTTACGCCTTACCAAGGCGTTACTCTACCCCTGAGTTACATCGGCTTTGTTATACGGCAGAAAAGTAAACTTTTCCCCAAAAAAATTTGGAGCGGGAGACGAGGCTCGAACTCGCGACGTCCAGCTTGGAAGGCTGGAGCTCTACCAACTGAGCTACTCCCGCTTTATTTGTGGTGGTGGGGGGAGGATTTGAACCTCCGAAGCCGTTTGACGACAGATTTACAGTCTGTTCCCTTTGACCGCTCGGGAACCCCACCTTATATTATATCTGCTTTAAAATTGTAACGACGCTTAATGGAGCCAGCGAAGGGACTCGAACCCCCGACCCACTGATTACAAATCAGTAGCTCTACCAACTGAGCTACGCTGGCTTTTTTATATGAAGCCCGGGTCTGAAAACAGATTCTGAAAATTCTGAAAACAGATGCGGAAAAATAAATTCATATATTTCTCCCGCCGTCACAGAATCTCTATATTTATAGTTTTTCTCTTTTTATTTCAAGTCTGAAAAATCCTGTTCAAATCCATGAAAAAGGTTGATTAAGACTTAAAAACGGTATTTTTCTTCAAAAATCATCTATTATCTCTGATTTAAAGCGATTTTTGATTTAAAAGCTGTTTTCTGCAAAATACATAAAAAATAAAACATGTTAAAACAAAAACTGATTTTTTTTTGCTTTTTTTTTACATAATTTCTTGACAAAGGTACACATATTTGTGTAATCGGACAATATGTTTCTTCAGAGAGTTATCTGTTCTTAAAATATTGCTTTAGGAATAAGAGAAATGTATCATGTTTTCTGAGATCAAATTCTGATGCGGCGTTCAGCAATCAACATGGTTTTCAAGATTTTTATGAGTTACGCGCCTGAATTTCCCGCCGGTGCGGGAATATCCTGAGACGTCTCATGTCCCGGAATACGCTGCAACACGGGTTGAGCGTCTGATCCGCATTCCTGCTTCGCGCGGGAGCGGAAAAAGCCTGTTTCTGTAAAAACAGACAGTTGCGTCATTCATAACTTTTTCATAATGTTGTCAGAAAGATTTTTGTAAGCCGACAGTTTCTGCGGTGTATGGCGGAAACATTGCAGGCTGTCGGATGGGTTGATTTATTGTAGAAAGGACGGAGTTTTTACAAAAATGAAGCGGAAAAGATAAAAATTCATCTATCTTTATGCGATTGGGGCAGCGTCGTTTTGATGAAAACGGGAATGTGCCTGATTAAAATGCGAATCCAGAAGATGAATCTGCGGCGGTTTTTTCTTTTCCCATAACTTTAAAAAGGAAGTTGATAAAATGAAACCACAGACTGCACAACGTATTTTGCTGGTCCTTTTCTTTTCTTTTCTGTGCGGATGCGCACAGCCACTTCACAACAGCTCGGTCTTGCATCATAAAAATAAAACGCTTGTCGGGAAAAAAGCCCCCGGAACCGAGGGCGTCAAAACATCTGCTCAAAAGCAGAAAGCGGATGACAGATTTCTTGAGACGGACAGAACAGATTTGGCAGAACTTGCCGAAGGTGCTTTGGAAAAAGCAGAGGAAGCCGGAAACGCTGCTGATGCTGTGTCGGATGAACCTGAAGCAGACAGCGAGATACAGAAAAGTCTGAATGAAGCCGCGGGACTGTGTGACAAATCTCAGCAATTCTGGCAGAAAGAAGAAGAAGAAAACGCGCTGAATGCGCTTGATCAGGCATATTCCCTGATTCTTGCCATCAATACGGAAGACGGTTCCGAACTTATGGAACAGAAAGAGAAACTCCGCTTCACCATCTCCAAACGTATCCTTGAAATTTACGCTTCCCGCAGCACCGGTGTAAACGGAAAGCATAATGCGATTCCCAGAGTTATGAACGAGTATGTACGGGCGGAGATAGAACTTCTGCTCAGAAAAGGCAGAAACGGGGAAGACTGTTTTTTTATCAGGGCATATAAGCGTTCCGGCAAGTATCGCCCTTATATTGTTGCCGAATTTGAAAAAGCCGGACTTCCGGCAGAACTGTCATGGCTGCCGCTTATTGAAAGCGGATTCAATATCTATGCGTTTTCAAATGCCAGAGCCCTCGGAATGTGGCAGTTCATACAGTCCACAGGCGCAAAGTTCGGTCTGAAACACAGCAAATTCATAGATGAACGTCTTGATCCTGAGAAATCAACAAAAGCGGCTATCGGATATTTGAAAGAACTGCATCAGATCTTCGGCGACTGGACAACGGTTCTGGCGGCTTATAACTGCGGCGAGGGACGGGTGTTGCAGGAAATACGGCAGCAGAATGTGAATTATCTTGACAACTTCTGGGATTTATACCGAAGACTGCCCCAGGAAACTGCCAGCTTTGTTCCGAGATTTCTTGCCACGCTTCATATTATCGCGGATCCGAAAAAATACGGAATAGATTCAATAACGCCGTATGAGCCTCCGACTTATGAAACCGTAAATATTTCAAAGCAGATCCATCTCAAAGATGTGGCTGAAGCGGTCGGCTCCACCCAGGCCGAACTGAGAGAACTGAATCCCGAACTGCGTCACAATATTGTGCCGGGAGACGGAGAATATGTGCTGCGGATACCGCCGAATAAAACGGAGGCATTGCTGGCAGGATTGGACAACATCCCTGAAGCCTCTTCTTTATCGGAAAAAAGCGAGGCGTCTTCTTCTTCCGATGAAAGGAAAGCTTCGTCTGATAAGAAAAGTCCGTCCCCACGTATTGCATACAGATATCACAGGATTAAAAGAGGCGAAACCCTTTCAAGCATTGCCAGACGCTATCATATAAGCGTAAAAACTGTCATGGCAAACAACAGAGTGAAAAAGCGTCATATTTCTGCGGGGAATATTCTGAAAATTCCGGCAGGAACAATATCCGAGGTCAGAGCCGACAAACCCTATACTAAAAAAGAAAAGGAACGGCATCGGATTGCAAAGCATGTTGTCAGAAAAGGAGAGTCTATCTGGAATATTGCCAGACGTTACGGCACGACGGCAACAGAAATTCTCGGGCTGAACAGACTTTCAAAAAACACAAGACTCCATGTGGGGCAGGTTTTGAAGATACCGAAGGCAGGGAGAAACGAAAAAGCTTCTGCTGAGGATGTGAAGGGAAAAAAATACAGGGTAAAACGGGGAGATGCTCCCCGCGACATTGCAAAGCGTCACAATATGGAACTGAAACGGTTTCTGAGAGTGAACGATCTGACGCAGAAAGCCAGAATATATCCGGGACAGCAGCTTTATGTGGAATGAAACCTGATGTGCAACTTTTTCCGAACCGCAAAGGGCGCAAAGATTCCGCAAGGTTCGCAAGGATAAGTCTTTGCGCTCTTTGCGGACTTTGCGGTAAAAAAGTTGCATACGGCGTGAATTGAGAAGTGTGTTTATTTCTCAATTCTCAATTCTCAATTCTCACTTAAAAGTGAATGAGCCATGACAAATCTTCTTAAAATTATTCCCTTGGGCGGACTCGGTGAAATCGGACTCAACATGATGGTTGTCGAATACGGAGGCAGCCTCATTGTCATTGATTCGGGGCTGATGTTTCCCGAAGATTACATGCTGGGCGTTGACTTTGTGATCCCGAATATGGATTATATCCGGCAGAACAAATCCAAAGTAGCCGGAATCCTGCTGACCCATGCCCATGAAGACCATATCGGCGCACTTCCCTATCTGCTGCGGGAAGTCAGCGCGCCGGTTTTCGGAACTTCTTTCACGCTGGGAGTGGTTCGGCACAAACTGGAAGAACATGATCTGCTGTCTTGCGCTTCCCTGCATGAAGTTTTTCCCAGACAGAAACTGAAACTCGGCGAGTTTGAACTTGAGTTTATCCGGGTCAGTCACAGTGTTGTGGACGGGGTGGGCATTGCTATCCGCACACCTCTGGGAACGGTCATTCACACGGGCGATTTCAAAATCAGCCACGCAAACACCGGCGACATGATGACCGATGTGAGCAGATTTGCCCAATACGGCGAAGAAGGCGTGCTGGCGCTGCTGTCGGATTCCACCAATGTGGAAAAAGAAGGATACACCATCTCCGACAGACAGATCGGCGAAACGCTGGAACGCATTACGGCAAAAAGCACGGGACGAATGATTGTCGCACTCTTTGCCTCCAGCATCACCCGGATTCAGCAGATGATTGACATTGCTTTTCGTCGGGGCAGCAAAGTCATTTTCAACGGCAGAAGCATTGAAGAAACAGTAAGGATTGCGAAAAGACTGGGATTTATCAATATCCCCGAAGGTATTGAAACAGATGTGGATCGGTTGGATGAGTTTCCCGATAACAGGATTGTCATTATTACAACGGGCAGTCAGGGCGAACCCATGTCCGCGCTTGCCCGCATGTCTTCGGGCATTCACAAGCAGGTGAAAATCCGAAAAGGCGATACCGTAATTCTGTCCTCAAAATTTATTCCCGGAAATGAGAAGGCAATTGCAAAGATCATCAACAATCTTTACCGCAGGGGCGCAGATGTGATTTATGAAAAAATATCGGATATTCATGTTTCAGGACATGCTTTTCAGGAAGAACTGAAACTGATGATTCATCTGACCCGGCCGCGGTATTTTATCCCGATTCACGGCGAATACCGGCATCTGACGCTTCACGCAAGGCTCGCGGAGCAGACCGGCATTCCGGCAGAGCGCATTCTGCTTGCCGAAAACGGTCAGTCCGTCATATTTGACGAAAACGGCGGCAGAATGGGAGAGAATATAACAACAGGCAGGGTGCTGATTGACGGCAAAGGCATCGGCGATGTGGGAAAAAGCATCTTGAAAGAGCGGCGTGTCTTATCCGAAGAGGGCTTTGTCGCGGTTACGCTTGCATTTGATGAAGAAACCGGCATTATTGTTTACGGACCTGAGATTGTTTCACGGGGCTTTGTTTTTGAAACCGAAACGGGACATCTGCTGGAAGATGCCGTCTGTGTGATTCTGGAAGTTGTGGAAGATATAAAGCCTGAAACTCCGAATCGGATTGAAGTTATCCGTTCACGGATGCAGAGCGATTTAAGAAAATATTTCAATTTTACTATCAAACGCCGTCCCGTGATTCTTCCGTTTATCTTGGAAGTGTGAGAGAATTGAGAATTGGAAAAATTGAGAATTGAGAATTGATTACTTCTCAATTCTCAATTCTCAATTCTCAATTTAAGGAGCGCAATGACTACTGAACATGAACTTATGGAATTTGATGTGCTTTTTGCGGGTGGCGGACCTGCGAATCTCGCGGGTGCCATCCGGCTGATGCAGCTTGCAAAAGCAAAAAACATCAATCTCGAAGTCGCTCTGATTGAAAAAGGAGCGGAAATCGGCGCGCACGCCCTTTCCGGCGCGATTCTGAATCCGGTTGCGCTGCAAGAACTCATACCGGATTTTGCGGAAAAAGGCTGTCCGCTTGAAGCAGCGGTGCGGGGAGATGAATTTTACTTCCTCACCCGCGATAAAGCTTTTCCGCTGCCCTTTATTCCCAAGTATATGCACAACAAGGGATTTTATGTCATCAGTCTTTCCAGATTCACCAAATGGCTTGCCGGCATCGCGGAAGAACTCGGCGTGAATATTTTTCCCGGGTTTGCCGGAACGCAGGTGCTTTACGGCTCGGCTCGGAAGACAGTTATCGGCATCCGCACAGGCGATAAAGGCTTGGAAAAAGACGGAACTCCCAAAAGCAATTTTGAGCAGGGCATGGATCTGCTGGCAAAAATTACCGTTTTCGGCGAAGGTGCCAGAGGCAGTCTGATGAAAGACATTGCCGAAAAACTGAATATCTTTTCCGGCAAAATGTCTCAGGTCTTTGAAACCGGTATCAAAGAAGTCATTCAACTGCCGGAGGACAATTATTTCAGACAGTCTCATGGCAATGACATTCATCTTTTCGGCTATCCGCTGGGGCTGAACATTCCGGGCGGCGGCTTTATCTATGAAATGAAAGACAATATGGCTGCCGTCGGGTTTCTGACCGCGCTTTGCTATCACAATCCCGAACTCGATATTTATGAGGAATTTATCAGATTCAAGCAGCATCCTTTTGTGGCAAAACTGCTTTCCCGCGGAAAAGTCATCGAGCAGGGTGCCAGAACGGTTTCCACGGGCGGATATTTTACGATTCCGAAACTTGCTGTTGACGGGGCAATGTTTGTCGGGGGCAGCGCGTCCATGCAGAACGTGCCGGGGCTCAAAGGCATTCATGTTTCGATGAAATCCGGAATGCTGGCGGCGGAGGCTGCTGTCAAAGCCTTTGAACAGAATGATTTTACGGAAAAAAGCCTTGATGCTTATCCGCAGTTGTTTGAAAAGAGCTGGCTGAAAACAGAAATTTATGAAGGCAGAAATTTTTCTCAGGCGCTTTCCAAAAATGCCTTGCTGAAATTTATCTATCTCGGCGCGCAGTATGTCACCGGAGGAAAAGGCATCCGGGACCGGATGCGGCATGAGGCGGATTATAAAAGCATGAAGCCTGTAAAAACAGCATGTTGTGAAAATGGGAAACCGGAAGTGATTTATGACGATGTGCTGTATGTTGACAGACTTACCGGCGTTTATCTGTCCAAAACCATGCACCGGGAAGACCAGCCTTCTCATATTATCATTGCTGACCGGACGATCTGCGAAAATGAATGTTATAAAACCTATCGGAATCCCTGCACGAGATTCTGTCCGGGAAAAGTCTATGAAATTGAAATCGCTGAAAAAACATCAGACATCAGGCTCAAACTGAATCCCTCCAATTGCCTTCACTGCAAAACCTGTGATATAAAGGACCCGTATCGGAATATCAGATGGACATGCCCCGAAGGCGGGGAAGGACCGGGCTATACAATTTCATAAAAACAGGAACACGAAAGCACGAAAAGAATGAAAAACACGAAAATTTTTTCGTAACTTCCGTGACTTTCATAATTTTCGTGTTTTCGTGGTTAAAAAAGATTGCTGGATTGTAACCACGAAA
>JFJP01058850.1_pt1 | contig 27619 bp, 28 predicted proteins | sample 431651 | NCBI WGS metagenome assembly JFJP01 (sample SAMN02602958, study PRJNA72255) | Microbial mat metagenome, whole genome shotgun sequencing project. | biome: fresh water; feature: sink hole; material: water; isolation source: purple microbial (photo- and chemosynthetic) mats found in... | reverse complement strand
CCAATAGCAAAATAAACTCTCCGCATCATAGTTTTTAAACGCCCATATTGAGAAAAATATTTTAACCTCACCCACTTTTAATCACACCCGTTTTGTATGCGGTTTGGCATTCAACAGAAGTGGCTGGCAACATTTAAAGAGATTGCAAAAAGATTACCAAAAAAGAATTGGCGGCTTTTCCTCGAACGCATACAAAGGGAGGCTGAATTTTATGGAAACATTTTTTTTGACCACTGCGATTGATTATGTAAACGGGCGTCCGCACCTCGGGCACGCCTATGAAAAAATTCTGGCCGATGTGATCGCCCGCTACCAGCGCAGCTTGAAAAAGGATGTTTTTTTTCTCACGGGCGTGGATGAGCATGGGCAGAAAGTCCAGCAGTCTGCGCGTGCCCAGGGCGTTTCTCCAGCATCGTTTTGCGATGAGATGAGCGGCTATTTCAGGGATGCGTGGCGGACGCTCAACATCACGCACGACCGTTTCGTGCGGACTACTGAGGTGTCGCACAAGGATGCCGTGCGTGCTTCGCTGCAAAAGCTGCACGACAAGGGCGAGATATATTTTCAGGAACACACTGGCTTTTACAGTCTGAGGCAGGAGCAGTTTGTCACTGAAAAAGATCGCGTGGACGGACAGTGGCCAGAAATTTACGGCGATGTTGTGGAAACGAAGGAGCCGAATTATTTTTTTAAACTTTCCAAATACCAAGGCTGGCTCATCTCGTTCTTGAACGATAACCCAGATTTTATATACCCGTCGTTCAGACGCAACGAGCTGTTGTCCGCGCTAGAAAAACCGCTTAACGACCTCTGCATATCGCGTCCAAAAAGCCGCCTCGAATGGGGCATCCCGCTTCCTTTTGATGATGGGTATGTGACTTATGTTTGGTTTGATGCCCTGCTGAATTACGCAACATTTGCAGGGTGGGGCACGGAGCAAAACAGTTGGCCAGCCGACTTGCAGATAATAGGCAAGGACATCCTGATTCCGGCGCATGGCGTCTATTGGACGATCATGCTACACGCCTTGGATTTACCTCTCCCGCGCAAGATGTTGGTTCACGGGTGGTGGCAGATGGATGGCGAGAAGATGAGCAAATCCACAGGCAAGAGCGTGGATCCGCTTGCCTTGGTCACTCAGTACGGAGCCGATGCGTTCCGATACTATGTTATGCGCGAAATGGTTGTTGGGCAGGATGCTGATTTTTCGGTGGAGCAGTTCGAACAGAGGTATAAAAGCGATCTGGGCAACGACCTCGGGAATCTGGTGAACAGGTCTATTTCAATGGCTCACCGTTATTGCGGTGGCATTGTGCCAGATGCGCCCATTCACTCCGATATTGCCGTGCAGATACAGAGCACGCTTGCCGAGTATCGCGAGAAGATGGATCGCTACGAAATACATCAAGCACTGGAGCGAGTGTGGCGTCTCACGAGGCGTGCCAACCAGTTCGTTGAGGAACAGGCTCCGTGGAAGTTGGCAAAAGATTCTAGTCAGTCAGCCAAGCTTGCGCAGGTGCTCGCTACTCTGCTTGAAACAGTGCGTGTGCTGGCAATTTTGGCGGCTCCAATCTTGCCCGACACAACAGCAAAAATTAATGTGCAGCTCGGTTTGGGTGCTGCATCTTTCAACATGGATCAAGTGGAGGGTGCTGCATCGTTGGCAGGCACTAGTTTGGGTCAGCCGGAGCCTCTTTTTCCGCGTCTCTGAAGTCTGCTTTGTCATTCATGAATATTTTGCATCTGGAAGCTGGGCTTAATTGGGGCGGGCAAGAGTTCAGAACGCTCATTGAAACGGCTTGGCTCATTGCCCACGGACACAGGGCGTGGGTGGCGTGTTCTCCCGAAGGGCAAATGGCTCGACACGCGAAAGAGATGGGACTACCTATGCTTTTGCTGCCGATGCGCCAGAGGTACGATGTCCAGTCAATATGGGGTATCCGAAACTTTTGCATAAAAGAAAAAGTGGATGTTTTGCACTGCCACGGATCGAAGGACGCAGCAATTTGCCTCCCATTTCATGCTGCTGGTTGGCCAGTTGTTCGCTCGCGCCACCTCACGGTAGCTGGGCCGCCTAAAATCGGCAAATCACTGGCCTACCGTTTTGGCTCAAGAAAGATTGTGGCCACTTCGCTTTCCATAAAAAACGGACTCGTTAAATTTCACAGGGTTCCGCCTGAAAAAATTGAAGTTATCGGCGAGGGCGTGGATCTTTCCCGTTTCCATCCTGGAGAGGATGGCTGGACTTTCCGCAAGGCGTTTGGAATCCCAGAGGACGCCATTCTTTTCGGGGCGGCTGGCATGTTTCGCACTGAGAAGGGGCATCATGTTTATGTGAAAGCTGCGGCGATGGTTAAACGGACGCACCCGCATATTTTCTTTGTTCTAGTAGGAGGACGCGCTGGTAGCGAGGGTCGGACAACGGAACATTTGCCAGTGTGGCTGAAGGAGGCTTTCCCGCAAGACATGCCTTCGCCTGTTATATTGACAGGCTACCAAAAAGAGATGTCGCCTATCATGGCGGCACTGGATGTCCTTATTGTTCCATCGAGGAATGAGGCTCAGTCGCGGGTTGTGCCTGAGGCTTTTGCTACGGGCAAACCTGTGATTGCCAGCCGCACTGGGGGTTTGCCAGAGCTTGTAAGGCACGGGTGGAACGGGCTTTTGGTCACGCCTGGGCATCCAGAGGAATTGGCAGACGCAATCCGTATGATGGCTGACGATACATCTCTGCGCTGCCAATACTCACAAAACGCGCTTCAGTTCGCACGGGAAAACCTTTCTATTGACGCCATGATGGAGAAAACGCTGGCAGTTTACTCAGGTGTGGTGAAAAGGCGGTGAAGTCTCAACGAGCTTTGGACGGGAATGCGTACGGGCGTGCTACCATTATCCCAGCGTGTGCGCTAATGCTGTCAAGATAGTCTGAAATTCTCGCGTCTAAGATCACTTTTCTCCCCTTCGGTTTTTCGGATGTGGCGTGCATGAAGCGGAGCACGCCAGACTGGTCGCGCAGAGCCAGCCCTACATGCGAGCAAAACGCTCCTTGATACTTCGAGGTTATGCAGAGGATGTCGCCGTTTTGCAGGCGTGGCTCAATTTCTGCGACGCGGCTTTTCGGGATGTGCCAAACTTCCAGATTAGAGATGCGCGACTCTTCATCCCGCATGAGAGGAATCAAGTGCGGGTTGTTTCGCAGAATGCGATAGCATCGGATGCCTCTAGCGTTTGTCATCTCGAAACAGTCGCGGTAGATGCGTTCGCCACCAAGCTGGCGGCTCATGTCGGTGACCCATCCGCGCCTTACATTGTCGTGCATCCAGTCCGCAAGGTAGTGGAGGCGTGATAGGTAAGAGCCATCGCAGTGCCCGTTGCGGTAGCGGTCAAATTCGATATAGCGCAATAGATTCTGGGGCGTCCAATCTGTTTCAGGCAATTCTATCATGCGTGCGAGAGCTAGTGAGGTCTCGAAAAAAGTCCAGCAGTCTAGGGCGTCAAAATTAACGGAAGGTGCTTCTATATGATCGTCCAGATCAAGCGTGAATGATTCGTAACGCGTTCCAACTAATGCGAGACCTACCTTCGCAACGCGGTCGCTGAAGGGGATGGATTTCCATTTTTCTTTTTTTGCCTTTTTCAGGAGGCTCTTAAAAGTTCTATCGCCTTTGAAAACTTTGGAGAAGGGGAGTGGAGCCGTGCGCACTTCAGGCTGATGTGCGGCAGACCATGCGTTGTGTGGCACAGCTACCGCGAGGATAATAATCGCGGCGGAAATGCAAGTAACGGCGCACGCACGAAATGAATATGACTGTTTCATCATGGTGCCAGTGCTGCCGTTCTGGGTTTTATTCTTTGTTGTCTTGCGAAACGACTTTCACATCGTCCGAAATGCTCCATGCCCCGTAGGAATTGCCAGTGAGGTCGCATTGGGATGCCTCAATTGATGAGTTTTCATACGCGCTTACGGCCACTTCAGCATTTTTTTGAATCAAACAGTTTTTTAGTGAGGCTTTGGCGGATGTCATGACTATGCCAGAGCCTTTGTTTTCCGTTATTTCGCAACCTTCAAACTCGGCACTTGTCCCAGTCTCAAGATTCACGCCCTCGGTTTTTCCGGATTTAATTTTTCCGTTTTTGACATGTACCGATGCACCGTGTTTAACGAGTATTCCCTGCAATATATTTTTTTCGATTTCGCAGTTTTCTATTTCTGCGAAAGCACCGTTTTCGAGCAGGATGGCAGCAGCGTGTCCGTCCGCTATTTTGCAGTTGCGCAAGACTAGGCCTTTGCTTGCACGGATACGCACATGGTCGGTGCTGTTGGATTCTATTGAGCAGCCGTCGAAAAGACCGCCTCCATCAGCGTGACAAAAAATGGCCTGCTGCTTGTTGCGTTCGATGTGGCAATTTTTGAAGAGCGGCATGCTATGTGATGTCAGCACGACCGCTGGCCATTTAAGGTAGTTCATCGTGCAGTTTTCGAATGTGCCTTTGCCCCCGTCTTGGACAGAGACGGCACTATTGCCGTTCGTGAAGCGGCATTGCGTGAAAAGCGGAGATGCACCATTCGTTATTTCCACGGCTGCCCAAGCATTGTTCGAGAACTGGCATGAATCAAAAGTGCCGTTCCCTTCTTTGTAGATAGATGCACCGTGAGCCTTGTTGTTTTCTATCGTGCATGACTTCAGCACTGGAGACGCGTGGTCGGAAATGATTATACCAGCTCTTTCGTTACCGTGGAACTGGCATCTTTCAAAAAGACCACCGCTCTCGCTCGAAAAACAGATGCCTGCCGATTTGTTGCCGTTCATCCCAGTGTCAGAAAAATGGGGTTTTGCGGATGTCTCAGCAAGGACACCGTAGATTTTGTTTTCGCGCAGTTGCGAATTAATTACCTGTATTTCGGATTCCGATTGGACATGAATGCCGAATTCGGTGTTGAAATGGATATTGCACGCCTCGAAAACAGTCTTTGCTTTTTGTTTTGCCAAAACGCCGATGGTGTTTTCTATCAGGTTACATTCCCTGACTATCCCGCCGCCGCCATCGGAAAGTATGGCCGAACCTTGGATGCCTTGGAACGATGACTTTTCAATTATTGGCTCGGAATCTTCGAGCAACAATATGCCCGAGCCTGTGAGGTCACGGAAAGAGCATTCGTGTAGGATGCCCCTTGTTTTGGGCGAAAACACGATGGCTGGACCGATCCCTTTTTGGAATTTGATATTTTTGAGTTCCATTGAGGATTGTCCAGCGCAAACAATCGGCGTTTTATCGAACCCTTCGAACTGCAAATCAGTGATCCACGCGGCAGCTTTATCTGCTATTAAAACGGCCTGCGTCTTCCACTTGGAAAAGAAGCATTTTTCAAACAGGACCCGGACTTTTTCTCCGCACGCTGACAGCGCACATTCCCGTGCTGAATCGAAGGCGCACCCATCAAAAATGACATCGCCTTCAGTGACTTCTACACAGCCTTCACCAGATTTAGAGGGGGTTATTTCAGCCGAGGCTGGTGATGAAATGAAGCTCAGCCCTTGCAATTTACTAGCTCCTTGGGGAACTGCTATTTGAAGTGCCGCCTGTCCTTGGGCGATGATGCGGATTTGAGAAAGTGCTCCTTGCCCGAAAATTTCGACAGGTCTTTTGATGGTGATAGGGCCAGAATATTCGCCGGGGTTCACTAGGATGCGTGTGCCGTGAGGAGCCTTTGCTAGGGCGTCTTGTATCGTAGTGTATTGGCCTTTGCCTTGCGAATCTACAATGGCTTTGGGCTTGGTGTCTTTCGCCGCTCCACCACCGTCGCTGGAACGCTCTTTAGTTGCGTGAGCCTCTTCCTTTTTGAAAAAGGCCAGCGCAGTCGTCCACGCATTGACGGCCCAGCTCGCTTCGGCTGGCGTCATTTTTTCCAGCTCGACCAGCTCTTTAGTGAGCTTGGCAACGAAATCGCGATGGCCAGCTTTTTCGTTGAAGCCTAGAAGGCGTTGCGGAACTTTTTGGTAATAGGCTTTGGCGAAAAGGGCGCGATCCTCGGGGAACTCTTCGCAAGCCTTGTTTATCAGGCCGACACAAATCGAGCCGCTGAAACAAACTTGAAGCCCATTTTTAAAAACTAGATATCTTAGATTATCAATCGCTTCTTGGTTCATGGAATTTTTTCAGGTTTGCAAAATTGTTTAGTTGGGAATCAATGCGGCAGCCTGCCGATCCAGTTCGTCAATCATGTCGAGGCTCGCGCAAAAATCGTTTTCCTTGATTCCTTCTTCCACCTGTAAAAGGAGTGCTTTCAGTGCTTTGGCTTGTATCTGGTCGGCAGTGCCGATAGCACCTACGAGATCAAATTTCGCGCCATGAACATCACCGCGGCTAAGTGTTTTACGAAGCTTGTCGGGAAGCAACTCAAGCTGCTCTTTCAGCAACTGTTTCAAAGCCTGGTTTTGGTTGGTTTGATCGCTCATAATTTCGCACTCATTTTAACGGCAGTTTATTCATCGCCAGAGAGCATATATGTAAATTGATTTTTTCAAACATTTTTTCAGTAAAAATTTTGAACTCAGATTTTGCATTTGCCCCGCAAATTTCAAAATCTGCCTCATCAAATCCGCTTGGTAAAGCGAGATTTGTGAGGCCGAATCTCCTAATCTGGCGAAGCCAGTGCCAAGGGGCAAGGGGAGAGAAAAGAGAAGAGGCGACTCTGGTCAGGGCTGCAACACTTGGCGGATAAAAACGGAACTTTGCTCCCCTTGACGGTTGTAAAAAACAAGCATTCCCTTGGCTGCCTGAAAGCATTGCACCATTTTCGAATAGACTTCGCGGTTGACCACTGGTGCTTGGTCTATGTCCGTGATGACTGCCCCAGGCTCCAGCCCAGAATGTGCCGCAGCCCCGTTGCTATAAACTTTTGTCACAACAACACCCTGTGAAATAGAAATGCCGAACTTTTGCGCCAGATCGTCAGTTATCGCTGCGACTTCAAGACCTAGCGGATCGCCCAATTCTTTTTCCTTTTTTCTCGGCAGCGCGTCGTTGCGCTGTGCAGGCTCTTGAAGAGCAGACGCCGCTGGGTTGTTCAAAATGACAGGGATATCTATCGAAGTCGAACCATGCCCCGGGATGCGCCTAAACACCGTCAGTCTGATTGTTTGCCCGTGCCGTTTGCGGATCATTTCGCTCTGCAAATCAGTGATATTGCAAACAGGGCGATCATCTACTGCCACGACCACATCGAACTGCTTCAGCGGCGACTGCGAAGCTGGGGAGCGTGCCCTGATTCTTTTGACCAAAACTCCCACGCTGGTTTCCGGTAGATAACGGAGCATCGGCTCAACCACATCGCGGAGCGAGACGGTCTCTATGCCAAGCGAAGGGCGCACGATTTTACCAGTCTCTTTGAGTTGCTTGCACACCTCTGAAACTAGATCCATCGGTATTGCAAAACCGAGGCCCGCGCCATTGACCTGTATTAGCGTGTTTATTCCAAGAACCCTGCCGTCAATATCGCATAGCGGGCCGCCGCTGTTGCCGGGGTTCATCGGGGCGGTCGTCTGTAGATATGGAATGCACTGATCCTCGATGAGCCCGCCCCTTTTTTTTCCAGTGAGCCATCCAACAGAATAAGAGTACTCTAAATTAAAGGGTGCGCCGATACCCAGTGTCCATTGGCCTATGCGTGCTTTTTCTGGGTCGCCTGGCAATATCGCAGCTAGGCCGTCCACATCAATTTTGAGCAGTGCCAGATCTGTTTTAGAATCCGAGCCTACTAGGTCGGCATCAAAACGCCTTCCGTCCTTCAGGAAAACTTGTACGACACGCGCCTGATTCACCACATGGAAGTTCGTAACAATATATCCACCGCTTTCAATTATGCAGCCTGACCCCGTTTCCCAGTCCCGTTTGGATGGCGATGGCTGCGAAAGTGACTGTTTGGATGGCGGCACTTTTGCATCTTCGCCCGTCCCATCTGTAGGGAAGTCGGGGGCGTTGAAAAGGAACGGGCGGAGAGAGCCGGGTCGTTCCACTCGGATCACGACCACCGATGGCGCGACTTTCTCGTAAACATCAATGAAACTCTGCTCCAAAACACGGGCGGGCGAAGCCGCCCCAGTTTCCGCCTGCATCGGATCCGCCCCAATAGCTGTGGCAACAAAAAAAAATGCGGGCAACGCGGTCAGCAACCGCTGATTTTTTTTTAAAAAATTATTCATCGAGGCTTGAGTTCAAGTATCAGGATGTAACGCCCATTGAGGTGTGGCGGCCCCATGATTATGATCGGACGCCCCTCACAAAACCGAGCGCAAGCCTCCGTCAAAAGACCTTTGTGGCGATAAAGTTCAAAGCGCGTTTTGGGTCGTTCGCCACGGCTCAAAGGCGGTTCGATTTTAAAGAAAAAACCGCCACCCAAAAGCAACCATGTCTCCTCCTTGAAAGAGATCGGGGCGAATGCAGCAGAGACCACCTTGTGCTGCTTGTAACCACCGAGCCTAACCAGATCGGCAAGATACTTTTTTAAAGTTTCTTCGGCGGGGGCACTCTCCTGCACGGTGTCTGTATAAGCGTAAACTAGCGCGCCCCACCATTTCCTCTCTTCGCGGTCAGAAAACTGGGCTTTGGCTGGTGCCGCACAAAAAATCGAAAAGATAAAAATCAGGCAGGCAGACCTGACGGCGCAGAATGGTAAAAGCGGCGAAATTATACAGTTCATCTCACTTTCCTCTTCGGCTGCGCCTTCTGTAGTGGTTCCTTTTTATCCTGCGCTTCTTCGCTGGCGGCTGCACCAGAAAGCCAAATCACGGTAGCCGAGCGCGTGAAAAAAACGGATGCTGATATTTGCGGGTCTGGGCAAGAGACCTGTTCTATTTGGCAAAGATGCCTGTTCACGGGGCGATTACCGTAATCCAAAGCAAGCCAGAACAGGAAAAATGCGAACCCAGCCACCAGTAGCACACCCGCCGAAACCGTGGGATGACACATGGGCTCCGTGATGTCGCGCAAACGATCCTGCCAGCCTATGGGCTGAAGAGCCTTTTTTTCCTGTAGAAATGTGGCCAGTGCCCCAACGCTCGGCTGCGGCATACAGACGCTTGAAATAGCTTGTATTTCAGCACTCATACCACGCAGTGTTTCCATGTAAGCTTGCGCGTTAGCGTCTTCGGACAACTCCTGCTCGAACCACTGCGATTCCTCGGCATCCAGTGCCTTGTCGTGAAACCCGGAGCAGACCACCTGCTTGTCTGATGGACTCATGCCGCCCCCCGTTTTTTAAGCCACTGCTGTCTGGCATAATGCATGTAGGCCATGATCTCGCCGCGCTTAAACCCGAGGTGGCCTGACATTTCAGGATATGTTTTGCCCATCAATTCGCGTAGGATGAAAACAAGCCTGTGCTGCGGGCGCATCGCGGACAGAGCATCACGGAGCACAGCATCCGTAGCGGCCTGCCCAGCAGCCACATTCACACCACAAGAAACAGGCAGAGTTGTTTTAAGTAAAAATTGTGCGGCATCTCTGTAAACCCACGCATCCCAATCTTTACACGAAGAAAAATTTCCAAAACGGCGGGTTCCTTCCAGTAAAACTTTGCGTGCCTCCGATTCGGCCCATGTGGTATCGGGACACATCCAATAAAAAAGACGGAACACAGGCGGAAAACAGGATTCGAACAGATCGCGTAGCGCGTTTTCATCGCCCCCCTTGGCTGCGGTAAACCATTCTGGGTCATGCGGCGTAGCCTCATTGGTCACATCCTCGCCTGTTTGGGCTCCGCTCATTTTTCAAACGGTTTGTCTTGTCTGTTCATATTCATCGTATAGCTTCGCACACTAGAGGATAAAGGATGATTGCGCAAGAATGAAGGTGTTGCATTGGCATTTGCTGAAAGAGATCATCACAGTGACGCTTGTCACCATAGGGATACTCACTTTCGTGTTGGTAATCGGCAATATATTCACACGCCTCTTCGACCTGCTCATCAACAACGACATACCGTTCTGGTTCATAGTCCAGTTCGTGGCCTATCTGATCCCGTTCTCTCTTGTCTTCACGCTGCCTTGGGGGATGCTGACGGCGGTTTTGCTGGTTTACGGGCGCATGTCGGCTGACAGCGAACTGGTGGCCATCCGTGCAGGGGGTATCAGTCTCACGGCGTTCAGCGCCCCGGTTCTCCTGCTCTCCGTGGTTTGCAGCGGACTATGCCTGCTTATCAATTCGTATGTCGCCCCGCTCGCGCACGCTCAGATAAAAAGTGTGGTTTACAATCTGGCAGCGCAAAGCCCGACTTCACTATTTGAAAACGATTCCGTTATAGACCAGTTTCCAGGCAAACGGATATATGTCGAACGCAAGGAAGGAAACACGCTCCACAACCTGCATGTTTGGGATTTGGAAAACAGCATACCAGTGCGGTCATTTAGAGCTGGGCGTGGAGAAATATTCCCGGACGAAATGAACAACGCCATCATCCTCAAGCTCTACGATGCACGCATGGAGGAGCGCAACCCCAAGGATCCGCACAACCTGCGGCTCGTGGAAACTGGGCGACGCTTCGAGGAGTTGCCACTAGAAATACCGTTGACGAAACTCTTGGGCGACACTGAAAAAGGCCGTGGACTAGGCTCGCTCAACATCGAAGACCTCATCGGGGAACTCTCCATAACACGCGAAAATAAAATATCCTTCAACTTCACCCCGATGCTTACGGAAATCCAAAAGCGGGTTTCCAGTGCCCTTTCCTGCGTGACATTTGTGCTAGTGGGCATCCCGTTGGCGATCCGCTCGCACAGGCGCGAAACATCCATCGGCATCATCATGAGTTTCGGCGTGGTCTTTGCCTACTACTTCCTGATCATCATCGCAGAAACATTTAAAAGCAGGCCAGGTGCCTTCCCAGAGCTGATCATCTGGGCACCAAACCTGATTTTTCAGGTCGTAGGTCTTTTTGCATTCCTCCGTGTAGCGAGACAATAAACCTAAGCCCAGCGACAAGGTAAGAGAAAAGTAAGACGCAAGAACGGGGCGTGGGCATCGCCCCTACGGTGGGTAAAAATCTTTTAAAAACTTCCGAAAGCAAGTCACCTGTGAATAGAGAGGAATGAACTGCGAAACACACGAAAACATGTTGCGCACAATGTGCAGGGTTTTATCGGTATGGGGGCTGATTCAAAATTTGGGTTGGAACATTGTCTGGCGGATTGATGCCCGCGATTTGTTTTTTGATTTGATTTACCGTCGAACTACGCTAGATTTATTTCTATGCAACTGATAGGGACAGTGACGGGTGCCGTGGCCAGCTATTCTGACTTTAGGGCGATGGATTTTGAAAGAGCCAAGTCCAATCCCGTGCAGGTCACGAGCCAGACTTCGTCTGACCATATGCAGACCATTTCGCGGGTCAGCCAACTGGCTTTTCAACACAACGAGCTGTTTTACATGACAAACGGGAAAACGCTCCCGAGGGTCGCTCAATATGTGAACGCGGTATTCTGATCGCGTAACAGTTTTTTATTCCCAAGGAAGCTCAACGGCGTTCATCACCGCCACCATCGTGGCGTGTATGAGCCAAGCTATAAACATGTATCCCATCATAGTTTTATTTTTTCAGTTTTTTTGTGAGCCTATTGTTTGTAGTAGGCTTTGATTGATTTTTTCCAGCGGATGTTGCGCCTATCCAAGTCCCCGATCTGTGATTTGATGACAGACATTTGCACCTCCAGCTTTTTCCTTATCTGGTACTCGATATCAACTATCTGCGCTTGGATCAAAAGGAGTTCGGGGTTTTCGTCGTCTGGCGAAAGTGCCGGATGCCAGTCGAACTCGCTCATGCGCGTGATGAACTGCTGCTTTTTTGTGTGCAGTCCAGGGAGGTCTTCCCAGCGTCCATCCTGAACCGCTCGCAGCTCCCACATTACGACTTCCATCACTTCCCGCAAGAGGCGGATTTTCGATTTAGTCTGGTCGTGGTTCGTATCTTCAAAATTCATGTTATTCATATCGTTCGATGGAGCTTTTGCACTTCCCATGCCAACTTTGATTGGTTTTCTAAAAAGGGCAGCAAGTGAGCTCGTGCAAAGGTTGCGTGATGATGCAAATTATTCGGGGGAGCATGAAACTTCGGGTTGACAAAGCGGCATCTTTATTTTTTAATCGTTGCATGATCGCCACCCAAAAAAAATCAATTTTCACCATAACTCCCATCTGTTTCAATAAAGCGGCAGCAGTTTTTGCCACTGGATTTTTCTTTGTTGTGGGATCATCTTCATTGCACGCCCAAGCGCAGGGCGGTGGGGGTATTTCCAAGGGCGGCGAAGGGACTGCGCAGGGTGGCGGTAGCATTTCTAAAGGCGGGCAGGGGACAGCGCAAGGAGGGGCAGGGGTCACATCTAAAGAAGGCTCTGCCCAAGGCGGCGGCGGTTTTTCTGGTGGGGCAGGCGGAGCCGCTGGCCAAGCCAAAGGTGGCGGTGGGCTTGGGGCACCTGGTTCTGGCGGAGAAGGCAACGCCTCTGGGGGCGGTTTGGAGCTTGGAGAGCCCGATCCTTCGTCCACAGAGACGAATGCTACGGGCGGCATTGACGCCAAAGATGGGAAAGCCAGTTCTGGCGGCGGGCTAGGAGGCGTAGCAGGCGGAGATGTTGTTACGGAAGAAAGTAATTTTATGACTTATGTTTACATTGGGCTCGGCGTTTTAGCGGTAATATTTGGGTTGACTGTATGGGCAATGAGCAGTAAAAAAGAATAAATGAGCAAAACTATGAAAAAAAGAAACGCATTCACGCTAATTGAGCTTCTAGTTGTAATCAGCATTATCGCCTTGCTGGCAGGGCTTGCCTTGCCTGCATTAAACAATGCCAGAAAAGAAGGGTTCAAGATAGCCGATGTCAACAACCTAAAACAGGTGGGCATGTCTATTAAGATGTTTGCAAACGATTACGATGGCGGTTACCCGCTCAAGTACGACTCTGAAAAAACACGCAACGAGCAGTCGGTCGAAAACGACTCGCCCGCAAACTCCAACGAGGCTTTCCGCCAGATGTTCCCGAACACACTCAAAGACGAGCGCATTTTTTTCACGCAGGGCGTGCCGTTCTTCAAAAAGGGTGACAACAAAATTGATCCTGCTTCATCAGAGTGTTTGAAAAAAGGAGAGTGTTCCTATTCCTATTTTGCAGGGCACACAGACGGTTCTGATTCCGTGGATATTTTGGCATGGAACCCAACAAGCGGCGGTGTCCAAGCCGATGGCGAAAAAGGTTGGAAAGCCACTGGCCCGATCAAGCAGATACACAGCGGCAACGGTATTAACATTCTGTGTGTTGATGGCAGCGTCTCTTGGAAACCCAAGAAAAACGATGGCACCATTCCTATGGGTGGCAGCGAAGGTTCAACCAAGCTGAGCATCAAGGCTGTTTCACCTGATGTCTGACGGTTTTCTTTTTTAATATTGCATAACTCCTTCCGTGCAGACGCATGGAGGGAGTTTTTTTTGACTTAATTTTTTCCGCATACGGATGACGCTTACAGAAATAAAATCAGTTTTAGCCGAACGAGGATTGGCTCCATCCAAGAGGTTTGGCCAGAACTTTATGTTCGACCAGAATCTTTGTCGGTGGCTGGCTGAGCTATGGGGCGAACCTTCATCCGAACCCGTGTGGGAAATAGGGCCGGGACTAGGATCGCTCACTGAGGCATTGCTTGATCATGGGCACACTGTCAATGCGATTGAGGTGGACAGGGGATTCGCGTTGTGGCTGAGAGAACGATGGAAGGATCAGTCGCGTTTCGTGCTTTTGGAAGGGGACGCCATAGAGATAGTTCCAACCATAAATGAACCGATGGCTAATGTCGCGGGCAACCTGCCTTACAACATTTCAACGCCTCTCGTGATGGCTCTGATACAGAGGGATAATCCGCCGCAAAGGATGGTTTTCACGGTGCAGATGGAGATGGCCGAACGCATGGCTGCGCGGCATGGGACAAAGGCTTTCAGCTCGTTGAGCGTTTTGGTGCAGAGCGAATACCGGGTCACCATTGTTAAAAAAATATCACCGTCGGTTTTTTATCCGAGGCCGGAAGTTTTTTCAGCAGTTGTAGAGTTTCTAAAATGTGGTTCCTCCGCCTTTGACAGGAACGAAAAAAAGGAATTTTTTGCGTTCGTTAAAAAGTCTTTTTCGCACAAGCGGCAGCAGCTTGTCAAAGTGTTGTCTGCATCTCCGTCAGAGCGTAAATTTTGGATAGAGAGATTAGTGAGCCTAGAGTTGGAACAAGTTTGCCGTGCCGAAGAGGTGCCAATTTCCAAATGGCCGCTCCTTTTCCAGGCCGCACGCACGCTGGGTGCAGACTGATATTTTTTGCATGAGCCACTATTTGGCTCATCACAAAATTATTTGTTGTGGAAGTAGTGAGAATGGAGGGGAAAGATTCCAGCAGACACAAGCCAAAATGGAAAACATATTGCGCGAGCCATTTCCCTCGTTATCACAAGCTCCTAAAACGGAGTGCGGGCTTCCAGCCCGCCTCTTCCGTAACGGCGTCTCGCCGCCGAAATATGAAGAGCAGGCAAGGATGCCCGCACCACACTCTCCATCCCTTTTCCTTATCCCCCACTTTCTTACCCAGAGACTTCAGGATGTATTAGGGCTATAACCAATCTTTTGCGATGAAGCCACTATTTTGAGGGAACCAGCGAAATATCGTCCAAATAAAACTCGCCCTTACCTACGAGTCCAACGCTGAATTTGCAAGTTATTGGGTCTTTCAGGGTGTCACCTTTGACTTGTATAGGAGCAGAAACTTGCACCCATGACCCGCTGACAGGAATTTCGCCGTCGAATTTTTCGCCGTATATCTTTATGGTTGCACCTTTGACGGCTTCTCCGCGCCTATTGTCTATAGGTTCGCCAGTCTCAGAAAGATTTGCACTCAGCACCCACTGCGCCCCCGAAAATCCCGAGGCTTTTACCCAAAATGAAAGCTGGTAGTTAGTGTTGGGTGTTACCTGTAATTTTTTTTGTTTGCATGAAACAGTGTGGTCGGCCTTGAAAGTTTTTGAGATGGAACCAAGCGTTGATGTAGGTACAAGTGCTTCTATAATCCATTCGCTTTCATTTTTGAAAAAGTGGAATTTCAAGCAATCTCCGCCCGTGCGTCCTGAGCCTGTATTGGAGGTGTCATTCACCAATTCTAGCAGGTAGTTGACGCTGTGCTCTTTTGGTTTTAAACCCCAGTTTTTTGGTGTTTTTATGGCGGGGAAACGGGGTTCACCTTTGAGCGGCTCGATTTTACTGAAGGAAGGGGCTCCTTGCGTTCCTTGGTTGATGGCGGCAGAGATGATGCCTTTTGGCGAGCCTGAAAGTATGTCGAAAAGCCCGTCGCCGTTCAAGTCGCCTATGGAAAAAGACGAGTTGGGGTCTAGCTTGAGTCCACATGCGAACGGTGCTGCCGACAGCGGCTTTTTGGCATCTTTATTGCCCTCTTTGTTTAGGTAAACCCACACTTCGCCGTCACTGTCGCACGCCAAGATGTCTGGGTTGCCATCGTTATCCCAGTCTGTGGAAGCGGGGATGATTCTCATGCGCCCACCACCCACGGCCAGAAGCTTCCTTTTTGAGCTGTCGAACGCAGGGCCTGCCAGCAGCCAGACATTGTTTGCAGCAAAAGTGCCTTCGCCGATTATGATGTCGCGCACCTTGTCTTTGTTCCAGTCCGTGACCCATGGAGCGAAGAGGTTGCCCCAGAACTGTATGTCGGATGCCTTGCGCTCGCTTTTCAAGACCGCACTCCCTTCTTTTGCTTGGCCAGTGGCGGACACGATTTCCATCTGTTGGATTGTTTTGGACGCCACGCCGACTTTCCCCTCGGACTTCACGAGAGGTATGACGAATATCTCACCGTAAAGCGTTCCAGCTATTATGTCGGCGTTTTCTTCGTTACTCCACGGAGCGAGGGATATGCGTGGGACATTGACTACATCGGCCTTCTTTATTTTATCACCTTTTTCTGTTGGTAGGTCAGTCCAGCGGTTTTCATCGAAAATGTTGACTGGCAAAATCCCGCCGTATTTCCATTTGGGTGCTTGAGGTGTGCCGAAATTTTTATAGACCCAAAACTGGTCGTTGATGGTGGCTCCCACGATGTCTGGGACGCCGTCACCAGTTACATCGTGCAGAGCCACAGATGGGCCGAACAGGATCGGTTTCATTTCGAGTTGGGAATCTTTTAGCTGCGGGAAAGGGCAGGATTTCGATGATGTGAGTGAGAGTTCGTTGTCGGGGCTCAGGGCGTCCCAAGGATTTTCTCCGGGTTTGGTGTTAGCCTCGGAAAAACCTGGGTCTGTAAAAACATTCGCCTGTTGGGACAGTAGTGGTGCCGCGAAGAGCAGGAAAATAAAGATGCCGATTGTGGCCTTTGTAGGCATGAGATGACGGCGCAGTTTGGCGCAAGAAAAACCTATCCGCAGGCTGTGCTTTGCAATCATATCAGTTAGCAGTTCTGAGTTTTGCTTCATAGCGTGTCAAAAGGTAGGCTACGACATTGATCCCGAACTTGTAAGAATCCAGCAGGCTTGCGTGGTTCAGGTTGCGGAAGAAGAGCATGCGGTTCTCGTAAAAGCTCTTCTCCGATTTCTGCATGATAATACGGTCTATTTTGGCAGATTCCAGATCGAACTGGGCACTTGTCTGCGAGATATTGAAGCTGGGCGCATTTTGTGTCGGGACACCTTTTCTAGGCGTGGCTGAAGTTGACTTTACAGAAATTTTATTCGTTTCTGGCAATTCGAAAAGCACCTGCCACAGAGCTCCATAACCGTTGATCGTGTAAACCACGACTTCTACGCCATCAATGGAGATGGCTTCCACAGGCTCTTGGCAATAGTTCAGGCCAGAAGGCGGCGTTTTCATAGGGAAAAAACCAGATTGGAACAGGGCGTGAGAAGAGGGCAGGGGAGCGAACTGCTTATCTTCATCTGGGATTACCCGTTTCATTTCCCTACGGAAAGCTAGATCGAATATGCTCCCTCTCCCGGGTATAGCGGAATCGCCCCAGATGCAGCCGCCCATGACTAGGTATTGTCGCAGATTTTTCACTTCTGCATCGCTCAGTTTGAAGTCGTTGAATCCGGTGAGAAAAACAAAAGGCGGTTTTTCAGCAAAAAGCTCAGGGCTGTCCAGCCTGATAGTGCGTCCCTGTATGCGTGCTTTTATGCGCCCATGGCTGAAGGCGTTTATCATGTCCATGAGGTTTGGCAGGCTTCCCGCGCCTAATGTTCCGACTGGTTGTCCAGGGACATTCCTCATGTAAGCGTTGCTGTCATTACCGCTGGAAAGTTGCCCCACAAAAACCGTAAAATCTGCTACCATAGAACGCGGGCCACCTTGCCCCGTTCCCTGCGCAACCCACCCCTTCGTGAAGTCCCGTATTTTGGTCAAATCGCTTTTTTGGAAAGTCTTTGGGTCAGATGGCGAGAGTGCTTGAGATTCTGTTCCTTCGCCTGAAGTGGGTGTGTTTGGGATGAACTGCGGCAGCGAGAAAGTGGAGTTGGGCTGTAAGGTCGAGACCACCTCTTTCATCAGGAGCGATGCCGGGCTGGCTTGGTCTATATTGACTTCGTACTGTTTTTCCTCGGTGGGTCTAGGTGGCGGCGGCGGCGGTGGCTGGCCCATCCCATCGCCTGAAATCAAAGTTGTGGACTCGAATATTTTTTTGGGGTTGAAGCCCTGAAACACCACTACACTGGCCAGAAGGATGAATACGACCAAGTGGAGCAGGAATGCTAAAACGAGAAATCTCATTTGCATCAGCTTGTCCAGAATTGTGCGCCGCTCTTCCATCTCTTTTAGTAGGTTGAAGAGACTCCAAAACTCAGGTTTTTCACATCTGCCTCAGAACAAGCGTTCATCACATCCACCACCCGTTTGTGGGGCACTTTGTCCTCTGGGATAACTATAATGGGAGTTTTTGTGCCGTATTGGACGATGGCTTTTTTGAGCCGTTCCACTAAGCCTTTCAGATTCTTCTCTTTCGGCGTATCCACGGGTTGGTCGTTGAAATAGACTTGGTTTTTGAAATCCACTTTTAAATAGATAGGTGCTGGCGGCTTATCTTGATTTTGCTTTGAGCCACCTACGGAAGGGAGGTCTATGCCCATTTCCAGTTCCGTGCGTTGGGAGCCTGCCATGACCATGAAAAAGAGCATGAGCACAAACATGACATCAAGCATCGGCGCAATTTGAAGGCCGAACTCGCCCGAATCTCCGCTTCCTCCTCCTCCTGCCATAACTTTAGCCGCCCCCCTTCGTGTACTCGCCTTCTTTCATTACTGAAAAAGTGATGTTATTGATGCCAGCTCCGCCGCACGCTTTCATTATTTCTTGGATATAGCGGTACTGCACATGTTCATCGGCTCGAACAATCACGCGGTATTTGGCTCGCGGATTGCTTTTTTCATAATCTTTTTTTCTTGCGGCGAGCTGTTGTGTGAGGACGGCTGGGCTATTGATGGCGTCCTGATCTACGATTGTCTGGGCGATGGCCATGTGTGTGTCCCAGCGCACATTTATTATCGTCTGGCCGAGATCGGTTTTCTTGTCCGGTTTTTTCCCGTTCACGGCATCTGGCAGCACGAGTGCCGCATCTTTCATCATGACATCTGTAGTGGTGATGGACATGAAAAAAATCAGCAGCACAAGCAGCATGTCAACCATTGGCGCAATCTGAAATTCAGGCTCATCATCATCCGCCGCAAACTGCGCTATGTTGAAATGCTTCTTTTTGTGGGTTACAGGAAAGTCTTCTTTTTTCTTTTCTGGCGGTTTGTCGAGAAGTTCAGAAAGTTGCAGGGAGAGCTTTGATGTCAGGTTTAAATCAATGGGCTGGCTCAAATCAAAAATGGTTTGCCATTGTTCGGCATCGTCTCCTTTCAATAGGAGCGTGCGTCGGTCGAGAACACCTTTGCGGAAAAGGTTTTTCAGTTGCCCGTATGAAACTGGGCCGACTGGTTTGCCTTCTTTTCCGACATAGTAGTAGTTCATGGGTCAAACAAAACGCTTTTTGAAACAGGCCATCGAGCCTTACGGCATCATTTTAGGCGGGGCGGTTCTCCTCCTCTTGCCCTTGTGTGCCTTGTTCGTTTTCGGCTACGGTTTGTATTTCTATTTCTTGTGGAGGGATGCCGCTGTCGTCAGATTCTGGCGATACCTCTTGGGATGCTGCATATTCCTGATCGGTATCTTTTGGCGAATCCTGTTCTAGCGTTGCGTCTGCAACTTCACTGTCTGCGAGTTGCGTGGGATTGGCGGTTGCGTCTGCTTTGGAGGGTTCTAGCATTGCGTTTATGCTTTGGGTATCTGTGGGGGCGGCTGGTGCCGTGGGTGCGGATGGTATCACCATGCTCTCGCCGATGCGGATGCCGCCGAGTTCTTCCACTGGGATTTCTTCTACCAACCTATTGACTGTGCTATCGGCATGTATCAGGACTTCCTGCGACCTGTTTTTGAGGATATAGAAAAAAATGAATGCGGGGATAGCCACTATCAGGCCGCCTGCGGTGGCCGTCAAAACTTCTGAAATTTTGGCCGATAGCGCGCCAGGGTCTGCTATGCCAGATTGCCCTAAGACCGAAAATGCTTTGATCATGCCGACCACGGTTCCGGTGAGACCGATCATCGGGGTTACGACGCCGATAACCGACAAGTAGGTGTTGCGCGTTTTAAGCAGGGTGGCTTCTTTGATCGCTATTTCCTGCATGATGTGATCCATGATCTCTTTTCCGCGTCCCATGCGTTCTAGGCCTCCTTTGAGAACCGAGCTGAAATAGCACGGGTTCGCGTTGCAGAGTTCCCAAAGCTCTTGATAGCTCCCATTGGCCACCAGCTCCTTGGATTTTGCAACGAGGATTGGCGGGCACAGGAAGGCCGACCTGAGCTTGTAAAACCCTTCGGCAGTGAAAGACATCATCAGTATCGAAGAGAGTGCAAGCGGGTACATCACCCAGCCACCTTCGTGCCATATTTCGGCAAAGGTTTTATCTTTGGCTGCCTGGGCTGCTTCTTGTGCGAACGCACTTGAAGCCAAGAGGCAAAGTATGGCAGGGGCGAGCAGGTGCGGCAGGATGTGGCGGATATGTTTCATAGGTTTTATTTTTTAAGGCACGAATGCCGTTCCTTTCTTTTTGAGTTGTTCGGCTGCAATCTTGGACTGTTCAACGACCGAGGCTGGCTCCGAGAAAAATGAGGTCACGCGCAGATAGCTTTCCAGTGCCTCGTTTAATTTGCCTTCCTTTTCAAAAAGCTGTCCTGATAGCCAGAGTGCTCCGGCACAGATGGGTGCCTGTTCTGGTGGCAAATCCAGCGCAGCGTCTGCTTTGTCTAAAATCGGTTTCAGCAAATCGCGGGCATCCCCGTTGCGTTTTTCTTCCATCGCCAAGCGGGCTTTGGCCAGCGTGGCTCTATCTTGGAAAGGCGTATCTCGGTAGTGCCGCTCCATTTTCTGCAAAATCTCGGCGGCGGCTTTGCCTTGGTTGAGTTGCAGGTGCGACTCTGCCGCCATGAACAATGCCTCCGCCACCCACGGCACGGGAAGCCCTGCATAGCTCTCCATACTATCCCCGAGAAGCTCCAAAACTTTTTTGAATTGCCCTTGCACGAAAGATTCTCTGGCAGACTGGAAAGATGGTGGTGCAGGCATCTCCACAGCCAATATATCTTGTTTCGGGATTTTCACTTGGGGACCCGCTTTATGCTTGATTATCGGGGAGCCATCGGGAGTCATGCTGACAAGCTCACCTTCGACCGTTTCCCATTTTGTCTTTATTTTGACTTGCGTAGAAGCGAACAGCGTTGCATTTATCAGCAGTAACAAAAAAGAAACCGTTGAAAACATCCGCAACATATAGGTTGAATGTAGGACTGCTTGCGGATGTTGTCAACGATATGATAATGGAGAAATAAATGATACAGTTCATAAGAAATAGGTCAAAAGGGTTGATGTGGTGTTTGGTCATCGTAGTGGTGGTTTCATTTTCGTTTTGGGGCGTCAATTCGTTTCACGATGCTTCATTTGAGCCCACCGCCTCAGTCGGCAGGATAGATGGTAAAAACATTTCGATGGCTCGCTATGAAAAAGCACTCCGCGAAGTCCATTTCTCCACCACGCTAGGCTCTGGCAGCCTCCTGCCCCAGACCGATGAGTTCAAGGAGTTCTTGCGCATGCAGGCGTGGAATCGGCTCGTGATGCTCCACGAGGCCGAAAGGAAGGGCTTCAATGTAACTGACGAGGAAGTGATTGAATACATAAAAAAACACCCCCTTTTCATCCCCTCTGAAAAAGGTTCCTACGACCCCGCACGCTACCAGCTTTTCGTGGAGCGAACCCTGCCAGCCTTCGGCATGAACGAGGAGCAGTTCCACGAGTTCATGCGCCACGAATGTATCATGGCCAAAGTGGTCGAGCAGATCAACGCGGATGTCCAAGTCACCAATGACGAGGACGAGAAAAAGGCGCACCTGATGTTCGATAAAGTCAAGATGGCATCAGTTGCCTTTGACTATTCTCAGTTTGAGGCTGGCCTGACGATACCCGAGGATGCCATCCAGTCAGCCTACCAGAAAAACATCGCCCGTTTCAGTTCGCCCCAGAAAAATCAGGTCAAATATGTCCATTTCTCACTGCCTCCAGATCAGGCCGCATTGCCAGACAAGGAGCGCGGCGAAGCACTCCGCAAAATGGGCGAAGATGCTGTGACATTCACGGTAGATTTACTCGGTGAGGAAGGCAAACAGGCTCCCTCATTCGAAGAGGTTGCCGCCAAACACAAGCTGGCTGTCCAGCAGACAGATTTCTTCAGCCAAGATCAGCCGCCCAAGGATTTCAAAGATATGCCCTTCGTTGTAGCAGCGGCGTTCCGCCTCACTTCAGTCCAGCCAGACAGCGATGTCATTCTCGGTAAAGAGAGCTTTTTTGTTTTGCATTTGTTGAACACCCTGCACCCAGTGCCGCAGCCGCTAGAAAAAGTTCGTCCCGTCTTGGTTACTGAGCTGACCAAAGAAAAAGCGATAGACTCCGCGTTTTCCGCAGCCCTGCAGGTTCGCGAGAAGATAGCCGAAAAAATCAAAAGCGGAACCTCCTTCGAGCAGGCAGCCAAAGACGAAAAACTCAAGGCGGTTTTCTACGCCCCTTTTATTCCCATGGAAAAAATCGGAAAATCCCAAGATAAAAAAGATCTCCCAGCCTGTGTCATCAGGTGGAGTCACCAGTTGGAAAACGGGGAAACGAGCCAGCCCGATACATTTGATGGCGGGGCGATGGTCGTCTGCGCCGTTTCGAGGGAAAAACAGCAGATTACAAAAGAGCAGATGGAATCGGTGAAAGAGCGTTTGCTGGAACAAAAAAGACAGACCCGCTTCCGCCAGTGGATGTCTGCGGCCATGCAGCGCAAAGAGACCGAATTCAAGCTCGCAAAATAAAGAGTGCTTCTGCAAAACGCATCGGCGGGATAACGAAAAAAATGTCCCCCATTCTGCCATTTTGGCGTAGAATGGGTATGCGTATTCAAAAGACATCGGTAAACAGATATTTGATATTTTTCGTGGCGGTCGTGCTTGCAGTCTCTTCAAGAATAAATTTTGCAGATGCGCCAAAGGATGTAAGTCGTCCTGTTAAAAAATGCGGCGCAGCCAATGTTGCTGGGGCGTTTATGGGCGTGCGAGCATGTGATGAGCCTGATAACAATTCGGAGACGACGACCGCTGTAGTGTACGATGTGCTGCCAGATTCCCCAGCCGAACTCGGTGGACTCCAGTGCGGTGACCGGATTATATTAGTCCAAAAGCAGCCAGTCTCAAGCATCTTCATGGTTAGGGAAATCTGCTGGCGAAAAAAAATGTCTGATGAATTAGATATGGTAGTCGAAAGGAACCAGAGCCGAGTAAATGTTAAAATTATGCTGGGGGATTTGTTTGAACCCAATAATTACTACTCTTGCGTTGATTGGTGTCCGCACTGCGGATGTGTTACATTCTAGCCAGAATGAGCGATTTTTTTTCTGCTGAAAGTTTGGGAGCCCCGTTGTCTAGGGAGGAATCGGCTCGTTACGAGTGGCAGATGTGGGTCTCAGGAGTTGGTGAGTCAGGACAGAAGAAAATCAAATCGGCTTCGGTTCTGGTTTCACGGTGCGGGGGAGTCGGTGGGCTGGTGGCTTGCGAACTCGCCGCTGCTGGCGTTGGGTGCTTGATCTTGGCGCACGGCGGCATGATTAAAGAGAGCGATTTGAACAGGCAAATTCTGATGACGCACGACTGGGTCGGCAGGCCGCGTGTGGAATCGGCCAAACGCCGCATCCTAGAGTTGAACCCCTGTGTTTCTGTTGAGGCTATACCGGAAAACATTTCGCCTGAAAATGCCGCTAGTCTTGTCTCCCTAGCAGATGTGGTTGTGGATTGCGCCCCACTTTTTTCCGAGCGCTTTGCTATGAACGATGCCGCTGTCAGACACTCTAAACCGATGGTCGAATGTGCCATGTTCGATACCGATATACATCTGACAACTTTTTTACCTGGCCAAACTCCTTGTCTCAGGTGCATCTATCCGGAAGAGCCCGTGGAATGGAAACGCCAGTTCCCGGTTTTCGGAGCCACGGCAGGCGCATTGGGTTGCCTAGCAGCTATGGAAGTCATCAAGATTCTGACCGGTATCGGCGAGCCGCTTGCAAACCAGATGCTGGTGGGGGATTTGCGTTCCATGTCGTTCAAAAAAATGCGCTTGCGCAGAAATCCTAGTTGCCCTGTTTGCTGCGAACGGCTAAAGTTAGAAGGGTGAAGGAAGACATTTCAGAAGTTTTGAACAGTTGGCCTTTCGACGGTTCCCAGATAAACGCCCGCCTAATTTCAGGCGATGACGGGCAGAAGAAGCTGCAGTTGCGCCTCGATCTAGGCATCATGCAAATGGAGTTGGACGGACGCCCTGACGGACTCCGCCCAGAAGGGCTAGATACATGGTTCGATTACTACATGGATAGGCTTGAGGAATACGAGGACAAAGAGGGTTCCCCAGACGGTTTCTGTCTCAACGCCGAGGACTGCGCTCGCCTGCACCAAGAAGCGGTTCAGTTCTACCACCGCTATCTGAGCCTCTTCCAGCTTGGCGACTGGGACAGGGTTATCCGCGACACGGAACGCAACCTCGGCGTTTTCGAGTTCGCCTCTGATTTCGCAGAGACCGACGAACTGAGTTGGATGCTCGTCCAGTTCACGCCGTATGTTTTGCTCATGAACACCCGCAGCCGAGCCATGCTCGCACTCCAGACGGGGCAGATCAAACCAGCTCTGAGCATAATTGACGATGGGGTGAAAAAGATTGAAGAGTTTTTCCTTGAAACGGAAAACGATGATTTTCTAGAACACAGCTCTGAGCTGAAATTTTTGAAGCACTGGAGAATTGAGCTTGAGGCCATGCTGCCAGTTTCCCCGCACGAGCGGCTACGCCGCCAGCTTGATGAAGCTATAGCGCAGGAAGATTACGAAAGAGCAGCCAAGCTGCGCGACCAGATTTCTGGCATTGCCCAGAGAGAATCTTAACAAAAGAAAGGAAACTGCCATGAGTCTAATAGTACGAATAGATGCCGAACTGAAAGCGGCAATGATTGCACGCGATGCCGAGAAAACATCGGTTCTGCGCATGCTCAAATCCGCCGTGAAATACGCCGCCATAGAAAAGTCGGGCGCGGATGCTGTCCCATCCGATGAGGAGGTTATTGTCGTTGCTCGGAAAGAGATTAAAAAACGCCAAGATTCCATCGAAAGCTACAATGGGGCAGGCCGCCCGGAGTTAGCCGAGAAGGAAAATAAAGAAATGGTTATTTTGCAGGCGTTTCTCCCCGCCGCCATGAGCGAGGCAGAAGTAGTGGCGCTGGTCGAAAAAGCCATCGCCGACACTGGTGCCACATCCAAAGCGCAGATGGGTATTGTGATGAAGTCCGCCCAAGCTCTAGCTCAGGGGCGCGTGGACGGCAAGACGCTCAGCCATATTGTCCAGAAACGCCTCGGCGCCTGATCCGAGGCCGTTTTCGAAGAAGTCCACATGTTCTGGCGAATACCAGCGAAGCATGAAAATGGTGGGCGGGCATCTTGCCCGCCTATTTTATCGCTCTACGCGAGACGCTGGCAAGATGCCTGCGCTATACTTTATTTTCAGATGCGCATCTGCTGTTGCATGACCGCATGAAAAATACCAAGGCTACAAAATGCAAGGCGGCATCAGAGGCTGTGCAGGTCTCGTGCAGGGTGGGGTATTTCGGACTCCCTGGAAGCTTTTCGCATGAGATGGCCATTTGCCGTTTTCCAGATGCATCCCACAAGAGCTTTGAGGAGATGGCCATCGGCTTCGAAAAACTCCGCTCCGAGGAGATGGATAAAATTGTCGTGCCGTTTGAAAACTCGATAGGCGGTGCCATCACCGACACCTTGGATCAACTCATCCTCCTAGAAAATTGGGAAAAAGATTTTTGCATCCAAGAGCAGCTAGTTTACGAGGTCAGCCTTTGCCTTCTTGGCCGTGTGCCCATCTCGAAAATAAAAAGGATATATTCCCATTTTGTTCCGCTTACGGCATCGCGCCCATGGATACAGAAGAACTTTCCAAGCGCGAAATCCATTTTGAGTGCCAGCACTTCTGCTGCGGCCAAGCGGGCGGCCAAAGACAGCAACGGAGCAGCCGTCGGCAACGCTGGGGCGGCCCCCGTTTACAAACTCAAAGTTTTGGCTCGCGACATCACGCCGCCATCCACCAATGTGACTCGTTTTCTAGTGGTCGGCTCGCATTCTGGAATTGGCGTTGCAGCCTCACACGATGCGCCGAGCGCACGCGGCATGGTTCACTTGAGGTTGCCGAATAAATCTGGTGCCCTAGCAGATGTGCTGCAAATGCTCAAGCGTAGCCGCATCAACCTCACGCAAATTCTTTCCCGTCCAGTTCAAGGTAAACCTGGCCAACACCAGTTTCTCTTGGAGATGGATTTGCCTGAAAAAGGTGCCCCGAAAAAAATTTCCGACCTCTGGTCAAAAATGAAAAAAAGCACTCGCTCGCTGCACTTGCTCGGAGTTTATCCTGTTCGTCCCATGAATTTTCAAGACCCATGAGGATTATTTTGCCACGCAATCTGTTAGCTCTCTTTTTTTTTGCAGCTTTTTGTCTGCGCGGGATTTGTGCTGTGCCGTTTTCGTGGAAACTCGCTTCGTTCTACGGGCGCGAATACCTTTCGCTCGAACAGATAGCCGAGTTTTACGATCTTGGCTCAGTGGTCGTCCCGCCAGAAAACGCTTCGGCACGCATCCTGCAAAAGGGCGGTAGATCGCTTTCGTTCCAGATCAACGGGCGGCAGGTCGAAATAAACGGTGTTGTTCACTGGCTCTCTTTCCCAACGCATTTTGTGGACGGTGTACTCTGGGTTTCTAGGATGGATCTCTCCAAATCGGTCGAGCCGCTCTTGCGCCCAGATAAAATCCAAGAGCAGAGAACATTCGACACGGTCGTGATTGACCCCGGCCACGGCGGTGTGGACAACGGCGCACGCGGAAAGTGGTTGCCGGACGAGAAAACACTGGCTCTCGAAATGGGCGAGCGGCTGAAGGGCGTCCTGCAAAAATCTGGTTTTCGCGTGGTCATGACGCGCAGCCGCGACATTTTCGTACCCTTGGAAGACCGCGCAGCCATTGCCGCCATGCTGCCCAAATCCATCTTGGTCAGCCTCCATTTCAACTCCACAGTCTCGTCCGTTTCAGGCGTGGAGACTTACGCGCTGGCACCCATAAGTGCGCCCTCCAGTTCGGCGGAAAAGGTGAGGGCTACGGACAACGAAGTTTTCTGCGGGAACGAGTGCGACCCTAACAATGTCCTCTTAGCCCATTCGATCCACGCTCGCCTAACTCTCACAAGGGAAAACCCGAAGGCGGAAAGCCGTGGCGTGAGAAGGGCTCGTTTCGTCGTTTTGCGTGAGTGCCCGCGCCCTTCCGTCCTAGTGGAGCACGGGTTCGTCAGTAACAGGAACGATGCGCTGTTGATGGGGAACCCTGAATACCGCCAAAAGATGGCGGAAGCCATCGCATTGGGTATAGGCGACTACATGATGCAGCTTAAGAGAGGCGTGCCGATGGCCGACCAGTTCGCGCAGGAAGGGCAAGTTTCCGCTCGGAAAGCTATCCCCGTCACGCAGCCCGTCGTAGAGACTGCCCCAGAGACTTTGCCCGTGATAAAGCGCGAACCTGCAGCAAAGACATCCCCGTTCTCTGTTTTTTCTTTCCACGAAAAAACCAACAAGGCCGAAAATCCCTCGGCACCGTTCCGCCCGCAGGCTTTTTGATGCTATTTCGTTAAACTCTGAATCCGCAATAGGAAGAGAGATGTGCTGTGAAAATGGAGTTGGAGAAAGAATTTCGGCTCCTTTGAAAATAGAGGCAAGTGACAAGGGGCAAGGGGCAAGGGCGGGAGCAGAAAAAGTAGAAGCGGCGTCCCGCCGCTTTCGGAAAGGAGCGGCGGCATCTTGCCGCCGAAAGAAGCAGGCAAGGATGCCCGCACCACACTCTCCATCCATCCCCTTTCCTTATCCCCCACTTTCTTACCCAGAGACTTCAGGATGTCT
>JFJP01024477.1_pt1 | contig 27622 bp, 33 predicted proteins | sample 431651 | NCBI WGS metagenome assembly JFJP01 (sample SAMN02602958, study PRJNA72255) | Microbial mat metagenome, whole genome shotgun sequencing project. | biome: fresh water; feature: sink hole; material: water; isolation source: purple microbial (photo- and chemosynthetic) mats found in... | reverse complement strand
CTGTAAAGATCGGCTATCTGCTTATCTGTAAAATCTACTTCTTTTAAACTCAAAACTTACCATAGTCGTTATTTTGGATTAAGTTTAGTTTGTTAGAATATTTTTAACAACAGACTATGGTCTGTTAAATTTGGTCACAAAAGGAAATAAAATGAAAAAAATGATGTTTGCCGCTTTGGTCTCTATCGTCACATTGCCTGCTTTTGCTGCATCTATTGATGGGGAGTATGAATATCGAAACAAACCAAATCCTAATGATGCGTTGAAGCACGCACCAAGCCCATATTGTTACCAATAAATCAATAACCAAATACGACAAAACAAGGAGAGATAGTTGTGAGTAATCAAGAAACAGAGTTTAATAGATGGATTGAAACACTTCCCCCTGAAGCAAAGCAAAAATTCAAAAGTAGCCTAAACAAGGCGTTTTCCTACGAGCCGAAAGTGGCTATTTTTGGAAAAACAGGCGTCGGCAAATCATCGCTTACGAATGCCCTGTTTGGTAAAGATGTTTGCCCTATTAGTAATGTAGAAGCTTGCACAAGAGAGCCAAAAGAAGTTTTTATGCAGCTTGAAGGAGATTCAAAGGGTATAAAACTGTTGGATGTGCCCGGAATTGGCGAAAATGCCGAAAAAGATAAGGAGTATTTCAGTCTATATGCCAAAATATTAGAAGAAGCCGACATGGCGCTATGGGTACTCAAAGGAGATGACAGAACCTTTACCTCCGATGAAGATTTTTACAAAACCTGCATGAAGACATACATAGACAAAGGCAAACCATTTGTCGTGGCTATCAATCAAGTTGATAAAATTGAGCCCTACAGAGAGTGGGATGTTGCAAAGCATAAACCGAGCCCTGCCCAAGAAGCCAATATTGCTAATAAGATAATTTATGTAAGCAATCAGTTTGGTGATTTACCTCCATCTAAAATCATACCTGTTTCTGCAAATGAAAGATATAACCTAGATAAACTTGTATTGGCGCTTGTAAATCAACTTCCTGCAGATAAAAAATTTATAACCATTAACAATATGGACGAGGGGCTTCAAAAACGAGAAGAAATAAAAAGAGAAAAAGCTAAATCTTTTATGGAAACCGTCAATGAAGTGATAGATTCATTACCTATTCCTGAAAACCTAAAAACGGTAGGAAAACTTGCAACAGCTACTGTTTCGCTATTTGCAGATGTTGTTAAGAGAACATGGAGTTTTCTTAAAGGCTTGTTTTAAGTATGTCAGACATAACAACTAAAATTTTATATGAATGTGACATAGAATCGCTAGGCGATAGGTACCTATTTCTAAAAAATGCCGACCTCGCTAGTTCGGCATTTAGCAATTGGCGCTATACCAATACTCACGAGTTGGGCTACAAAAAGATAAAAAAGCTAAATATTATATTTATTGGTCAAACTGGATACGGTAAATCATCGTTAATCAATAAATTAATCAAAAAGATATCTTTAAAACAAGCGACTATCAATCGTGTACGAAAATTCTCCAATCCGCAGACTTTTTCTTGCATCATAAAATGAAACATGAAAATTTAGCTTATCAATTAAATTTTGTTGATTTACCTGGTATTGGCGAGAATGATAAGGCGGATGAACAGTATTTACAATGGTATAAAGATTATATCAAAGAGGCTACTATTGTAGTCTATCTTTTTAGAGCCGACAAAAGAGATTATTCACAAGACGAATTTTTTTCAATAATATTTTTGACAAGAGCAAGGCTTCACATTTAATCTGTGCAATCTCTCAAGCTGATAAAATAGAACCCTTGAGTCGAGGAACAGAACTATCAGCCGCTCAAAAAGAAAATTTGGAAAATAAGAAACTTGATATTAAAAATAAATCATTTTTGAATTTCGGCGAAATTGACACAATTCATATTTCGAGCCATTTAGACATTAATATTTTAGACTTGGAAAATAAGATTATATGTAAATTGAAGAGCCTCTTGCAAATTCCAATCTCCGGTGCTCTGTTTAGTCCCTCAATTTTGCGGATAACTACAAAGACCTAATGGAGGCTAATTTATGGGAAATTTAGGGGCATTATAAGCGCCTGCTAAGGTACTCTTTTTTCTCGCTTGCCTCTTTTTTTCAAAAACAAGATAATATCGTCATCTAGCTCGTAGTGTCGTCTACTCTCTCTTCTTTGTTGGCTTTTCTAGTGCCCATTATAAAGCTATTCTCCAAAACTACTTATCATCATAATGTCCGCCGATAGCAAATATATGCACGCTCTCATCGGTAAAGCTGTACACAACCCTGTCTTTTTGCGATATGCGCCTAGACCACAACCCTGAGAGATTGTGCTTTAACGCTTCCGGCTTTCCGATTCCTTTTGAGCCGTCGCCTCTTTGGAGTTCTTGGAGTATTTTGCAGAGATTTTTGTGAATAATTTTGTCTTTTTCTCTTAATTTTTCATACTCCGACCAAGTAGTTCCCTCAAATACTATTGATTTCATCAATCTCTTTTTGGCTAGGTTTGTAGCCTGATGATTGTGCAAAACTCTTCGATGACTCGGCAATCTGCCTCATAAGTGAGCTATTTTGGAATACATAAAGAGTCTCTTTGTCTCTCTCATAATCTTCAAGCGAAACCACCACAAAAGCGGCTCCGTTTCGCCTTGATACGGTAAGCGGCTCATGAGCACTGACTACTTTATCTACATACTCTTTTATATTTGCTCTAAATTCATTGACGCTTAACATTTTATACTCCGTCCGTATATTTGATTTAATTGTACTGCAAAGCAGTACTGCTGTCAAGATATTTTTGATGAACTTTTTGAAAACTAAGAGCTTTTACCACAAACCTTTAACTTCTTTTCGCTAAAATTTAGCCCTCGTTTTACGGGAGAGCTATCAATTTCACACGCAAGAGTCCTTGAAAAGGTTGCGGACACTGTGTTCGTTTACAAGCTTGCGGAGGAAAAAACCAAAATAACACACCACAAGGAGCATTCATACCATGGTTACAATGAAAGATTTACTAGAGTGCGGCGTTCACTTCGGGCACCAAACAAGAAGATGGAATCCAAAAATGAAGAAATTCATATTTGGCGTTAGAAAAAACATCCATATTATCGACCTTCAAAAAACGCTTAGATACTTCAAATACACATATAATGTTGTAAGAGACGCTGCGGCTGAGGGCAAAACTGTTCTTTTCGTAGGAACAAAAAAACAAGCTAGCAACATGATAAAAGAGCACGCTATCAGAGCAAACTGCCCGTATGTAAACTACAGATGGCTAGGTGGTATGCTAACAAACTTCAAAACAGTTAGACAATCAATCAGAAAACTAGAAATTATCGAAGATATGATCAAAAACGGTCAAATCAATCTTCTAACAAAAAAAGAAGCGCTAATTCTTAACAGAAAAAAAGAGAAACTTGAAAACTATATCGGCGGCATCAGACATATGAAGGCTGCGCCCGACATGATATTCGTACTTGACGCACAAAAAGAAAAAATCGCCGTTCAAGAAGCAAACAGACTACATATCCCGGTTGTTGCTCCACTTGATACAAACTGCGACCCAGATCTTATCACTTACCCAATCCCTGGAAATGATGATGCTATCAGAGCAATCGAACTATTCTGCAAAGAGATGGCTGACGCTATCATCGAAGGTAGAAGCTCAAACGAAAAAGCGGAAGAAGTTGCGGAAGAGGTAACTGAATCAGAAGTTGCGGAAGTAGTTGCTGAAATTAAAGAAGAAGCAAAAGCAGAAGGAGAAGCAGAATAATGGCAGCAGTCACAAGCGAACTAATTAAAGAACTAAGAGACAGAACTGCGGCAGGTATGCTTGATTGTAAAAAAGCTCTTACAGAGTGTGAGGGCAACCTAGACGAAGCTATCGACTGGCTAAGAAAAAAAGGTCTTTCGGCTGCTGCTAAAAAAAGCGGTAGAACTGCGACTGAAGGTACTATCACTATAGAACTTGCGGCAAACAACAAAAAAGCGACGATTTCTGAAGTCAACTGTGAAACAGATTTCGTAGGTCAAAATGAAAACTTTATCGAGTTTTGTGCATCAACTACGACACATATTCACAACAACGGCATTAAAACAGTAGACGATTTGCTAGCTTCAACTATCAACGGCGGAGCTTTCTCTGACCACCTTAGCATCACGATAGGTAAAATCGGTGAAAACATCGTTGTTAGAAGATTTGCAGAGGTCTCCGTAGGCGATAACGGCGCCGTAAATGTATACAAACACGCAAACGGTAAAATCGGTGTTGTAGTAGCTGCAGAGTGCGACAACCAGAAAACTGCGGAAGCTGTACAAGCAGTACTAAAAGACATCGCTATGCACGCTGCGGCTATGAATCCAAACTATCTTGACGAAACAGAAGTTCCGGCGGAAGATTTAGCTAGAGAAGAAGAGGTTGCAAAAGCTCAACTTGAAAAAGAGGGCAAACCGGCTGCTATGTGGGACAAAATCATCCCTGGTAAACTAGTAAAATTCAAAAAAGACAACTGCCTTGTTGAGCAACCGTTCGTAAAAGACGACAAAAAAACAGTTAAAGAGGCTCTTGAGGCGGCTGCAAAAACAGCAGGCGGAACGGCCAAACTAACTGCATTCGCAAGATTTGAAGTAGGTGAAGGCCTAGAGAAAAAAGCTTGCGATTTTGCAAGTGAAGTTGCAGCGCAGTTAGCTAAATAGTACGCAAAAGCAGGCAAAGCCATTAAAGCTAGTTGCATTCGCAGCAGAAGTTAATATTTTTCCAATACCCTCCCTTGCGGAGGGATTTTCTACACAATAAAGGCTCTAGATGCTTGGCGCCAAAAACCTTTCTCATTCGTTTGACTACGACCTTTTCCAAAATATTGATATAGAGCTAAAACCAAAAACTACGACTGCGATACTTGGCGTTAGCGGTAGCGGCAAATCAACGCTGCTTCATGTTCTATCTTCATTTTTGCCGCCGCAAAGCGGAGTGGTGGAATACAACGGCCACAATATCTACTCACTTCCAAATAGCGAGCTTGTAAATCTAAGGAAAAATGATTTTGGGATTATTTTCCAGTCGCACTATCTTTTCAGAGGGTTTAGCGCTAAAGAGAATCTAGAGGTATCTTCCATTCTTACGGGCGAACCGATAGACGAGGAGCTTTCAAAAAAGTTCGGCGTAGCGCATGTGCTCTCTCAGCCCATTTCAACTCTCTCCGGCGGACAACAACAACGCATATCGATAGTCAGAGTACTAACCAAAAAACCGAAAATCATCTTCGCAGATGAACCCACTGGAAATCTTGACAAAACAAGCGCAGCGGAAGTTATGAGCACTATTTTTGAGTATATAGAGCAAAATGATGCGGCACTACTATGCGTAACGCATGACGAAAATCTAGCCTTTTCGTGCGACTCTGTTTTTAGGCTCGAACGAAACGCTATTATCAGACTAAAATGAATCAACTTCTACCTTTTATTGCTCAAGAATCGGTAATAACTTTTCTACTTTTGTTTATTAGGTTTTCTTCCCTTTTTGCATTTATGCCGTTTTTTTCGCATGTTAGTATTCCCATGTCCGTCAAAGGTGCATTAGCTCTATACTTTACCGTTATCTTCTACGCCGTCACTCCGGTTGCGACTATCGATATGACTTCTAGCGCACTCATTACGGCTATTATTATGGAGGGAGCATTCGGCTTTATAGCCGGCTTTTTCGTCTCCACCCTATTTGCAGCTGTAGGCTTTGCCGGCGAACAGATAAGTATGGTTATGGGATTTTCAATGGCGGCGGCATACGACCCGCAAACACAGCAAAGCTCGCAGGTCATCAGCGTTTTGCTCAATTTTTTTGTGTTAATGATACTACTTGCCTCGGATGGGCACCATCTTATTATCCAATACATAGAGTATTCTCTCAAACAAGTTCCGATAGGTGAATTTGTTCTTACGAAAGCCTACTTTGAATATTCAGTACTCTCCGTCAAAAATATTTTTCTAATCGGTTTTACAATAGCCTTCCCGCTAATGGCAATGTCGCTTCTTTCCGACATTATTTTTGGAATGATAATGAAGACGATGCCATCTTTTAATATATTGGTAGCCGGCATGCCGATAAAAATTATTTTAGGGGTTGCGGTACTTACGGCAATATTAACATCAATAGCATTGATCTTTAAAGAGAGGTTCTTTGAGATGATAAATCAAATGTTGCTATTTCTATAAAAGCAAAAATAAATGTATAAAAATATAAAATTAATAGCGATTTAAAAAAGCCAAGGTCAAACAATATGCAAGTACTCCTAATAAATCAAAACGCAACAATAGAGCGGCTCGTAAAGCTAAGTTCTGGGAAACTAGGCTATGAGCTAACAAACGCCAAAGATATATCAGAGGTGGAAAACGGAGCGTACAGCTTTGTTATTATGGATAGCGATCTGTATAATGACGAAGAGTTCGGAATACTAAAACAAAAGTTTGGGGACGCCAAATATATACTTATTATTACAAAAGGCGCCGATAGACCTGACGGCTTTGATGTTTATGTTGAAAAACCTTTTTTACCTACGGAGCTCGTCGACATATTTGCCTCGCTTGCGACTTCTGTCGAAAACACTGCGGAAGAAGAAGCCGTATTCGGCGATGATGTAGCCTCTTTTGAAGAAGAAGGGGCAATTTCGGACACACTAGATTCACTAGATGAAGATAGTATATTTGGCACAACAGAGAAAGAGAGCTCTAATGAACTGGGCGATTTGGATGATTTTGCCTCTTTAGATTTAGATGATGAAAAGCCGATGGAGGCTCTCGACAAAGAAGATGAGCTAGAGTTCTCTTTTGATGAGGATTCCGCAATGGATATTGAGCCAAAAGAAGAAACAATGGATGAAATAGCGCTAGACGATACAAAGCTTGACGATGATTTTGAGATAAACCTGGACGAGCAGATGAGCGCCATCAACGAAGAAGCAGAGGGTATCGACTTCGATATGCCACAAGATATGTCGCTTGACGAGACGGAGCATGAAATTTCCATACCGGAAATGGCTGAACTTGGCGATGACCTTGGAGCGCTAGACGGCTTAGAGGAAAACGACGCCGATATGGAACTTGACGACATATCCCTAGAAGAAGAGATTCCAACAACAAGCGATGATACTTTGGAGCAAGAACTATCTCTTGAAGACGAGATGGGTAATTTTGATGAGATTGCTACCGAAGATATGCCTAGCTTTGAGGATGACCCTCATATATTTGATGAAGATGAAGTAAATAAACTAAAAAATCTACTTGATGAGACGGAAGAAGAAACATTAGAGAGCGATGACGACATTGATTTGGATAATATCAAAATACACAACGAAGAGCTTGGCTCTTTAACTGAGGAATCTCTAGCAGAGGCGCTCGGCGTCAGCATAGATAGCTCCTCCTCGCAACACCAAGAGGAGAGTGATTCCGACATAGAAGAGGAAGCTGATATTCCAAGTACGCTTCCTGCATCAACCGAAACTACCGTTGCCTCGCCAAGTTTTGGACTCAGCGCACTTCAACTAAATCCAAATCAAAGCATTACCGTTTCGTTAGACGCACTAAAAGAGCTTTTAAATATGGCTGATATTACAATTAATATTACGCTTAGCAAAAAACAATGAGCGGCTCCATTCTCGTAGTATCGGGGCCAAGCGGCTCCGGCAAAACAAGTCTCGCTAGAAAGCTTTTGGATATTATCCCGAATTGCTATTTTTCCATATCCACTACGACTAGAAAGCCGCGAGAAAGTGAGAGTGACGGCATAGATTATCACTTTACTTCAAAAGAACAGTTCCTTTCAGAGATAGATGAAGGCGGTTTTTTGGAGTGGGCGGAAGTTCACGGAAACTTCTACGGAACCTCTTTTAGACCGATAGAGAATGCGCTTGCGGACAACAAAACCGTTGTGCTGGACATAGATGTGCAAGGACACAAAACAATTAGGGAAAAGTTCCAAAAATTGGTAACTTCCGTATTTGTAACGACCAAAAATATGAGCGTACTTAAAACAAGACTTTCAAGTAGAAACACGGAAACAAGTGAAATCTTAGAACAAAGAGTCATAAACGCAATTAGTGAAATGCGCTCTATCGGAGAATATGACTACTTTTTTGTGAACGACGACTTTAGCGAATCATTAGATGCACTGACAGCAATAGCGGTAGCCTCAAGATACAAGCAAAGCTTGACAGATAACGAAGCATTCATCAAAACATGGAAGATATAAAAAGTTAGAAATCTCAATTAATTTTTTGTATACTCTCTCTAGTACAATTCAAATAAAAGGCATTATATATGGGTTCATTTAGCATTTGGCACTGGGTAGTCGTACTGCTTATCGTGTTACTACTTTTCGGAGCAAAAAGAATACCGGAGCTTGCAAAAGGTCTTGGAAGCGGCATTAAAAACTTTAAAAATGCTGTAAAAGAGGATGAGACAGAAGCTGCTAAAACAGCCGAGGTAAAACCGGTAGACGCTACTGCAACCGCAACTACGACTACAACAGCGCAAGCCACGGAGCAAAAACCGACAAACACAGATACGACTAAAGCATAATCAGACTCAATGAAAAAAAGCATCAAACACCACATATCCACAAAGCTTTCACAACACAAAATTCCGGAGCTGCAAAAACCAAAAGAGGCCGGCTTCGGTCACTTCGCCTCTCCGGTAGCTTTCTCTCTCGCAAAAGAGCTAAAACAATCACCCAACCAAATAGCCGCTGAACTAGCCCAAATACTTCATGACCCTGAGCATTTTGACAGCGTAGAGGCTATTAGCGGTTTTATCAACTTCAAACTCTCATCCGCTTTTTTGGATAGGTTTGCGACTGAAGCACTAGCGAACGGAATTAACTTCGCAAAGCCAAAAGAGCTTGACAAAGAGAAGATTTTATTGGAGTTTGTTAGCGCAAACCCAACAGGACCTCTTCATATAGGTCACGCTAGAGGGGCCATATACGGCGACGCTCTACTTCAGATAGGCAGATACTTAGGACACGACATAACCAGCGAATACTACATAAACGATGCGGGAAGACAGGTATATCTGCTCGGCGTCTCTATCTACCTCCGCGCAAAAGAGGATATTCTAAAAGAGAGCGTCGAATATCCCGAGGAGTTTTACAGAGGCGAATATATATATGAGCTTGCCGAAGAGGCCGTAAAAGAGCTTGGTAAAGAAGCATTCGCAAACGAGGAAATCATCAAGACCCTTTCCGTCTGGGGTAAAGACAAGATGATGATAGAGGTTCGTCAAAACCTTGGGCTAGTCGGTATAGAGTTTGACAACTTCGTAAGCGAAAAAGAGGTGTTTGCAAACTGGGAAAAAGCAAAAGCAAAACTAGACGAACACTCTGCCCTATACGAAAACGAAGGCAAAATTTGGCTCAAAACCACAGAGCATAAAGATGAAAAAGACAGAGTTGTCGTCAGAGAAAACGGCGAACCGACTTATCTAGCCGGGGATATAACATACCACAAAGACAAGTTTGAAAGAGGATTTGACAGGTATATCAATATCTGGGGCGCAGACCATCACGGCTATATCTCAAGGGTCAAATCAGCAATAGAATTTCTGGGCTACGACTCTTCAAAACTAGAGGTGCTATTATCTCAAATGGTGGCACTACTAAAAAACGGCGAACCGTACAAGATGAGCAAAAGAGCAGGTAACTTTATACTGATGAAAGATGTGGTTGAAGATATAGGCTCGGATGCGTTGCGTTTTGTGTTTTTATCAAAAAAATCAGATACACACCTAGAGTTTGATGTATCAGACCTCAACAAAGAAGATAGCTCAAATCCGGTCTTTTATATCAACTACGCACACGCTCGTATCTGCTCTTTGTTTGAGAAAAAAGGTGTGGATTTTGAGTATGCAAAAGGCATTAAACTTTTGGCTCTGACGGAAGACGAAAAAGAGTTGCTATTTGCGGCAATGTTGCTCGGAGATGTACTGGAAGATGCATTTATCACAAGAGATGCGCAAAAAGTAACAGAGTATCTCAAAAGTCTAGCAAACAAACTACATAGATTTTATACCGAAAATAAAATACTCGGAAGCGAAAGAGAAGATAGTTATCTGAAGATATTTGCAGTGGTGGCGCTCAGTATACGAACAGGGCTAAAACTACTAGGAATAACTGCGAAAGAGAGAATGCAAAGAGGAGAATAAGAGGGATTATCCCTTCTTGTTCGCCTCAAACTCTCCAAGAAACTCTTCCAAATTATATTTTATTCGATATTCTGCGCTCATCAAATGCACCAATATATCACCCATATCCACGATAGTCCAATCATCGCTATCGTCAACATTGAGAATAATCTCGCCGTCTTTTTTGAGAGTTTTCTTTATCTCATCCACAAGCATCAGGGCGTGTTTTGACGCAATTGATGTTGCAACTACGACTGCGTCAACAAAATAATCGCTATCTTCTAAGTTAAAAACTTCTATATTTTCCGCCTTCTTATCATCAAGAAGGGCAACTATTTTTTGACATCTTTCTTCTATATTCATCTAATTTTTTCCTTTATAAAAACTCATAATCTCATCTCGTATTTCGCAAGGTAGCATTAAGGCGTCATGGGAGCCTCTAAACTCCGTAGAGGAAAAATCACAATTTAGCTCAATGCTTTTGTATTCATCCGACGAAACGCCTTTTCTCATAACAACTACTGGAGTTACAAGCCCGATTAACTCACCATACCTATGCCATTTTTTAAAACCAGCAAGGTTATCAGAGCCAATAATGAGATAGATTTTATCACAATTTTGCTTCCCGACCAACTCAGCAATTTCACTGGCGGTCTCAATCATATAAACCGCTCTTTGCTTTTTTATCTCAAAGTCACAAACCGTTATATTCTCATATTTTTTAAAAATTTTACATAACCAATCATATCTTGATTCAGGTGGCGCAGTAAACGAGTTTTTAAAAGGACTAAGAAAAGTTGGCACAACAAATAAACGATCTAGCTCCAGCTCTTGCAGACAGAGCCGTGCAATCTCTTCATGGCAAATGTGTGGCGGATCAAAGCTGCCGCCGAATATCGCATATTTTTTCAAACTCTCAACTCCAAATATTTACGGTATTGTTGCAAAGGATTGTTTTAAATATTATTTTAAACCCCCTTTTGAGATAATATAAACGGGATGTTTATGAAACTAAATATTAAAGCTCAAAAAGGGGTTCATGTGAAGTTAAAATCTATAAAAGAGTTGGATATTACAGGCAAAACGGTTTTTATAAGGTGCGATTTTAATGTGCCTGCGGACGAATACGGCAATATTGCCGACGATAGAAGGATTTACTCTACGCTTCCGACGATTAACTACTGCATAGACCATGATTGCAAAGTAATACTAGCAAGCCATTTTGGCAGACCGAAGGCCGGCACATTTGATGAGAAAAACTCATTAAAACCTGTTGCAAAAAGACTTCATACCCTCCTTAGACGGGAAATCACGCTAGCCCACGATGTATGCGGAGAAGATGCGAAAGAGAAAATATCTCAGATGAAAGCCGGAGATATAGTGCTTTTGGAAAATCTTAGATTTGAAGAGGGTGAAACAAAAAACGACATAGAGTTTGCAAAAAAACTTAGTGAGTGCGTAGATATTTACATAAACGACGCTTTCGGCGCCAGTCATAGAGCGCACGCTTCGGTTGACGCTTTGCCTTCTTTGTTTGCGGAAAACAAAAAAAGCGCCGGGTTCTTGCTGCAAAAAGAGGTGGCATACCTCAGAGACGCACTTGCTACACCGTCAAGACCTTTTGTAGCAGTAGTCGGCGGTAGTAAAGTATCAGGAAAGCTAGAGGCGCTGACAAGTCTTCTTCCAAAGATTGACAAACTTGTTATCGGCGGCGGAATGGCATTTACTTTTTTAAAAGCACAGGGGCACAGCGTAGGAAAATCGCTAGTTGAGACAGAGCTTATCGAAGAAGCTAAAAGAATAATGCAAAAAGCGATAGACCTAGGCGTAAAAATATATCTTCCGGTAGATATTACGATTGCGGACAAATTCGCCGAAGATGCAAAAGTAGACCAATGCACGGCGCAAGAGATACCTGACGGCTGGATGGGCCTAGATATAGGCGATGCATCGATAGAGTTATTCAAATTGGCTCTCAAAGACGCCAGAACAGTACTATGGAACGGTCCGATGGGTGTATATGAAATGGATAAATTCTCAAAAGGCAGCTTCAAACTCTCGCACTTTCTAGCGCATGGTAGCGCAACAACCATCATAGGCGGCGGCGATACTGCCGACCTTGTTCAAAGAGCGGGTGACACTGAAGGTATGACATTTATCTCCACCGGCGGCGGCGCAAGTCTTGAACTGCTAGAGGGTAAAGAACTTCCGGGCGTTAAATCCGTAGAGGCAAAAAGATGATAATAGCCGGGAATTTCAAGGCAAACCACACCAGGGCAAGCACGGCAGAATATCTATCAAAATTAGACGCTCTATGCGACACAAAAGGTGAAAATAACACGGTGCTCATTTTCCCTCCATTCACAGCCTTAGACAACTTCAATCTTAAAAATATTAGCATCGGCGCACAAAACGGCTATCCGGCAGAAAAAGGCTCATACACAGGCGAAATATCCTTGGAGGCATTAAGTGAATTCCATCTTAGCTCTATTCTGATAGGACACAGCGAAAGACGCCACATAATAAAGGAGCCGCAAGAGTTTATTGCTAGAAAATATGAATTTTTCAAACGAAATAACTTTAATATTTTTTACTGCGTAGGCGAGCCTATAGAGATAAGGCAAAAAGGCATCGAAAGCGTGATGAGCTATATTGATAAACAATTTGAAAATATAGATTTGTCTTACAAAAATCTAGTCGTTGCCTATGAGCCTGTTTGGGCAATAGGCACAGGACTTACCGCAAGCGTTGAAGATATTGAAGAGGTGCATAAAGCCTTAAGAGAGAGAGTAGAATCTAAAATACTATACGGCGGTAGCGTAAATGCCGCTAATGCCAAAGAGATACTTGGAAGCTCGTTCGTTGACGGGGTGCTCGTAGGCGGCGCAAGTCTTGTTGCGGAAGATTTTTACAAGATTATTAAAGCAAGCGCCGATATTTCATAAAACAAGGAGAATAATATATGGTAATGAAAGGCAAAAAAGGTCTAATAATAGGCGTAGCCAATAATAAATCAATCGCATACGGCATAGCAAAGGCTTGTAAAGAACAGGGTGCAGAACTCGCTTTTACATTCCTCAACGAACAGCTTGAGAAAAGAGTACGGCCGATAGCAGAGGAGTTTGGTTCGAGTTTTGTATACGAACTTGATGTACAAAACCCTGCACATATCGAAGCTTTGCCGGGAATGATAGAAAAAGATTTTGGAAAAATAGACTTTTTTGTGCATGCAGTAGCATTCGCCCCCAGGGAGGCTCTTGACGGAGCTTTTATGAATACAACCAAAGAGGCGTTTGAAATTGCCATGAATGTGTCCGTATTTAGTCTTATTGAGCTTACCAAGGCGTTGGTACCTGTTATGAGCGAAAACGGCTCTATTTTAACGCTAAGCTACCTAGGAGGTGTCAAATACATTCCTCACTATAATGTAATGGGTGTGGCAAAAGCAGCTCTTGAGATGTCCGTTAGATACCTTGCTGTTGATTTGGGCGCTCAGGGAATTAGAGTAAATGCTATTAGTGCGGGTCCAATAAAAACATTGGCGGCTTCAGGAATAGGCGATTTTAGGTTTATTCTCAAGTGGAACGAGGCAAATTCGCCGCTTAGAAAGAATGTAACAATAGAAGAGGTAGGCAATAGCGCCATGTATCTTCTAAGCGACCTATCAAGCGGGGTTAGCGGCGAAGTTCACTATGTTGATGCCGGATACAATATTATGGGAATGTGTGCCGTAGATGAAGAAGACGGAAAAGCCACAATGGTGTGGGATAAATATAGCTCGCAAAACTAAAAGCAAACGCCCCGAGCGGGCGTTTTAGTCACAATCAAAATAGGCTAAGCAGCTACCCCAAGTAAGTCCTCCACCGAACGCATCAAGAAGCATTAAATGCCCTTTTCTCAGTTTTTTGGACTCATACATATCGTTTATTGCCATCGGTATAGATGCGGCAGAAGTATTACCGTATTTTTCAACCGTAAGCACTACTTTATCATCTGGCAAGCCTACACTCTCGCCTACCGCCTTGATAATCCTATAGTTTGCCTGATGCGGTATAAAGTAATCTATATTTGAAGCCTCTAGTTTATTGTCGGCAAGCATATTTACACAGTCGGACGAGAGCGTCTTAACGGCAAGCTTAAAAGTTTCATTGCCTTTCATCTTTATATATGAGCCGCAACTATGGTTTTCATGACTACGAGGAGTAACCAAAAAGTCAGAATACCCGCCGTCTGCGCTAATATGTATATCTAGTATGCTGTTTTCTTTTGTCTCGGAAGCAGTAATTATTGCAGCACCCGCACCGTCTCCAAATAGTACGCATGTTGCCCTGTCGGTATAATCAACTATTCGACTTAGCGTTTCAGCCCCAACAACAAGGACTGTTTTTTTCATTCCTGATTCAATATATGCCTTTGCAACGCTAAGACCGTAAATAAAGCCGCTACAAGCAGCGCTAATATCAAAAGCCGCTACATCTTTTATGCCAAGCTTATCAGCCAAAATACAAGCGGTTGAAGGCATGCACAAAAAATCAGGCGTAATAGTCGCAAAAACTATTAGGTCAATATCTTCTTTTTTGATATTGGCTCGCTCGATAGCGGACAATGACGCTTTTAGCGCAAGATCAGAGGTCAGCTCGCCATCGGCCGCAATTCTTCTCTCTTTTATGCCTGTTCTCTTTAGTATCCACTCGTCATTTGTATCGACGATTTTCTCCAAATCTTCATTGCTAAGAATTTTCTCTGGCACATAGGCGCCTATAGATTTAAAAACTGCAAAACTCAATTTTTTGTCTCTAGCGAAGCTTTAATATGCTTATTTACATCCGATTCAACAAAATTAATGGCTTGAAAAATGGCGTTTTTAATAGCCTTGGAGTTACTTTTGCCGTGGCTAACTATTGCGGCACCATTGATGCCAAGTAGTGGAGCGCCGCCGTACTCGGCATAATCTATCTGCTGTTTTAGGCTAGAGAATACTTTTCTCATAAACACGGAACCAAAAGATGCAAAAGCAGATTTTTTTATATGGGCTTTCATAAACTTACCTATCGTATCGGCAACACCCTCGCTAGTTTTTAGCACGATATTACCCACAAAACCATCGCACACAATAACATGTACGGAGCCGTCGAAGATATTGTTGCCCTCTACATTTCCGATAAACTCGGGGAGTGTTTTAAGCATCAAAGCGGCCTCTTTACTTACCTCATTACCCTTGGTATCTTCTTCGCCGTTGGTGAGTATGCCTATTTTGACTTTTTTGATACCCATTATGTCTTTTGCGTATGCGAGTCCCATAACACCAAACTGAAAAAGATGCTCAGGCTTACAATCTACATTCGCACCGACATCAAGTACAAGACTTTTCTGCCCATCTATCACCGTCGGCATAAGTGTTGCTATTGCAGGTCTAGCTATACCGTCTATACGCCCTATTCTGAGAGTTGCGAGGCTCATTGTGGCTCCGCTATGTCCGGCCGATACTACTGCATCTGCCTTGCCATCTCGAACCAACTCTGTGGCAACATAGATAGAACTGCTTTTTTTCTTTAATGCGTCAGTTGCGTGGTCATGCATGGAAATTACATCATCTGCATGAACAATAAAAACTTTACTCTTGACACTTTCCGGAAGCAACGGCCTGATTATACTCTCATCGCCTACCAAAATTGCTTCAAATTTAGCTGTTTTAAGTGCCTCTACGACTCCGGCAATAATAGGACCGGGACCAAAATCCCCGCCCATTGCGTCTATTGCTACTCTAATCATCAAGTGTTATTTTAAAGCGCCCGTAGTAGGACTTGCTCTGTGAGGAAGTCTGTATGAACCGTCTTCGCATTTAACCGGAACCGGAAGGGTCACTTTATAGTGTGTTCTTCTTTTTGCGCCTCTAGTGTGGCTGACTCTTCGCTTTGGTACTGCCATTTTCTACTCCTTATATATTTTCTACTATAAATTCTTCGGCTGAGAGTTCTTGCTTTTTGTGATAGTCATTTTTGAACGACTCTATCTCACCTTCGAGAAAAGATTCAAAATCAAAAATATTACTATCGGTCTCAATGATGTCATAGACCTCATCAAAACCTTTATATGAACCCTCAACGACTTTTATTTTGACCTCTTCATTAAGCTCGTCAAAAAACTTTTCGCCTGAAACATCGCAAACTACCTCGATTTTACCGTTAATTTTCCCATCAACAACCAAAAAAGAGGATTCAGAGAAAAAACAACCTGAAAAATGGGCAAAATTTTCACCCTTTTTGTACTCAATAGCAAAATCTCTGCTATCTTTTGAAAGCTTTCTTAGGTCGACTTTCATCTTAATGTATTAGTTTATCTCTATTTGACTAAAGAAAAAAGATATTTCTCTTGCCGCAGCAGCTTCTGAATCGCTACCGTGAACCGCATTTGCGTCAATACTTTCCGCAAAATCGGCTCTAATGGTTCCGGCTGCCGCCTCTTTAGGGTTTGTTGCACCCATAAGATCTCTATTTTTTGCTATTGCGTTTTCACCCTCAAGCACCATAACCACAACAGCTCCGCTAGTCATGAAAGATACTAGGTCTTTAAAAAAACCTCTCTCTTTATGCTCAGCATAAAAGCCTGCAGCAACTTCATCGGAAAGTTTGATTTTTTTCATTGCGGCAACTTTAAGACCGTTTGACTCAAATCTATCTACGATTTTACCTATAACATTTTTTGCAACCGCATCCGGTTTTATAATGGACAAAGTCCTTTGCATATCTAATCCTCTAAAAGTTTAAAAATAAATCAGGGGTGAAATTATATCAAAAATAATTTTTAATTTAAGATTGTTGAAAGTTTGTAGCTATGAAGAAGGGGCAAAGCCCCTTATCTTAATGTTTTATGGCAGTTTTATTAGTCTACGCAATTTGAGCCGGCAGGTTTGCCTTTTTTATTGCCCTCATCCCAAACTATGCATCCCTCAGTCGGACAAGCGGCGGCACAAGCCGGAACATCATGGTATCCATCGCACTCTACGCATTTGTCAGGATATACATAATATATTGACTCACCCGTCGGATTATCCTCATCATCAACTATCGCCTCTACAGGACACTCATCTATACAAGCGCCACAAGATATACATGTGTCTAGAATTTTTACAGCCATTTTCAAATCTCCTATTGTTAAAAGGTAAACACGGTAACTATAACGAACTAAAAATAAAACACAAATTAAGCATTTTTATTAAAGCGCAAAAAAGCTTTTTATTGCATCAACCTTGTCTGTTTTTTCCCATGTAAACTCCGGAAGCTCTCTACCGAAATGACCATATGCCGCCGTTTTTCTATATATCGGTCTAAGCAGGTCAAGTGATTCTATAATCCCTTTCGGCGTCAATCTAAATACGCTTCTTACGCACTCCTCAAGCCTATCTTCATCTACCGTTGCAGTTCCGTGCGTCTCAACCATCAACGAAACCGGCTCTACGACGCCTATTGCATAAGCTATTTGAACGGTAGCTTTATCGCATACGCCTGACGCCACAAGATTTTTTGCAACATACCTAGCCATATACGCCGCACTTCTATCGACCTTTGTCGGGTCTTTGCCGCTGAATGCGCCGCCGCCGTGAGGGCAAGCACCACCGTATGTATCAACAATTATTTTTCTACCGGTAAGACCGGCATCGCCTTGAGGACCGCCTATGACAAATCTACCCGTCGGATTGATGTGATACACGATGTTGTCGTCTCTAAGTTCTGAGGGAATCATTTTTTCAATAATTTCTTTAACCACATCCGCTTTAATCTGCCCTTGAGATACATCGGGATGGTGTTGCGTAGAAATTACTACAGTCTCTACTTTTGTCGGTTTACCGTCTATGTATCTAACCGATACTTGTGATTTTGCATCCGGTCTAAGATATGGAATCCGACCGTCTTTTCTAGCTTTTGCAAGCTCTTCTACCAGCCTATGAGATAGATATATAGGTAGAGGCATTAAAGTCGGTGTTTCACGGCACGCATAACCAAACATAAGACCTTGGTCGCCTGCTCCTATCTCACCGTCTTCCCTGTCTACACCCTGATTGATGTCGGCAGATTGTTCGCCTATTCCGTTTAGTACGCCTGCGCTTTTATAATCAAAGCCAAACTCAGCATCTGTATAGCCTATCTCTTTTACAACCTCCCTAACAACATCTTGCATTGGAACATACGCATGTGTTTTTAGCTCGCCGGCCACCACACAAAAACCGTTGGAAACCAAAGTCTCACATGCCACTCTCGCCTTTGGATCTCTGGCAATAATATAATCTAATATTGCGTCACTAATCTGATCCGCCATTTTGTCGGGATGACCCTCAGAAACAGACTCAGAGGTAAATAAAAAGTTTTTTGACATCAAAAAAGCCTTACAATTAAATTTTTATCCAATTTTACTTCTCAAACGCTTACGATATGGATTTTATATTCGTTTAATTCTTTAAATAGTAAAATTTCCTAAATCAAAAATTTAAGGAGATTTCATATGTGTACACTAGTAACAAAAAAAGCGCCTGATTTTACGGCAAATGCGGTATTAGGCGACAATACTATAGTTGACAACTTCAATCTTTATCAAAACATAGGAGATAAAGGCGCTGTCGTGTTTTTCTATCCTCTAGACTTTACATTTGTTTGCCCGTCAGAGCTAATTGCTTTTGACCACAGACTTAAAGAGTTTAAAGACAGGGGTATTAATGTAATAGGCGTTTCTATCGATTCACACTTTACACATCTTGCATGGAAAAATACGCCAGTTGAAAAAGGCGGCATAGGCAAAGTAGGGTATCCGCTTGTTGCAGACCTTGACAAATCTATCGCTGCAAACTTTGGCGTACTTTTGGGTGCCGGTATTGCGCTTAGAGGCTCATTCCTACTAGACAAAGACGGAACTGTAAGACACGCTGTTATCAACGACCTTCCGCTCGGAAGAAACATCGATGAAATGATAAGAGTAGTTGATGCGATGCTCTTTACTAACGAGTACGGCGAAGTATGCCCTGCAGGATGGAACAAAGGCGACAAAGGCATGAAAGCTTCTACTGAAGGTGTTGCAGAATACCTAGCAGGTAATGCGGAAAAACTGTAAAACTAAAATTAGCCTCCTTAACGAGGCTAATTTCCTAATATTGTTTTTACTTTTACGGCAAGTTGAGTCGGGAGCAGTCCTAGCGATTCCTCAACTTGCACCGTTTTCCCATGTGTTATAAAAGAGTCCGAATACTCAAAACTATCAATTTTTACATCCATAATGGCTTCTTCCTGCAGGAAAAATGCAAGTACCTCTCCAACTCCACCCATCTTTGACGAATCACTAAAAACAAACCATTTTTTATATTTTTTTGCGGTATCTTTTAGTGTATCTCTATCTAACGGTTTTAAAAATCTAAGATCTAAAAGACCAACATCAATACCCTCTACTCTTAAAAGCTCCGCCGTCTTATACGCTCTTCCGACGCCGTTTCCGTATCCGACAAATAATATATCAGATGAAGTGTCATGCAAAAACTGCGCTTTTTTGTTCTCAAATCCGTCACTTTCCAGTTCGACATCAAACAAAAACAGCCCTCTCGGATACCTGAATGCGCACGGCTTATCAAGTCTGTAGGCATAATCTATGGCAGCTATAAGGCTTTTTTCATCCCTTGGAGCAAAAATTTCTATATTTGGGATTGCACGCAGATACGATATGTCAAAAACGCCTTGATGGGTCTCACCATCCTCCCCAACAATTCCGGCTCTATCTATCGCAAATACTACCGGAAGATTTTGAAGCGCCACATCGTGGACTATCTGATCGTATGCTCGTTGCAAAAAAGTAGAATATATCGCCACAAACGGCTTAAACCCCTCTTTTGCCATCGCCGCCATAGATGTCACGGCATGCTGCTCACAAATAGCGACATCCCAAAACCTATCCGGATACGCATCAAGCAATCTGTCCATACCCGTTCCACTAGGCATTGCAGCGGTCACACCGACTACTTTTTCATCTTTTTTTGCAAGTTCCAAAAGCTTCTCGCTAAAAATTGCGGTAGCATTTCTGGCTTTTGATTTTGAGAGTTCGCCTTTATCTTTATCAAAAGGCCCTACACCGTGCCAATGCTCATGTTTGCCCTCTGCGGGCGCATAGCCTTTGCCTTTTGTTGTCTGCAGATGCACGATTACCGGCTTTTTCATCGATTTTGCTATTTCAAAAATCTCTATCAACCCTTTAATGTCGTGTCCGTCTGCCGGACCGATATAGTCAAGCCCGAGCTCTTCAAAAAGTATCCCCGGCGTAATAAGCTTGAAGCCTCTTTCAAAACGCCTCATTATATAGTCGATTGCCGACGGTAGTTTTGCCAACGCCCCTTCGACTCTTTTTTTAAAACCCTGATATGTTTTTGAGGAGAGCGCCTTACTTAAATAAGCGCTTATTGCGCCTATCGGTTTGGCTATACTCATTTCATTATCATTCAAAATGATAACCATCGGATATTTGTGATGTCCTAGCTCATTTAGCGCCTCATACACCATACCTGCAGTCATAGAACCATCCCCGATAAGAACAACCGGCACCCTATCTTCGCCTTTTAACGCTATTGCTTTTGCTGCTCCGACAGCCGCCGAGATAGAAGTCGAGCTGTGCCCCGCCACAAAATAGTCGTAAGTCGACTCGGACGGTTTTGTAAACCCGCAAATGCCGTCAAACTGCCTCAAAGAGCCAAACTCATCCCATCTGCCGGTTAGCAGCTTGTGTGCGTATGCCTGATGGCTCACATCGAAGATAAAAGGATCTTTTGAAGCGTCAAAGACAAAGTGCATAGCCATAATAATCTCTACAGCGCCCAGCGAGCTTGTAAGGTGTCCGCCGTTTTGACTAACAACCTCCAAAATCCTATCTCGTAGTTTTTGCGCCTGCTCTTCCATAGCTTTTATATCCATATTTTTCAAATCAATCATGGTCGCCTAACAAATCTTCTTTTACTTTTAAGAATCTAGAGCTAATATTGCCATCCAAGTTACCGACATCGCTGAGTACAATCACGCCACCCCTTTGTATAGCCTCGTCTTCTTCAATAGTCACCTTAGACTCCGCAGATAGAGAATTTTTAAGATATTCTGCGTCCATTTTATTTACTTTTAGTTTTATTTTTGATGCCTCTTTTAGTTTTGTCAAAAGCTCCCTAACAAGCGATAATGCTACTTTTGAGGAGTTTTCACTTACCTCTTTTTTGATTACCTGCTCTGCTATAGACACGGCTGTTTTTGCAAGCTCTTTTTCTATATCCGTCAGCTTTGTTTCATAATGAGAGGCGGTCGCTTCCAGTTTTTTTATTGATGAGGAGAGCATTTTATCGTTATCTTCGCATTTGGCTTTGTATGACGCATCAAACTCAGTAGTTGCAGCATTGAATCCATCATCGTACGCTCGCTTTTTATCCTCTTCAAGTCTAGCATTAAAATCAGCCTGCTGCCTCTCCATCTGCATCTCCATCTTAATGAGACTGGTCGATAGTTCATCTATTTTTTTAAGAAGCGTCTCCGCATGACCTTGCGATATTGAATCATTTTGTGGACTGCTGTGCTGTTCTTGCTGATAAGACTCTTCTTGTTGCGGCTCATACGACTCAATCTGCTTTGGCTTATGTTGCTGTACCGGCCTCTCTTGCTCTAGCTGGTTATCTTCATCAAAAGCTTTATAGTGATATTTATTAATAGCATATTTACTATTGGTATTGTTTTGTATAACTTTTTCAGTCAACCTACACCACCGTTTCTTCCGCTTCGCCTAGCTGAATTGCGCCCTGCTCTACAAGCTTTTGTACGCTCTCCACGACCCTTCGTTGCGAGCTCTCTACCTCTTTGAGCTTGACGGCTCCCATAAATTGCAGCTCCTCCATCAAAGCTTCCGCGGCTTTTTTGGACATATTGGTCATCACCTTCTCTTTCATCTCTTCGGATGCGGTTTTGAGCGCAAGGACGAGGTCTTTCTTGTCCACTGTTTTGAGAATTTCCTGAATAGCTTTGGAGTCGAGCTTTGAAATGTCCTCAAAGGTAAACATCATATCTTTGATAGCGTTTGCTAGGCTTTCGTCCGCCTGTTCGATATATGAGATAGTCGCTTTGGCATTCTTTTGTGATAGGCGATTGAAAATGTCTGCCACGGCTCTTGGACCACCCACTTCGACTTTGTAAGATGTAAGGCTCTCTAGTTTGTTTTCCAAAATAGCAGAGACTCTTTTAATAATCGTCGGCGAAATATCCCCTAGATTTGCCATTCTCATTGCCACTTCGGCTCTAAGGTCGTCCGGAAAGCGGCTAAGCGTCTCGGCGGCTCCGGTAGCATCCATATGAGCTAGTATCAGAGCAACCGTTTGTGGGTGCTCGTTGACGATAAAGTCGGCAAGCTGCTGTGGTTTGATTTTGGACAAAAAGGCGAAGTTTTGCCCTGTTTGCATACTTTTTGCTAGTTTGTCGAGAACTTTTTTTGCCTCTTCCGGCCCCAAAGCTTTGAAAAGTATCTCTTTTGCGTACTCCATACCGCCGGAGGAGATGTATTGATTGGATTGCATAATCGCATGAAACTCTTCGAGTATCGCTGTTGCTACCTGCTTATCTACCGATGAGCTTCTAGCTATATATTTGGATATTTGAGTAATCGAGTCTATGCTCATATGCGAAAAGAGCTGAGCGGTTATATCTTCGCCTAGAAGGTTTAGGAACATAGCCACTTTTTCAGACATAGAAAGCTCATCATATTGTCCTTGTAGCTGTGGGGGTAAATTCATCTATCCGTCCTTTCTCATAGAGCCCATAGGATTTTGGGACACACTCTCGTCTACCACCAAATTTTCAAGCAAGCTGGCTATCTCTTCCGTATTCTCCTCTGCCGCATTTTTTATTTTCTCCAGCAGCACCTCATATTTGAGTGAATCTTCGTTGAGCGGTCCAGATATACCAAGCTGTTGCTCAACCCGCTTTCTCATCTCAGCAAGCTTGCCGTGAGTATCCTCAAGCTCCTCTTCGTCAAACATAAACTCTTTTGGTTTTTGCATCGCCTCTTCTGTCGGTATCTCCAACATCCTCTGAGCAAACGGAGCTATGACTTTGTTATATAGCACAAACAGTACTACGGCGGCAATTATATATTTGAGTACGCCTACGGCTGGCTCTATAATATATCCATACTCTTGCATCATCCCCTTAACGCCGCTTGGTTTGCCAACCGATACGGTATTAAATTTAAAATTGGAGACGCTTATCTCATCTCCTCTTTTTTGATCATAACCGACGGCTTGCTTGACAAGTCCGTTTATCTTATCCAGCTCAGCGGCGTCCAGCGGCGTATATTTTAGCTCTCCGCCTTTTTGCTCATCCGCTATATATTTGCCGTCCACCACTACTGCAGCCGTTACTCTTTTTATTGCGGCATATTCGCCTTTTGTATTTGAAACCGTCTTTGAGATTTCATAATTTGTCGTTCCCGTGGATTTGCTATATTTTTCCGTCGAATTACCGCTCTCTATGCCCTGCACAGGACCGATATTGCTAACCGCCCCCGGCACTCCGCCAATTTCCGGCTGCTTAAACCCCTCTTTTTTTTCTTCGCTTGTCTGCTCGCTTCTAACTACGCTATTTGGGTCATAGCTCTCGCTTGTCGTCTCTTTTTTTGAAAAATCAAAATCTACAGTAACTTTTGCTACAACTCTATCGGAACCGCCGATAACAGGAGATAGCATATTTGAAATTTTTTCTTCGTAGATTTTTTCAAAATCTTTTTTGTATTTCATCTGTTGCTTAGCGCTCTCGCCGGCTACCGTCTCTTCGTCTTCGGCGCCAAGTAAATCACCGTTTTCGCCGACTATTTTGACATGCTCCGGCGTCATTTTTGTCACGCCTGCGGCAACAAGGTTTTTTATACCTATTATCTGCTTGGGCGTCAAAATCATATTTGGTTTAAGTGTCACGACAACCGAAGCCGTAGGGGCAATATCCTTTTCCGCAAAAAGAGACTCTTTCGGTCTTGCGATATGCACGACCGCTTTTGAGACTGCATTGATACTCTCTATCGTCTTGGAAAGCTCACCCTCTAGCGCTCTATTATACTTTACCTGTTGGTCAAAGTCCGTAGCCCCAAACTCTTGCTTGTCAAACAGCTCAAAACCTACTCTTGAATCCTTTGGAAGCCCCATAGCGGCAACATCCAAACGAAGCTTATTTACCTTATCCGCCGGAACTTCAATGACACCGTCTCTGGGTATTCTATATAAAACCTTTTGTTTATCCAGTTCAGCCACTATAAGTCCGGCATCTTTAGGCTCAATATTTTCGAACATAACCCTATAGCCGTCGTCAGCCTTTTTACCGTTTACATTGAACAGTACGAGGAATATAACAAGAGCCACTACTGCCACTAGTGTTGAGGCAATAATAATCTTTTGTCTCGTATTTAGCTTTTGAAGAAGCTCGCTAAGCTGGGCTACTAGGGCTTGTATATCCATCTGTTAAGAGTAAACCTTTGTGAATTCATCAAAAAATCTGTCGTTTTGTTCTTTTGTGCCTATCGTCACACGGATACCGTTAAGAGCGTAGCTTGTCAAATCTCGCACAATCACCCCTTTTCTTAACAGTTTATCGGCTATCTCTTTGGAGGATTTCTCCTTAAAAAAGTAGGTTATAAAGTTCGTATAGCTATCTATCGTCTCAATACCTTTTGCCGCGGCAAACTCCTCATACCGTTTCATCTCTGAAAAATTTAACGATACGCTTTTTTCAACAAATTCCTCATCTTTCAAAGCCGCTAGAGCCGCGCAAGCGGAGAGATTGGCAACATTAAAAGGAGGTCTTACTTTGTAAAACGCTTTTATGACGCTCTCTTCGCCAATACCGTAACCGACTCTCATGCCACCTAACCCGTACGCCTTTGAGAAAGTACCGAGATATACGGCATTTGGAAACTTCCCTATAAGCTCTTTAGGCTCTATCGCTACTTCGCTATTTTTGTACGCTGCGTACTCCATATATGCGCAGTCCACGATAGCCAGAGTGTCGTTATCAATATGCGAAAGAATATCGTAAACTTCGGCTCTCGTGATACATTCGCCGAGAGGATTATTTGGCACACAGATAAACACGATGCTTGGCTTCAATTTATCATAAGTTGTTTTAAATTGTAATACATCATGAAGGAGTCCGTCCGTTCTTACTATCTCGGCTCCGCACGCTTTTGAATATATTTCGTACATTGCAAAAGTGACTTTGTTCATGAGCACTTTATCGCCTGTCTTTAGCTTCGCCTTTGTCGCAAATTCAAGCACTTGGTCGCTTCCCGCCCCCAGTATGATATTTTTGCCCTCCACGCCAAACTTTGCCGATAGAGCATCTTTGAGCTCAAAGTAGCTGTCATCGGGATAAAGGCACATCTTTGTCGCAAAATCCCTTACTGCCTCCACGACTTTTGGCGAAGTTCCGTTTGGATTTTCGTTGCTGGCTAGCTTTACGACATCTTTAGGCTCTATGCCAAACTCTCTTACGACAAGCTCGATAGGCTTACCTGCCTCATAGACTTTTAGATTTTCCAAATTTTCGTTAAATTTCATCATATACCTTTCACGAAGCTGCCGAGCCATTTGATTTTGTCCTCAAACCCTTCTAGCGCTTTTTGTATTTTTTTGTCTTTTATGTGACCGTCAAAATCTATGAAGAAAATATAGCTAAACCCTTCATCTTTTGCAGGTCTAGACTCTATTTTGGAGAGATTTACCCCTGCTGCTTCAAAACTAGATAGGAACTTTGCAAGCGCTCCAGGCGTATTGTCTAGCCTCACGAGCACCGATGTTTTGTCGTTGCCGCTAGGGGTGTTCTCAAAATCACTTATTATCACAAACCTTGTCTCATTGTATGCATTGTCTTCGATATGCTCGTACATTATCGGCAGGTTATACAGTTTTGCGGCTATATGCGAACAGATGGCGGCGCTCTCTTCGTCTTCGCTTGCAAGTTGCGCCGCTTTTGCAGTAGAGGCTATAGGTATGAGCTGTACATTCTCAAGCCCACTCTCACGCAAGAATTCACCGCACTGCCCAAAGGCTACATCTTTGGAGTATATCTTTTTTATGTGCGTCAAATGTGCGGCGCGGGTGGAGAGTGAGTGGCTTATCTTCATCGACATCTCTGCGACGATGCGTAAGTGACTTTTGCCTAAAAGGTCGATAGACTCGCCGACTATCCCCTCTATGTTGTTTTCTATCGGAATGACGCCGTATTTTGCCTTTTTGCTCTCAACGGCACGAAACACGGAGCCTATCGTAGACATCGGCAGATACTCCGATATTTGCCCAAATCTACTCTCCGCCGCCTGATGGGTAAATGTCCCCTCAGGCCCTAGGTATGCTACCGTTTCAGGCTTTTCTATGTTACGAGATACTGCAAAAATCTCCAAAAATATAGCCTCAATACCCTCTTCGTTTAGTGCGCCGCCGCTTTCTCGGCTAAGTCTAGCAAGTCTGGAGAGTATCTCTTTTTCCCGTTCAGGTCTATAGATACTTTTATCATCACTGGCGTGCTTGATGCGACCGACCTCTTTTACAAGCTCCATTCTCTCATTGAGAAGCGCGAGTAGCTTGTTGTCTATCGCATCTATCTTGACCCTTATTTCACCTAGTCCGCTCATACCCCTATCCTTATGTCAGCTATACTTGCATACACTCTGCCCGGCAACTCACAACTTTTGAGAAATGGGAGTATCTGCTCTTCCTTATCGTATTTGCCGCTAAGCACCAATACCGTATTCATCCCCATCCGCTTCGCCCCAATAAGGTCGCCTATCGCATCGTCGCTTATGACGGTAACCTCTTTTTTGTCTTTTGCCCCAAGCATCAATAGAGCCTTTTTGTAAAAATCGACGCTCGGCTTGCCGACCACCTTCGCCTTGGCGCCCGTTGCAAACTCCAAAGCTTTGGCTATAGCGCCCAGACCCGGATATTTTCTGCCATTTTTAGCGTATATTGCCGTAGCGTGCATCGCTATCAGTTTGGCTCCGTTTTGTATCGTCTCCACAGCAGTAGCTAGGTCGTCGTATGAAAGATTTTCTTTTAGCGATATTACCAAAAAATCGGGCTTTTCGCTAAACGAATATCCTTGGTTTTTCAAAGCCTCAACAAAATTATCACTTCCTATTGCCGCTATCGTTTTGTTGCTGACATGGCTTTTGAGGCACATGAGAGGGTCTATGTAGGCGTTATCGTCAAAAGAAAAACCAAGCCCTCTCAAATACGCCCTAAACTCATCTGTAGAAAACTTCGTATTATTGGTGATAAGCACATACGGAATCCCGTTTTTGTTGAGAGAATCGAGAAACTCTATCGCCCCTTCTATCGGCTCTCTTTTTTTATCGTCTATCAGCGTCCCTTGAATATCTATCAGATACAACCTACTTACTTCCTCATTTCAAAAAATCTTTTTC